>Ga0099364_10001546_pt1 | contig 37594 bp, 31 predicted proteins | sample TergutTh196P3_FD_73070 | JGI IMG/M metagenome (GOLD analysis project Ga0099364, IMG submission 73070) | Microcerotermes parvus P3 segment gut microbial communities from Pointe-Noire, Republic of the Congo - Th196 P3 | ecosystem: Host-associated > Arthropoda: Insects > Digestive system > Gut ... | reverse complement strand
GCTTTTTTCCAGTCATTGGAGCAAATTCGGAGCAAAAAGTCAATTTTAATATTTAAGAGGCAATTCTTCTGCTCTTAATGCCCTTCAAATCAATGATTTTATAAATTTACAACTCCATAAATATTAAAAATTAAGGCCTTTAGAGTTTATATTCTCTAAAGACCTTGATTTTACTGGAGCCGGTGAAGGGAGTTGAACCCATGACCTACTGATTACGAATCAGCCGCTCTACCACTGAGCTACACCGGCCAGACCTCAACCGGCAATTATTTTACATTTTAAAGGGCCAAACGGGCCTTTTAATCGCAAGCGCTTCTACTCCCATCCCAGGGCATGAAGGTAAAGGCCTCCCCTTCAGTCGTCGCGGCCGTCACCCGACCCAGTCCCGGAAAAGGCAGATGCGGGCCGGCCACGATCAGACCTTCCCTGGCGCACAATTCCAAAAATTTCAACCTGGTCGCGGCCGCCGCCTCAGGGTCGAAATCGTAACGGGGACTCACATCCGGCCGGGGGAACTGAAGAGCGGCCGCATGGATCAGATCGCCCCAGAAAAGCATCTTTTCAGCTTCCAACATGTAAACAGTGTGGCCGGGCGTATGGCCCAGGGCCGCGGTGGCCGTAAGGCCGGGGGCGATTTTTTCCCCAAACTCAAATGGCTTGACCGCCTCCCCATAGGCGGAGAGGATTTGACGGGCCAAATCGAAATTGGCCCGGCGGTCGGGATATTTGGCCGGATTCGCTTCATCCAGCCAAAAGTCATGCTCCTCCCTGGCCAAGCGGATCTGGGCCCGGGGGAAAATTTTCCGGTCATCGACCATCAAACCTCCCACGTGGTCGCCGTGCAAATGGGTCAGGAGGACTGTGGAAATTTCCTCGGGAGCAACGCCTATCTCGCCCAAAATCTTTTCCACGGCTCCGTCCCCCAGGCCGGCGTCAATCAGGACAGCCTCTTCCGGGCCGCGGAGCAAAAAAGCCAGAATGGACGCAGGAGCGGAGCCTGAGGGAACATGCTTAGTGAAAACTTCGCTCCGACCCGGGAAAACATCGCCCAAGTCCATATCCCTCAAGGAAGCGGCCAGGACCCACAAAGTGAACTGGTCCGACAGCTTGTACATGCGATAATTCTCCCGGGCAGCCGCCGGACCGGCCAAGCCCAAGATCAGCAACAGCAGAAATAAAAAACGCCCCGCCTTGGCCATAAAGACTCCCTTAGGGTTCCAAGACCCGTCAAATTGTTTTATGCTCTATACCCGAAGATTGATCGCCATTCCCAGCATGGAATCCACGGTGGGCACGACCTTGGCGTTAGCCTGATAAGCCCGGGAAATGGTGATGAGGTTGGTCATTTCCGTGACCACATCCGTGGTGGAGCCTTCGACGAATCCGGCCGGAATGGCCGGATTCCAAGCCGCCGAGGGCGGCAGGCCCGGGCCATGAGGAACCAGCGGCCCCTGAACAGATAATTTTTCAGGCCCGCGAGCCACCGTGCCCGACTGATGCGGCAGGTCGGCATAGGTAACCCGCCCGGCCTTGAAGCCCGCCGTCAGCACGTTGGCCAAGTTATGAGCCGTGCTTTGCAGGCCCGTGCCGAAGGCGTTCAAAGCTGTCAGGGACGGATACATGGCAGTGCTTAAAGACATGAAAACACTCCGTCTTAAGCCGCCTCGCCGCCCGGCGAGGCGGAGGGGTTTATTTTTTGGTCCGGTCCGCCGGGGTTGCGGCCGGACCGGAGACTTCATAGGCCACTATGAGGGACAGGCCCTCAGACCACATGCCGCTCTTTGATTGAGTCACCACGGCCGCCACCAGGTCCAAAGTCCCGTTATTGTTGAAATCGGCCAGTTGAATATCCACAACCGCACCGGGCAGGGTCCTGGTCCGAAAGAAAGGGGTCAGGGAGAGGTTCTGATATTTGAAGGCCTGAATGACGCCGCTGGTGAAGCCCCGCTGATTACTCATGAAGGGCACCCCGCCCCGGTCATTTTTAGCCACGATCAATTCATTATGACCATCGCCGTCAATGTCGGCGATGATGAGCCGGGCAGGCAGGAATTCCCTCTTGCGATCACTGGCATCCCGGTGATTCTGGGGGGCCAGGTAAGTCATGGTGCCGGCGTACTCTTCGCGGCTTTCCCAAATCCTCTTTTTATTTTCAAAGAGAAAAATATGTTCGCTGGGAAATCTGACGGCGGCGGCCAACTGCGCTCCGCCGGACCCGAGGCGGCCCAGGACGAAATTGAAGAGGTTGACATGTTCCGGCAACCCCACCGAGCCCTGGCTGACAATGCCGGAACCTTTGAAAGAGACCCGTTGGACGCTGCCGGTGTAAACCTGGCCGCCGCTGGCCGCGGCCTTCTGCCCGGCCAAAAAACGGTCGCCGCCCTGTCCGGCGACGCGCAGATACCAAGGCAGCTTCTGCGCCAGGGGGATCAAGGCGGAACCGTCGAATTTCAAAATGAAACTGACCGGGGCGTTATTCTCATCCTGGGCGGAGCATATGATCTCCAGGCGGCCATCCCCATTTACGTCAAAAACATCGACCGAGACGATGCGCTGGGAAGCCGGGACGGAATATTTGGCCAATTGAGTCAGGGTGCTGCCGCCAAAGCGGGTGACATAGACGTTTTTATCACTGGCGTAAACGACCTCGTTCCGGCCGTCTCCGTCAATGTCGGCCACGGCCAGGCCCACCAAGTTTTCATTTATGTAACTGCTCCGCCAGAAGCCGCCCTCCCGCATGTGGGCTTCTTCCGAAACCACGAAGTTGGGGTTAAGGGGCGAAGCGGCCGAAGGGGCGTCCCGACCGATCAAGTTATAAGTCGGATGGCGGGAGGCGGGGGACTGCCCCTCTTCGGCCCGCAAATCGGCCGGGACAGACAGGACCAACAACAGAGAAAGCAAAAGGCTAAAGCGCATTATTTCTCATCCTTTCATCAGGACGATGGCGGTTACTTACGCCATTCTACAATCTTAGAGGCATATTTTCAATATCCGTGATCAATTCCGTCAAACGGGTCAGAGCCTCCGGCGGGCTGTTGGACGGAATGAAGGCCAAACCGATCAAATAGCCTCCGGGTTTGCCTCGGCAGGTTCGCACCATGGCCCGGATACCGTTCAAGGGTTCTTCCCGGGGCAGATAGAAACTGTTGTCCATGACCGCTTCAGGCGCCAAGGGTTGGGAACAGGCCATCAAAAACCCCCCTTCGGAGATGTCCACCACCAAGGCTTTCAAGGGAGCCTCGGGCGGAGAGGTCAGGGGCGCCTGGCGCGGCATATCAAGCATCTCGGCGTCCTCCTGAGGTTCCGCCGGCTCCTTGGGCCAATGGTAGACCTGGGAGACCACGGGAATGCGGACCGGGTAGCGCTTGTCAGTGCGCAGGACGGCCGCTTCCACCTCGTCAGGATAAGACAAGGTCAACAAGGGCACGGGGCGAAAAGTGGAACCGGTTACTTGGACATCGAAACTGTAAACAACTCCTCTGTTGATGAAATTGGCGGACCACAAGGTGCCTTCATCCAGCTTCATCAGCGCTCCGCCCACCCGGGGCATTTCCACCAACAGATATCGGCCCGGCCTAGCCCCGACGAGCATGGTGCTCCACTTGGACTTGGTAGTCGCCAGAGCCACGAGCCGAAGGGTTGTGCCGGCCAGCAGGGCATCCGGCAATAGTGGTTTTCGCTCAAGCATGATCTTTATCCTGTCGGGTTTTTCCGGCTATATTTTTATCTTCAAGCCCAGTTCCGTGGCCCGCAAAAGGTCAATGGCCTCGCTGAAATCGGGGTTTATTTTCAGGGCCAGGCGAAGCTGTTTCTGAGCCAGCACGGGATTGTTCATATCCAGGTAAACGCGGGCGGCGTTAAAATGGATGCATTCGTCATCCTGGTGAACTTTAAGAGCCTTTTCATAGGCCTGGAGCGCGTCTTCCAGTCGGCCCTGGCGGCGGTATATAATGCCCAGGCTGTTGTAAACATTGGTGGTATCAGGCCGCAGCCTGAGAACGGTGTTGAAAATTTCTTCGGCCTCGTTGTTTTGATTGCGCTCCAGGTGGATTTCCGCGGCTTTTTCCAGACTGGCCTTGGCCTCTTCGGTCCGCCCCATTTTCTGATAAATAAAACCCATCTGCTGGTGGGCCTTGACATGATTTCCATTGATGGTCGTGGCCCGCTTGAAGCAGGCCAGGGCTTCCTCATATTCGCCTTTAAGGCTCCTGATATAGCCCATATTATAATAAACTTCGGCATTGTCATGGATGTCCAGGATGGACTCGCAGGTCTCCAGGGCCTGGTCAAGCTGCCCTTCCTTGATTAAATCGCTGCTGTGCCTTAAGAGTTCCGATACTTTCGCCTCTTTCGGCGCGGACATGGGGTTTAAGGCCTCTTCCAATTTGGCTCGAAAGCTTTCCGGCGGACAGGGCATGGAAATAAAAGCGTTTACGCCTATCCGCCCGGCCTGGGCCACCTGCAGGCTGGTCATTTCTTCCCCATAGAGTATGAAAACGGTCTCCCTGTTCATCGTGTCTTTCTGCCGAACCAGGCGCAGCAGGGCCAAGCCATTGACTATCGGGGTATTCTGATGGGCAATGACCACTTCCGGCAGGAAGTTGTTGAACATAGCCAAGGCTTCGGAACCGTTCTCGGCTTGCAAATGGTTGTAAAAACCCATCTCATGCAGAATGTTGCCGTTGAGTTCCAAAGTTTTAAGGGAAGGATCGACCATCAGGATGGTGATCTGGCCTTTTTCTTTCACAGGTAAACCTCGATCAGCCCGCCTGCCTCCAGCCGGAATCCGCCCGGCGTCTGCTTTTTTTTGGTGGCCCGCATTATACTATATTTTTTTGGTTTTTGGAAATAACCTGGATGCCGGGGCCAGGGGGGCGGTCAGGGGTCGTGGCGCAAGAAGGCCGCCGCCCTCCCGCCCCAGACGCGGCTCTTTACCAGCCGCCAAGGCCCTGTTTCACTCCGGGTGGCCGGAAGGGCCGGCGACTGTTCCCAGACGGCCACGGCCCCGTCCGCGGCCAAACCCCGGGAGGCGGCGATCAGGAGGAGTTCCAGAGGCAGGGCGGATTGAATATAAGGAGGGTCAAGGAAAAACAGGTCAAAGGTCCGGCCCGGCGGAAGTCGCTCAAAGCCCCGGGGCCAGGAAACCTTGAGAACCGTGGCGTCAATATCCCGGAATCGGCCGGCGGCGGCCAGATTTCTACCCATGGCGGCCAGGGCCGCCCGGTCCTGGTCAGCCAGCACCGCCGAAGCCGCTCCCCGGCTCAAGGCCTCAAGAGCCAGGGCGCCGCTGCCGGCGAAAAAATCCAGGACCCTGGCGCCTTCCAGGTTAAAGGGCAGGCTCACCAGCATGGAAAAAAAAGCTTCTTTGACCCGGTCTGATGTGGGGCGGGTATTGGGGCCGGCCGGGCTGACCAGCCTTAGGCCCTTTAAAAAACCGGCAATGATCCGGGGCACTGGTCCATCAGTCGGCCAGTTCGGCCGCCAGGCGGTCAGCGGCCTCAACCGGATCGGGCGCATCGCGGATGGGGCGGCCTATGACCAGGTAGTCGGCGCCGTCCCGCACGGCCTCCCGGGGAGTGGCCGTGCGCTTCTGGTCGTCGCCGTCCACCCTGGCCCAAGCCGGACGCAGGCCGGGCACCACCAGCTTCATCTCCGGGAAAGCCGCTTTCAAGATCCGAACCTCCAGGCCCGAAGCCACCAGGCCTCCGCAGCCCGCGGCCTCGGCCCGGCCGGCCAAAAACCGGACCAGGGCGCCGGGAGCCTTATATTCCGGGTTAAGCTCCTCCCAGGCGGCCGGGTCCAGGCTGGTCAGAACGGTCACGGCCAGGACAAGGGCCGCCCCGGCCCGCTCCACAGCCGCCCTCATCATTTCCAGGCCGCCCTGGGCGTGTACGGTGAGCATTTCCGGCCCCAACCTGGCGGCCGAAGCCGCGGCCAGCCCCACCGTGGCCGGGATATCGTGCAGCTTCAAATCCAGAAAAATCTTCGTTTCAGGAGCCAGATCCCTCAAACGGTCCAGAACCGGCGGCCCGGCGGAAATAAAAAGCTCCAGGCCGACTTTGAACCAGCCCACATGCCCGTTCAAAGACCTGGCCATTTTTTCCGCCGCCGCCCAATCGGGCAGATCCAGGGGAAATATGATACGTTCCATCGGCTTTAAGTCGGCCACGGGTCACCCGAATCTTCAGAGGTCGCCCTCCAGATCATCCAGGTTCAGCTTATCCACCAGGGAGGCCAGGTCGTCGCTTCCGCCCTCGCTTGAAACGTCCGGCCGCGCCGCCTCCTGAATCCCGGGGGCGCCGTCCAAAGCCTCCTTTGCCTCGCTTACGGGGGGGGCCTCGCTTACGGGGCTAAGGTCACCCGTCTCGGTCAGGGTGGACTTAATTTGTTCCATGGCCGCCTGGTGGGCGGGCAAAGGATTGAAGGGAGCAAAAGTCGCTTCCGGCCGCACCCTGGTCCCAGGCTGATCAATTTCAAAATCATCGGTAACTTCAATTTCAATCATCGCCTCGTCAGCCGGGGCGGCTATAGGGGGGGCCGGCTCGGGCGCGGCCGGGGGCGGGGGCGCGGCCGGGGCCATTGCCGGGGTTGGCTCAGGCGCGGCCATTGCCGGGGTTGGGGCCGGGGGCGGAGCCATTACCGGGGCCGGCTCAGGCGCGGCCATTGCCGGGGTTGGGGCCGGGGGCGGAGCCATTACCGGGGCCGGCTCGGGCGCGGCCGGGGGCGGAGCCATTGCCGGGGTTGGGGCCGGGGCTGGGACTGGTTTGGGCGCGGCCTGGACCGGGGCCGGACTTATTTCCTCCAGCACGGCTTCGAAAGCCTGGGGCTCCGGCGGGGGGTGAACGGTTTTCTCCTGATTGACAGCATAGGCCACAGGCCCAATGTCCTCCAACGGCTGGATATCCCCGCCCTCCATTCCCACGGCGGCTCCCAGAAAAGGCTGGGGCGTGGCCATCCTATGGCTGGCTATCTGGAAAAAGTCTACCTTGCCCGGCGCCGGGACATCCAGATTCAACAGTCGGCGCGTGGCGGTAAGATCTTTTTTACATTTAGGACAGACCAGGTTGTGGTCAAAGCTGTTGAACCCGCACTTGCTGCAACGCATCTTAAACCTCCGGGGCAATGGGCCAATGGACGTGGGGCCGGCCGCCTTTGCGGCAACACAACTTAATCTATAATATAATATAATTATAAATAAAAAACAATTTTTTATAAAACTTTTCATAAGCCTGGCCTTAAACCCGGGTTCTACCAAACTAATATATTGAAATATTTAACAATATTCCTGAAAAAGCCCAAAGAGCGAAAGGCCGGGGCGCCGGGTTTTTACCATTGACTGGGGCCATCTATTGGTGTAATTATAGAATATTTCGCCACAAGGACAGCGGGACCGACCTTCCACACGGGACGGGCGCGGCCGCGCCGCGTACTGAACTTTAAACCACCTTTAGGAGGAAACAATGCAAAAAAACATCTTTGCCGCCCTGGCTCTGGCCTTGGCCCTTTCCATCTCCGGCCCGGCCTCGGCCCAAAACAACCCGGAGCCTTTCAAAATGGGCTATGGGGGCGCCCTTCTGGGCAACCTGGCCTCCTACGGCCTTTCCGGATTTTACGGCCTGGAATACGCGGTGCTGAAGGCCAATGAAGCCGGCGGCCTGATGGGACGCCAGATTGAGATCATAAGGGAAGACGACGGCTGCGACCCGGCCCTGGCCTCGACCGCGGCCACCAAGCTGGCCGGCAGCGGGGTCAGGGTGGTCCTGGGCCACACCTGTTCCGGGGCCACCAACAGCGCCTTGAGCGTCTATGGCTCGAACATGCTCCTGATTTCGCCTTCGGCCACGGAAGTCAGCCTGACCGAGAGCGGCCAGAACCCTTACTTCTTCCGCACCATCATGCGCGACGATGTTCAGGCCGACCTCCAGGTGGAATTCGTCAAGAAGCGGGGGTTCAAGGCCGTGGCCATTCTGCATGACAGGGGCGACTACGGCAAGGCCCTGGCCGATCGGGCCAAGGCCGGTCTGGAAGCGGACCCGGCCGGCGGAATCAAGGTGGTGCTCTTTGATGGGATAACCAGCGGTCAGGTTTCATATGATGCGATCATAGCCAAATTGCGGAGCACCAAAGCCGAGGTTCTGCTCTGGGGCGGCTACTATGCCGACGGCTCCAAGCTGGCCGTCCAAATGCGTGACAAAAAGCTCGAAACCATCATCATAGGCGCCGACGGCCTGAACAATGAAGGCTACGTCAAAATGGCCGGCGAAGCCGCCGAAGGGACCTTCGCCACCGGCCCGGCCGACCTCTCCAAAGGCGCCTCCCCGGCCATAACCGCCGCCATTGAAGACCACCAGAAGCGGCACAGCGAAGAAATCGGGCCCTATTTCTTCTACGCCGCCGGGGCGGCCCAGGCCCTCTTCGCGGCCATAGAGGCGGCCGGGGGCGATGCCGACCTGGAGGCCATAAAGAAAAACCTCCAGGAAAACACGGTAGATACGGTCATGGGGCCGGTGCGCTTCGACGCCAAGGGCGATATCATCGGGGCCAAAGCCGCCATGTTTGAAATCAAGAACGGCCAATTCGTGGAAATGGAAATGTAAAACCAAAGCGATTCAAAGGCCGGCTCCCGCCGGCCTTTGAATCGCTTGCCTCCGAAGCATTTTTTATGGAATTAATTCTCGATCTTTTCATAAGCGGCCTGACCAAGGGCAGCATCTACGCCCTCATCGCCTTGGGCTACACCATGGTTTACGGCATTGTGGGCCTGATCAACTTCGCCCACGGCGAAATCTACATGATCGGCGCTTTCACCGCCCTCATCGCCTCGCTGATTCTGGGCCAGGCCGGGCTGGCCGGCTGGGGCCTTCTGGTCTCCGTCGGGGCGGTGGCCGTGCTCTACTCGGCCATGTATGGCTGGACCGTGGAAAAAATCGCCTACAAGCCCCTAAGGGGCTCCGCCCGCCTTTCCCCGCTCATCAGCGCCATAGGCATGTCCATTTTTCTGCAGAACTATGTCCAACTGATCCAGACCCCCAACTTCCTGAATTTTCCAGCCCTGGTCCCGGAACTGGGTTTCCTGGCCCCGGCCGGCCATGTAGTTAACAGCACCCAATTATTCATCTGGCTGGCCACAGCCCTCATCATGACGGTCCTGACCATCCTCATCAAGTTCACCCGTCTGGGGCTCTCCATGAGGGCCGTGTCCCAGGACCCGGTCATGGCCCGCCTCTCCGGGGTCAACATCGACCGGGTCATCTCCAGCACCTTCGTCATCGGTTCGGCCCTGGCGGCCGTGGGCGGCCTGCTCATAGGCTGCTATATGCGGCAGATCGACTTTTATATCGGTTTTCTGGCCGGCATGAAGGCCTTCACCGCCGCCGTCCTGGGGGGGATCGGCTCCATTCCCGGGGCGGTCCTGGGCGCCTTGGTGCTGGGATTCGCCGAAAGTTTCACCGCCGGTCTTTTGGCCAGCGACTATGAGGACGCGGTGGCCTTTGTCCTGCTCATACTTATCCTCATCGTCCGGCCCGGCGGAATCATGGGCCCGGCCCAGACCCAGAAGGTATGACGTGCCCCTTCAGCCCGGACGGTTCGACTGGAAGCGGGAACTGAAGGCCTCCTTTCTGGCCGCGGTCTGGATGGCCTTGTTGACCTGCCCGCTGGTGGTCTTTAAAATCAACACTTCCGACTACAGTATCACCCTGCGCTGGTCACTTTTGGGGCAGGTGGCCGGCGGCGCCTTTGTCCTTTCGGCCGTGTGGCGCTGGCTTCTGGCCAGGCGCGATGCGGCGCGGCGCGCCGCCCAAAGTCAAGACGGGCCGCCCCTTAAGGACCAAGCGGACCGGGGGCCGGCCAAGACCTGGGTGGACGTGGTCATGGGGGTCCGTTACCGCCGCCAGGTGACGGGCCTGGTCATACTGGGGCTCATGTCCATACCCTTCTGGGCCTCCCCCTACGTGGTCCACATTTTCATCACCGCCCTCATCTATATCGCCCTGGGCCTGGGCCTCAACATCGTCGTCGGGGTTAGCGGCCTTCTGAACTTGGGCTACGTGGCCTTCTACGCCATCGGGGCCTATACCTACGCCCTTTTGAATTTTCACTTCGGCCTGGGCTTCTGGCTCTGCCTGCCCCTAGGGGCCCTGACCGCCACAATTTTGGGTTTGATCCTGGGATTCCCGGTCCTGCGCCTGCGCGGCGACTACCTGGCCATAGTCACCTTGGGTTTCGGCGAAATAGTGCGCCTGGTCCTGGTCAACTCCGAATTGACCCGGGGCCCGCGGGGCATCGGCAACATCAGCCCCCCCGCCTTCTTCGGGCTGGACTTAAACAGCCAGGTCAAGCCCGTCCTCCTCAAATTCATGCCCACGATGAACCCGGGGCTGGACCTCAACAAGGCCCTCATCTTCTTCATCATCCTGGGCCTGGTCATTCTGACCATAATCGCCGTCTTCCGCCTGGAAAACTCCCGCCTGGGGCGGGCCTGGCTGGCCCTCCGGGAAGACGAACTGGCCTGCCAGGCCATGGGCATCAACCGCACCCGGGCCAAGCTGACCGCCTTTGCCCTGGGCGCCACCTGGGCCGGCCTGGCCGGGGTGGTCTTCGCGGCCCAGGTGACCTTCATCAACCCCACCAGCTTCGGCTTCATGCAGTCGGTGATGATTCTCTCCATCGTGGTGCTGGGCGGCATGGGCTCCATTCCCGGGGTCACCATCGGCGCCCTGGTGCTTATACTCCTGCCGGAATACCTCCGCAGCTACGAAAACTACCGTATGCTGCTCTTCGGCGCCCTGATGGTTCTGATGATGGTCCTAAGGCCCGGCGGCCTCATACAATCCGTGCGCCAGGTCTATATTCACCGGCCCGCCGGCTCCGGACCGAAGAGCCCCGAGTCCCCCGGGCCATGACCAGGCCGGCCGTTATAGAGACCCGGGGGCTCTCCAAGACTTTCGGCGGCCTGGTGGCCTTGGACGAGGTGGATTTTCAGGTTGAGGAAGGTTCCATAACCGCCCTTATAGGCCCCAACGGAGCCGGCAAGACCACCCTGTTCAACTGCCTCACCGGCATCTACCAGCCCACCCGGGGGGCCGTCATCCTTCGTCTGCCTCAGGAAACCGGGCTCCATCGCCAAAAAACCCTGAACAACCTGAGGCCCGACCAGATCACGGTCCTGGGCCTGGCCCGGACTTTTCAGAACATCCGCCTCTTCAACAACCTCACTGTCCTGGAAAATGTACTCATAGGCTGCCATACCCGCATGAAGGCCGGCCTCTGGGGAGCCCTCATGCGCACCAAAAAGACCAGGGCCGAAGAGCGGGCCATGGCTGAATACAGCATGAACCTCCTGGAAAAATACGGCCTGGACGCGGCCGCCAACGACCTGGCCAAAAATCTGCCTTACGGCGACCAGCGGCGGCTGGAGATAATCAGGGCCCTGGCCACCGGCCCCCGCCTCCTTTTGCTGGATGAACCGGCCGCCGGCCTCAACAACGCCGAAACCAGCGCCCTGGACGACCTCATACGCCTTATCCGTGAACGGGAAAACCTCTCCATACTCCTCATTGAACACGACATGAGCCTGGTGATGAGCGTTTCAGAGAAGGTCTGGGTCATGGAATACGGGCGCCTCATCGCCCGGGGCGCTCCCTGTGAAGTCAAGAACGACCCGGTGGTCATCCGGGCCTACCTGGGAGAGGAATGATGCTGAGGCTCCAGGGCGTCCGCACCTTTTACGGCAACATCGAAGCCTTGAAGGGCCTGGACCTGTCCGTTGAAGAGGGGGAGATAATCGCCCTTCTGGGAGCCAACGGCGCGGGCAAGACCACCACCCTCAATTCCATCTCCGGCCTTACTCCGCCCCGGTGCGGCCGAATTTTTTTTGACCGCGACGACATAACCGGCCGCAGCCCGGAGAGCCTGGTGGCCCGGGGCCTCATTGAGGTCCCCGAAGGCCGCCGCATATTCCCTGCCCTGACGGTCATGGAAAACCTGAAAATGGGGGCCTATCTGCGGCGGGACCGCTGCGGGGCGGCCGAAGACCTGGACTACGTCTTAAATCTCTTTCCCATTTTAAGAGCCCGGGCCGCCCAGAGCGGCGGCACCCTTTCGGGCGGGGAACAGCAGATGCTGGCCATTTCCAGGGCCCTTATGGGCCGGCCGAGGATGCTCCTTTTGGACGAACCCTCCCTGGGTCTGGCCCCGTTGATAATTCGCAACATTTTTGATATTATCAAGCAGATTAACCAGGACCGGGGCACCACCGTTCTTCTGGTGGAACAGAATGCCAACCTGGCTTTGAAAGTGGCCCACCGGGCCTATATTCTGACCACCGGCCTGATAACTCTGAGCGGCTCGGCCGCGGATCTCATGGCTGACGAAGGCGTCCGCAAAGCCTACTTGGGGGGCTGACCGGGGAGCCATTCACCAACAAGCCCCAAGGCAGGCGATGGCTTATGTTAAAAAATACGATGACCTTCCTGGTTCTGTTTTTGGTCCTGACCGCCTCGGCGCCTCTCTCCGCTCAAGAGAGAGTCCACAGCGATATTCCTCCCGCGGTCGCCCAAGCCCTTGACCGGGAGCCGCCCCTGAGCCAGGCCGATATTGACGCCTGTATCAAGATCATGCCGGAACTGACCAGGCTGTTAAGTGATCCCATGAGCGCCGAACAGGTGGCCGCCGGCCTTAACTTGAGCCAGATCCGCTTTTCTTATATCATGGCCAAGGTCCCCTTGGCCATGGCCCTGGCCTCCGGGGCCGACCCCAAAATTTTGGGCCTGGATTCCCTGCCCCAGGCCCTCAGGCCTTCCCAGAAAGAACTGCGCCTGGTGAAAGACAACCTTGACGCTCTGAGCGCGGCCGCCGATGAAGCCGGCCGGGTTCTGACCGAGGCCGCGCCCGGCCTGACCGCCCAATGATGATGAGGCTAATGCCCAGGCTCTTTCTTTCAGCCGCCGCTTTGGGCCTGGCGGCGGCCCTGATTTTGCTCTCCGCCTCCCTGGAGGCCCGCGAATACCGGGAAGCCCCACTTACCCAGGCTGACATAGACGCCTATATATTTTTGGCCCCCCGCCTTCTGGGGGATATTATGAGGTATCCCGACCAAGCCGCAAAAATATTGGACGAAGCCAAGGTTACCCGCCGGCGGGCCATTTACATAACAGCCAAGATACCCCTTACCCAGGCCCTGGCCCGGGGCCTGATAAGCCCGGCCAGCCTGGTGTATGTCCCCGCCCGCCTCCATCCGACCACCGAGGAAGTTCAGTTGATCAACGCCAACCTCAAGACCCTCATGCAGGCTGAGGGCGCGGTCATAGACGCGGCCAGGGTGAGCGTCCCCCGCGTCATGCGTGAGGCGCCCCGGCCATGAATGTCCGTCTCGCCCTTCCTGTTCTGGCCGTTCTCCTGGCTGCGGCCGCCCCGGCCGCGGCCCAGAGTGAGCAGGTTCTGTTCTATGAGCAGTTGGCCCAGGTAATGGCCCTGGAACAGCCCCTGGCTGATGAGGATATCCGGCTCTACCTGGAAAACGCCGAGGCCATCTACCGCCTGCGCTTCGAGCCGGAAAAGCTGGACGAAACCGCCGCCGCCATCAGCGCCTGGACCCCGGCCCGCTTCGCCTACGTCACCACCAAGGTGGCGGTGGGCATGTCGCAGCTTTTAAGGCCCGACGACCAGCGGAACCTCAATGTGCCCGAATTCGCCAAGCCTTCCCCCCCCGAGGTCACGGTCATCCGCCGCGCCCAAGATGATCTCACCCGCACCATGGAGCGCCTTCAGGCCAAATATGGGACGCCGTGACGCGCCCGGCCTTCCCGGGGAAACCCGGGCCGCCGAACTATTTGAAAACAAGCCTTCCGCCCCCCTGGCCGAAGCTCTCCGGCCTAAGACTTTAGACGAAATGATCGGGCAATCCCACCTTCTGGGCCCGGGCAAGCCTCTGCGCCTGGCCTTTGAATCAGGCCAGCTGCCTTCGATTATCCTCTGGGGGCCGCCGGGAGTCGGCAAAACCACCCTGGCCCGGCTGACCGCCCAGGCCTTCAGCCGCGACTTCATCTCCCTGTCGGCGGTCTTTTCCGGGGTCAAAGATATCCGGGCGGCCATGGAGCAGGCCGAGCGCAACCTGGCCTGGGGCCGGCGCACCATCCTGTTCATTGATGAGATCCACCGCTTCAACAAGGCCCAGCAGGACGGCCTTCTGCCTTTCGCCGAATCAGGACTGGTGACTCTCATCGGAGCCACCACCGAAAACCCTTCCTTCGAGGTCATCTCGGCCCTTTTATCCCGCGCCCAGGTCTATATATTAAACCCCCTCACCGAAGACGAGCTTAGGGGGATCATGGACCGGGCCATGAGCTCCGGCCGCCTGGACGAATTGCGCTTCGACGAGGCCGCCGCCGCCGCCCTGGTCGGCCACGCCGACGGCGATGCCCGGCGGCTGTTGAATTTTCTGGAACAGTGCCTGGCCGCGGCCCGGACCTCAGGAGTCCGGGAAATAACCGGGCCCTTTTTGGAGTCGGCCCTCTCCCTTTCCATCCGGCGCTTCGATAAGGGCGGGGACAGTTTTTACGACCAGATTTCCGCCCTGCACAAGTCCGTGCGGGGCTCCAATCCGGACGCGGCCCTCTACTGGTTCTGCCGGATGCTCGATGGAGGGGCCGACCCTCGCTACCTGGCCCGCCGCATCATCCGCATGGCCTGGGAAGATATTGGATTGGCCGACCCCCGAGCGGCCGACCTGGCCCTTCAAGCCTCTGAAACCTATGAACGCCTGGGCTCACCGGAAGGGGAGCTGGCCCTGGCCCAAGCCGTCCTCTATCTGGCCGTGGCGGCCAAAAGCAATGCTGGCTACATGGCCTACAGCAGGGCCGCTGCCTTTATCAAGAATGACAAATCCCGCGCGGTGCCCTTCCACCTTCGCAACGCCCCCACCCGGCTGATGCGGGACTTAGGTTTTGGCCGGGAATACCGCTACGCCCACGATGAACCTCATGCCTACGCCGCCGGAGAAAATTATTGGCCCGAGGGCCTGACGGCCCCCCATTGGTACAGGCCGGCCGAACGGGGCCTGGAAATAAAAATAGCCGAAAAACTGGCCTTTCTGCGCGGCCTGGACGCCCAGGCCGCGCCCTTGGACGAAACCTGATTTACATTCTCCAGGATCTTGCCATGTCATATGAAAAAGGCCCCTCCCTCAGAAGCCTGATTTTCAGGCTGATGCTTTCCTTCGGCCTGGCCCTGGCCGGCCTCATGGGTCTTCTGCTCACCCGCCTTAAGCATCCCCTGGTTCTGGAACTGCTGCGGCCCTGGCGGGCGACGGACCACCCCTCCGCATTGGCGGAGGGTATCTTTTCAGCCGGGCCGCTCATGAAAAACCAGTTTGCCATAGACTTCCTCTCCGCCGCTATGGCCGGGCTGGGCCTGTTTCTGGTCATATACTACCGCCGCCGCCTCTCCCCCCTCCTGAACAAGCTGGAAGAAATGAGCCTGGACCGCTGGTGAAAGACTTAAACGCATTGACCCATTACTGGCCCAGCCCGATAGGCCTGTTGGGGCTTACGGCTGAAGGCCGGGCCCTGACCCGGATTTTTTTCCGCCCCGCCGGGGCCCCGGCGGAAACGGCGGAAGCGCCTGAACCCGGAGAACTTTTCCAGCGGGCCTTTCGCCAGTTGGCGGAATACTTCGCCGGCCGGCGCCAAAGCTTCAGTCTGCCCCTGGCGCCGGCCGGCACCGAGTTTCAAAGGCGGGTCTGGGCCGCCTTGGGGGACATACCCTACGGCCGGACCATATGCTACGAAACCCTGGCCTTGCGGGCCGGCTCTCCCAAAGCCTTTCGGGCCGCGGGCCAGGCCTGCCGCGTAAACCCCCTGTCCATCGTAATTCCCTGTCACCGGGTCGTGGGCAAAGACGGGCGCCTCACCGGATTCGCCAGCGGCTTGGCCGCTAAGGATTTTTTATTGCGCCTGGAAGGCGCGGCCGCCGTGGGGGGTGGTGGGGACACTTCCAGGCAAGAACAATAACTATCTGTATCCAGGAAATTTCTATGCTAAGAAAGGGGTTTGCCGCCCGGCTTGGCCAACCGGGCGGCGGTCTCTTTTAGGTAGTCGGACTAAAGGCAATCAATGCAGTGTGGCGGGTGAAACAAAGCGGCTGTAAGGCCGGGTGACCTCCACCAGGGAGTTCAGGGTGGGGTCGGCTTCGGGGTAGCACTGGGTAACAGTGTTCAGAAAACTTATGGTTTCGGCCACCGCCTCCTGGATAAGGCCCTTCTGTTCGCCAAGTTCCTTTTCCAGGGTCTCGATGACCGGGGCCATGTAGCGGATAATCCTGGCCGCGCCCTGGGCCGCGCCCCGGCTAAGAAGGCTCAGGCTGGGGCCCTGGTAGAAATGGCAGCCGGCATCGGCGGCCACCACCTTGGCCAGGTCTATAAATTCAGCGTCCAGGCAGCGGCGCTCGGCATCGTCGGCGCTTTCGGAAGCGGCCCGGTCGGCTAAATCCATCATGCCGGTCAGGGCCGCGGCCACGCTCTGAAAACGCTGGCCGGCCAGGTTCAGGTTATTTATGGTTTCCGGCAGGCTCTTCATCTGGGCCCGGGCCTCGGCCAGGGCCTGGCTCACTTCCAGAGGCAGGGCCAGGGGCAGGGCGGGCACGGCCTCCAGGCCGGCGGCCAGAATGTTGGTCAGGGCGGTCAGTTCGGTTATTCCCAAGTTAGTCATGATCTTCACCTATTAGCCGTTGAGGAGGGAGAGGGCCATTTGAGGCAGACTGTTGGCCTGGCTCAGCATGCTTACCGCGGCCTGGGTCAGGACCTGGTTGCGGACAAATTCGGTCATTTCCGTGGCCAAATCCACATCCGAGATTCGGCTTTCCGAAGCCATGAGGTTTTCCACCTGAATTTCCAGGTTGGTGATGGTGTTTTCCAGGCGGTTGATATAGGCCCCCAGGGTGGCCCGCACCTTGTCCTTGCGTTCTATGGCGTCCTGTATGGCGTCCAGGGCTTCCTGGGCGTCGCTCTGGGTGCGGACATGGGCGCCGGCCCAGTCGCCGTCGCGGGCGTTCTCCACCTCCACGAAGGACTGGCGGTCCAGGCCCATGAGGTTGTTAATGCCCTGGCCGATATTGCTGCCGGTGGTGTAGGTGCCGAAGCCCAGGCCGGTGAAGGCCTTGTTGGGGTCGGTATTGATGTCGGAGTTGGCATTCTCCCCGACATTGAGTATCCAGAGGTCGCGGTAGCGGCCCACGTCCTTGCCGTGTAGCTGCACGCCCCAACTGCCGTTGCCGGTGGGCACGGCCCGGAGGTCGCCCCAGTTATGGCCCCCGTTGGAGAAGAAGGTGCCGGACATGTTGGGCGTTTCAAGCTCGTCGTTATACCATTGTATCTTGGCGTTATAGGTCGGGTTGCCGCGAATGTCGCCCAAGAGGTCGTCGCAGGCCAGAGCGGCGTTTGGGCCGCCTTCCTTGGCGAAGACGTAGAGGCTGGCGAAGCCTTTTTCGTAGGTGTGCTCTTCAATGCGGGCCCAGAACTTACTGTCAGGGTTGTTGTTGATGGCGTAAGCCAGGGCGCTGATGGCCATGATGTCGTTTATGGTGCGGTCGTCCGGGCCGAAGGGGGAGTTTCCGCTTAAGATGCCGGCGCTCAGGGATATCGCGTTGGCCGTCTTGGCATCTATGTAGGTATTTTTCCCCATGGTGGCGCTGCCTATGTAGTATATCTCGTCCCCCAGGCAGACCCGGTGAGCCCCGTCCACGGAGCTGACTAGATTGTAATAAAGAAGCATCGCAGGTTGCCCATTTTCGTCGGTCTGGAGGGCAAGATTGGTTGCGTCGAAAGCATCGTAGTCACCGCTCCCATCGTTGGGGTATAAGAACCCGCCTGTCAGATAATCGCCTAAAGTAATATCTTCATTCCCAGGCACAGCGCGAATACCCGACAAATGTTCAGAGGTAAATGCGGAGCCAGGTCCTAGGGTGGTGAAGTTGTAAGGAGGACCATTTAATTCATTCGACAACGCTAAAGTCATAAGGTATTGAGGATTGCCTAAATCGTCCTTGAAGACGAGTTCGCTTTCGAAGGCTATGTTATCGACGCGCCCGCTGGTCTTGCCCAGAAGATCAGCCAGGGTGGGCCCGCCGGCGTGTTTGTCCACAATCTGGTTGTATCGCAGCTTGAACCGGTTGTCTATGGAAGTCCCTTGCACCAAGTAGTCGGGAACTTCCTGGCCATCAGGGAGAGTAAACTTCGGGAGTACTTCGTCATTGGTTGAGACATAGACAATATCGTTACCGGGATCGGCTAGGGTATTCCTCCATTCACTAGTGACACGGTTATACTCTAAATCTACATCCGCTCCCCATGTGTCTGACCACAGGACGGTAACATCACCCCCAACACCCTCAATGGTATATCTCGGGTAATCAGCAGCGCGGCCGGGGTCGGACCAGTTTTCAGTACCACCAACACCACCAGTAGCGCTATACTTAAAGTCATGGAAGGTTACCGCGGATTGCGGGCTACGGGCCATCACCCAGGTAGCGCCGGAGCCGCTCCAGGCAAAGAGGCTGGGATCCGGCCAAGGGCGACTGGTGTCGAAGCAGATCGAGGGCGGCACGGCGGTAGTGGCGCAAACCCAGATGTCTCCGTCTATGTACCGAACCTGATCACCGCTCATCTCGGAGAGGGTCTCCCTTGTGGCCCATGCGGTGATATCGAGGACTTTTCCAGAGGCTGCGGGACGCAAGGGGATGGTGTAGGTGGGTTTATTATTAAAGTCAATGCGCACCCGGGCCTGGGTGCCCTTGTTGACCATGTCCATGAGTTCCTGGAGGGTGGGGGTGCCGTCAACCTGCCAGGCCCCGGCAATGTAGCGGCCCTGGGTTAGCATGGGCGGGCCGCTGGTATAGAAGGCCTGGTTCTGGGCCCGCCAATCCCAGTTGTAGCCGAAGGAGAAGATTTCGCCGGAGTTCCAGGCCGGCACAGGGTCGTTCAGTGAGGGTATGCCCCCGCCGCAGCAGCCGGTGGCGTTGGGCCCGCCGTGGGTGCCCACTGTGCCCCAGATATCGTTCTTGGCGTCGCCGCCCACCCGGAGGCCGGACTGAGTGGTGGCCCGAACGTCGCCTATTTTTACAAAGTAGTAGTCTTCGGCCTTGTTGTTGCCGGTGCCGAAGTGGATTTTAAGGCCCAGGCCCTGGTGAATGGCGCTGATGGAGCCGTCCAGGAGCTTGACCCCGTTGAAATTGGTGGCGGTGGCTATGCGGTCGATTTCATCGGCCATGGCCTGATATTCGGAATTGATGATTTCCCGCTGCACGGTGGTATAGGTGCCCGTGGCGGCCTGCTCGGCCAGTTCCTTCATGCGGATGAGCTTTTCGTCAATGACGGCCATGCCGCCTTCCGCGGTCTGGAGCAGGCTTATGCCGTCGGCCGCGTTGCGGATGCCCTGGCGCATGGTGGCGATGTCGGCCCGCATAAGTTCGCGTATGGCCAGACCCGCGGCGTCGTCCGCGGCCCCGTTGATGCGGAGGCCGGAGGATAGCCGCTGAACGCTGGTGCTAAGGCGGTCGTAGGTATTGCTCAGGGTGCGAGCTGTATTGGCCGCCATTAGGTTGTTGTTGATTACCAGACTCATGGTCGTCTTCTTCCTTTCCTACCCAAAGAGATGAACGGCACGGAAGGTGATTGGGTCCGCCCTTGGGCCGCGCCGGGCCAATTTAGTTTGAAGGTTTTTTAATTTCCTTCGACATTCTTATCGTCTTTTTTGGACAGAGCTTTAATTTTTTTGATTGGTTTTCGCAATTTTTTCAAATTTACTTTAAGATTGTTATATTGATAGTGTTTTTGATGGGTTACGGGGCAGGGCGGGAAGGCGGGAGGGCGCTGATTATGAGGCGGGCGATAAAAAAAGCCCCGCCGAAGGGCGGGGCGGGGCTGTTATGGTTTGGTGCTCTTAATGCTTGGGGTCGCCGCAATAAGTCGTGTGCAACAGCTTGTGGCTCTCCGGCCCCAGGGGCTTTTCCAAAAAGTCGCTGTAGAGCTTCTGGACCGAGGGGTTCTCGTGCGATTTTCGGATGGGCATCTCCTGGTCATGCTGATAGGTGGCCGCGGTCCGGGCCTTACAGGCTTCCTCGAAGTCTTTGTCCACAATCAGCTTGGGCTGGCCGCCGCCGGTTATGCAGCCTTGGGGGCAGGACATCACTTCAATCATATGGAGATCCAGCCGGCCGGCCTTGAGGTCTTCCAGGACGGCCTTGACATGCTTGAGCCCGGTGACTACGCCCACCTTGAGCTTCAGGTCGCCGGCCATGATTTCCGCGGTTCTGAAGCTGTCGGGGCCGCGTAAGGCGGTGATGTCCACGTTCGGGATGGCCTTTTTGGCGATTAGTTCGTAGCCGGTGCGCAGGGCCGCTTCCATGACCCCGCCGGTGACGCCGAAGATTTCGGCGGCCCCGCTGTAATCGCCCATGGGGGAATCGAATTTTTCATCAGCAAGGGCCGGGAAGTCGATTCCCTTTTCCTTGAGCAGCCAGGCCAGTTCCCGGGTGGTGATGACCACATCCACGTCCCGGTGGCCGCTGTCCCTCATCTCCGGCCGGCCGCTTTCAAACTGCTTGGAGGTGCAGGGCATGACCGAGACGCTGAAAATACTATCAGCCGGCTGGCCCAGAAGCTTGGCCCCGTAGGTCTTGAACAGGGCGCCCCCCATCTGCTGGGGGCTCTTGGAAGTGGAGAGGTGGCCCCGGAGTTCGGGATAGTTCAGTTCCAGGTATCTTACCCAGGCCGGGCAGCAGGAAATGAACATAGGCAATAAGCCGCCCTTGGCCAACCGCTCGATGAGTTCGCTGCCTTCTTCCATTATGGTGACATCGGCGGCGAAGTTGGTGTCGAAAACCTTGTCGAAGCCCAGCCGGCGCAAGGCGGCGGCCAGCTTGCCGGGGGCCAGGGCGCCCAAAGGAGCGCCGAAGTCCTCATTGATGGCCACCCGCACAGCCGGAGCGCTTTGGACGATCGTGAACAGGTTCGGATCGGCTAAAGCCCGCCGAACCTCATCCAGGCGGCAGACGTTGTGGGCGGAGAAGAGGGGTTCCCGAACCGTATCCGCCAAACCGCGTTCTTGGCGGGTTTTTTCGTAGGCCCCGGCCCCGTGCTCCACCAGGGAAACGTAGGTCTTACACTTCTGAACGCACTGCCCGCACATGACGCACTTGGTTTCGTTGATTTTCTGGGCCTGATGAGGCCGGCCTTCTATGGCCAGGTTGGGGCAGACCCGGGTGCATTCCTGGCAGCCGGAGCAAATGTTCTGGTCTATGGCGATGACGGTGCTCACAGGGCCCTCCTTTCCGGAGTGCCGCCGCTGACCACGGCCAGGGCCTCCGCCGCCGCAATATTTTTAAGTTTAAGTTCCGCGTTGACATCAATCAGGCGAAGGGCTTCGTTGGGACAAATACGGACACAGGCCGGCCCCTGGAGGTGCTCAAAGCACAGATCGCACTTGGAGGCAGCCACCTTGCCGCCCTGGCCGTCGGCTTGCGGAACCGGGGCGCCGCCCGCGTAGTAGGGCAGAAGATGGACAGCCCCGAAGGGACAGGCCAAAAGACAGTCTTTGCAGCCTATACAGCGGTCGTCATGGGCGACCACGGCCGAGCCGCACTTGTCTTCATCTATGACCAGGGCCCCGTTGATCCGGCTGATGGCCTTCTGCTTGCAGACGGACAGGCAGGGGGAGTTTTCACAGTGTTTGCATTGAATGGGCAGACTCAAGGTTTCCGTCACCGTTACGTAGAGCTTGGGGGTTACGGGCACGGTGATGGTGCCGACGGTTTTTCCCACCTGGTTGCGCTTTTCGTTGTGAGCCTGGAAACAGGCCATTTCACAGGCCTTGCAGCCGGTGCACTTTGCCGGGTCCACGCTAACGAACAGACTTAATTCATTGGTCATTAATAATTGACCTCCCGTAAAACAGTTTGGAACGATTAAGGATTGCCATTAAATTATAGTCAGGATACTTTAATAGATATACCCGGTCGGGCAAAGTTTGTCAATACTTGAAACAGCGCGCTTTTAGTCGGCCGCTATGAAGCGCAGTTCCGGCAGCACCGCGCAGGTCAGGGGCCCGCCGAAGACGGCTCCGGTATCCAGCCCCAGGCGGCCCGGGGCCATGAAGGGCTGTTTGAAGGGCGTGTGGCCGAAGACCACCAGCCGGCCGAAATCATAGTCGCTTTGCAAAAATTCGTCGCGGATCCACAAGAGGTCCTCCGGGTCCTGGGAGGCCGGAGGCCGGCCGGGCCTGAACCCGGCGTGGACGAAGATATGCTGGTCGGTCTCAAAGTAGTGGGGCAGCCCGCGCAAAAACTGCAAATGCTTTAAGGTCAGACCCTGGCCGGGGCGGGTGTAGTCCCGCACCGTGGCCGAAAGACCGTTGTCGTAAAGAGAGGGCGATATTTCGCCGCTCAGGAATTTTAGAAATATGTCTTCGTGGTTGCCCATGAGGGTCACAACATTGGACGCCTTGGAGGAAAGGTCGGCCAGGGTATCGATCACCTCGTAGCTCTGGGGCCCGCGGTCTATGTAATCGCCCAGGAAAATCAGAAGATCATCGCCGCCGGGGCTCCAGTCAAGCTGCTTCATAAGCCTTTTGAGCTTGAGATAGCAGCCGTGTATGTCTCCCACAACGAAATAGCGGCGGCCGGACACGGGCGGCTTTTCAGGCGAGCTTTTTGTCCCGGGCCGCGGCCTGGGTGTAGAGGCGGTTGACGGCGTTGATATAGGCCAGGATGCTGGCCTTCACAATGTCTGTGGCCGCGCCGCGCCCCTGGGCGGAGATGCCGCCGTGGCTCAGTTCCACCACGGTTTCCCCCAGGGCGTCAGAGCGGGGGCTGGTGGCCCGGATGCTGAAATTTTCCAGGTTGGGATAGAAATCAATGGCCCGCTTGATGGCGCTGTAGGCGGAATCGATGGGGCCGTTGCCGGTGGCCGCGTCGCGCAGTTCCTCCTGCTGGTCGCGGCGGATGACCACCGTGGCCGTGGAGAGGCCCGCGCCCACGCCCACGGCGTATTCCAGGAGTTCATAACGGTGTTCCGGGGTCACGGCCAGAATATGGTCGGAAATAATGGCCTCGATATCACCGTCGGAGACCTCCTTCTTTTCATCGCAGAGACGCTTGAAGAAGTCGAAGGAGCGGCCGATCTGCTCTTCGTCCAACTGGTAGCCCAGGGTCTCCAGGCGGTCGCGGAAGGCGTGGCGGCCGGAATGCTTGCCCAGCACCATCACCGCCGGGACGCTGCCAACGTCTTCGGCCTTCATTATTTCATAGGTCTCGCGGTTGGTCAGCACCCCGTGCTGGTGAATGCCGGCTTCATGGGCGAAGGCATTGGCGCCGACCACGGCCTTGTTGGGGGGCACCGCGACTCCCGAGAGGCGCGCCACCAGGCGGCTGACCGGGTAGAGCCGGTTGGTGGCCAGGCCGGTGGTCAGGGGCGCATAGAGGTCGGCCCTGGTTTTAAGGGCCATGACCACCTCTTCAAGGGCCGCGTTGCCGCCCCGTTCGCCCATGCCGTTGATGGTCCCCTCCACCTGGCGCACCCCGGCCCGCACCGCGGCCAGGGAGTTGGCCACGGCCAGGCCCAGGTCGTTGTGGGCGTGGACTGAAAAAATGATACCCGGGGGCGCGGCCACCCCGTCAATGACGGCCCGGCAGAAATCGTGGAACTCCTCGGGCATGGCATAGCCCACCGTGTCGGGAATGTTCAGGACCGCGGCCCCGCACTCCACAGCCAGTTTGAAGGCCCTGACCAGAAAATCCAAGTCGGAGCGGCTGGCGTCCTCGGCGGAAAACTCCACCTCGCCCACCAGGGAGCGGGCCAGGGATACTCCTGCCCGGACTTCGGCCAAAACCTGGTCCTGGGTCAGCCGGAGTTTGTGGGCCATATGGATGGGGCTGGTGGCGATGAAAGTGTGTATGCGGGGCCGCTCGGCCCCGGCCAGAGCCTGGGCCGCGGCCCGGATATCGCCTTCCCTGGTGCGGGCCAGGGCGGCCACGGTTACCCCCGCCGCTTCGCGGGCCACGGCTTTAACGCAGTTGAAATCGCCCGGCGAGGCGGCGGGGAAACCGGCTTCTATCACGTCCATTTTCATTTTGGCCAACTGCTTGGCGATCTGGAGCTTTTCGGCGGCGTTGAGGTTGACGCCGGCTGCCTGCTCGCCGTCGCGCAGCGTGGTGTCGAAGAAATGGACGCGGTCAGGATCAAACATGGTTCTTCTACCTCAAAGTATCGGCTTTAACGCCGCATTGGCCAACTGCTTTGATAACGTATCAAATTCACTTTGCAAACACAGTTTCTTCCTCAGTTCGGCCAGAGTCCGGGACGCGGCTTCAAAGTCGTAATCCTCAACCTGGCGCGCAAGTTCCTCCGCCCCCGGCACGGCGCGGATATCATCGAGCCGGTTCAAAGATTCCGGGTTTAAATTTTCAAGCAAGGGCTTAAGCTCTTCAAACAAGGCCAGGGCCTGTTCGGCGTTAAGGGGGCCGCGCTCTTCGGCCGCGGATTCATTGAGAAGCGGGCTCAGCTCCTCCAAAACCCGCGTCAATTCGGTTTGGAGAAGGCTCATGCTGTCCTCCGGAACCTCCGCCGCGCCGTTTTGGAGCAGGGCTTCGACCGCCCCGGCGGCGTTGAATAATTCTATTTTGCCAATCTGCCCCGCATTCCCTTTCAAGGTGTGCGCCAGCCGGTGAGCGAGCTTTACCTTGCCCGAGGCGACCGCTTCCGCGATTTCAGCATAAATGGATTTATTTTTTTTAATAAAATTAATCCGCAGCTTGTTTTGCAGTTCATCTTCCTTGGCCTCTTCATCTTCATCCATGACGGAACTGCTTACCAGGGTCAGGTATCTTAACAGAAGGCTCCATAGCTCCTGTGAAGTGAAGGGCTTGCCCAAAAAGTCAGGCATGCCGTGCTTTTTGTATTTTTCCAGTTCGCTGGCCATTATGTTCGCGGTCATGGCCACGATAGGCGTTCCCGTCCCCAGGGCCCTTATTTTGGTCGCGGCTTCGATTCCGTCCATAACCGGCATAAAAATATCCATGAAAATCAAATCAAAGGGGGGTTCACCCTTCTCCAGGCGTTCCTTAACCCTCTCCACGCCCTCTTGCCCGTTCTCCGCCACCATCACCCGGAGCCCCACCCGCGCCAGATGATCGGATATAACCTGCTGATTCAAAAGGTTGTCGTCGCAGATCAGAACCAGGCCGTCAAAGCACGGTTTTTCAAGGGGATTGAAAGCCGTGTGGTCAGACAGATCGCCGGACGCTTCCACGGTATCAAATACAAGTTCAAAGCGGAAGGCGCTGCCGGCGCCGGGCGCGCTCTCCACTACCAGCTTTCCGCCCATCAGTTCCACGAGATTTTTAGATATGGCCAGCCCCAGCCCGGTGCCGCCGTAATTGCGCGTAGTGCTGGAGTCCGCCTGGATAAACGATTCAAATACCCTTTCAATTTGCTCGGAGCTCATGCCGATGCCGCTGTCCTTTACTTCAAAATATATGGTCGCCTGGCTGTCGTCCTGGTTTATAACCCGCGATGAAAGCTTGACCGTTCCGGTATTGGTGAATTTTACGGCATTAACCAGAAGGTTCATAAGCGCCTGATAAAGCCTGAGCGGATCGCCTATCAGTTTTTTGCCGGTTACCGGTTCCAGGTAAACGCGCAAATCAAGCCCTTTTTCTTTGGCGTTGGGCATGACAACGGATTGGCAGCGCATAATAACATTACGCAAGTCGAAGGGGACATTTTCAAAATCCATTTTGCCGGCTTCAATTTTTGAAATGTCCAGAATATCGTCCACGATACGCAGGAGCCATCTTGTGCTGTCCAAGATTTTTTTCAGATAACCGCTGACCTGGGGCGAGTCGGACTTGTCCAGGGCCAGCTCCGTGAACCCCATAATGCTGTTCATGGGCGTCCTGATTTCGTGGCTCATATTCGCCAGGAACCTGCTTTTGGCCTTGTTGCTCTCCTCGGCGATATCCGCCCTGCGCATCTCCTCGATAACCGCCTTTTGCTCGCGTAAATCCCTGGCGTACCCCGCGATGATATCTTCGCCCTTGTAGATGACGCGCACCATGGTAATTTCACAGGGCAGAGGTCCGCCGTCAGGGCTCTGGTATGTCCAGTCGAAGCGCACATAACCTTTGTCAAAGGCCATTTTCAAGTATTCCGTTTTGAGTTCCTGCGACCGCCGTCCGCAGGGCTGGAACTCCGGCAGGAGGGTGTTGAATATTTCGCGGTATTCCTCTTTGGTGGCCGCGCCGGCCAGATCAAGCGCCGCTTGGTTGCAGTCGATAAATTCATAATCCTGACCGAGCAGGCGGCAGGCAAAGGGCATTGAGTCAAGCATGAGCTGCATCCGCTCTTCCTCTTCCAGCGCCTTTTCCGCCGCGGCTTTCAACTTAAGGGAGGTATCGCGGATATCTAAAATCATTCTGTTTCGGAGCATGGATTCGGCAAACAAGAGGCTGGAGGAACGTAAGATGGATTCCTCCTCGGCTGTAAATATCCGCTCGCAGCGGCAGTCATCAAAACCGACATGGCCCCAAAAAAGGCCTTCTATAAATACCGGCACCACTACTATGGATTTAATGCCCTGCGGGCAAAGATGAGCCTGCACTGTCGGGGACATATTGCGGACCAGGCTGTTTACGCAGTTTCCGCTTGATAATATTTCCTCCCATCCGGGGATTTGCCCGGCATACGATACATCGACCGTTATCTCTTTGCCGCGCATTGGTTCCACGTTTTCCGACCATTCATACAGTTGGGTGCAATAAAGCTCCCCCCCCGCTTCGTGGTTTTTAAAGATGCGCACACGGTCAACCATCAAGGTTTCAGCCAAAATCTCCATGCCTTGATATAAGGCCTTTTCAAAAAAGTCTATATCCGCCTGGAGCAGGGCGGCGGCGGCGCGGTTCACCGCCTGCAAAAGATTATTGCGGTATTCAATATCCTTCATCATTTTGTTATGCTCGCGCATGTCCCGGATATACCCGGCCACGGCATAACTGCCTTCATATTCAACCCGGACAAAAATGACTTCCGCCGGCATGAGCGTGCCGTCGAGCATCCTGTAGGTCCAATCAAATTCGCAACCGCCCTCCTCAAAGGCTTTATCAATGAATATCAGGGATTTCTCGTCTGAGCGCTGCCCGTCGGGCTGGTATTCGGGATACAGCTCGTGAAACCTTTGCAGGCACTCCTGCTTGTCCCGAAAACCGAAAAGGTTGACGGCCGCTTCGTTGCAATCTATCATGTTACGGTTAATATCCCACAATCGGCAGCAAAGCGGGGTCTTGTCCAGCAAAATCTTGGTGCGTTCATTCGCTTTGGCGATTTCATCCATCATCGTTTCTATATTGTCCGAGTAATTTTTCACAGCGGTCTGAACGTGCATATAGAGAATCTGGTTTGAAATGCGCTTTTGCAAAAGAGGCCCGGAAAAGGGCTTGGTAATATAATCCACCGCCCCCAGTTTAAAGCCTTCCCTCTCGCTTTCCTCATCGCTCTTCGAGGTGAGGAATATTACGGGAATGCCTTCATAGCGCTCATCGGCTTTCAATTTTTTTATGACTTCAAAGCCGTTCATCTCCGGCATTTCCACGTCCAGAAGAATCAGGTCGGGCATGTCATTTTCAAGATACTCAAAAAGAGTGGCGGGAGACTGAATGGTATAGACCTTGTAAAACGCTTTAAGGAGGCTTTTGCCTTGGTTCAGAGTGGCAATATTATCATCAACCAAAACTATCTTGTAACGTGTATGGTCCATGCTCACACCTCCGTATTAAGAATGCCGACAGGCCCTTCCAGCGTCAAAAGCCTTTCCCTGACGCTGGCATATTTTCCAAGATCCACTTGTTCCCGCAGCCAGCCGGAAAGACCGCCGTCGGATTTGTATTCAAAGCTTTCTATTTCGGCCATCGCCGCGTCTATCATGTCAATGTCATAACTGGCGCAGGCGCCGAGGAGCCTGGCCAGGAGCGCCTCATCGGGTTTATCCTTGACTGGTTTTTGCTCCTGGCTATATTTCTGGAGCGCCTCTTCAATATCAGTCAAAAGTTGGCCTATGATACCCAGGAACTTTTGATTGCCTGCGGCCACCAGGTCATAATCCCCGGCCATGGCCGCCGTTTCCATGGACTCCGCCTCGTTTCCCGCAATCTCCGCGAATATGCCGCGGCTGGAACCTTTGATGCCGTGGACAGTTATGGCATACGAATCCAGGCTATCCATATTCACTTCCCTGATCGCGTCCAGAAGCGGCCGCGTGTTTTTTACATAAGACCTAAGGACATGGAAAAAAAGGTCTTCCCTGCCCCCAAAGTGCGCTATCCCTCTATTTATGCTTAATCCGGGGATGCACTCGTCGAACTCGGGGGTCTCCTTCCCCCGTCTCTCTTCCGGGCGTCTTTTCCGCTCAGGAAGCAGAGCTTCCGCTTCCTTGTTTCGCACCCAGTGCCGGAGAACGGCGTCAAGGCGGGCCAGGTCAATGGGCTTTGAGATAAACGCCTGGAAGCCTTTGCCCAGAAACATTTCCTCGTTTCCCACGATGGCGTTGGCGGTGAGAGCAATGATCGGTATTGTTTTGGCGTATTCGGAATCAATTTCCTCGCGGATAACCCGGGCCGCTTCGATGCCGTCCATTTCCGGCATCATGTGATCCATAAAAACCGCGTTATATCTGATTTTTTCACCACGAATAACATCCACCGCCTGCTGCCCGCCGGTCACGCAGTCGATTTTCATCCCGTAAAGCCCCATCAGCCCTTTGGCCACGTCAAGATTCGTGGGATTGTCGTCAACCACCAGCACCCGGGCATATGACAGGTCTATACGCGCCATCTTGGCGCTTTCGAATTTGTTAATTGAGTAGTGAAAGTTTTTGAGGGTTTCAACCACTTCCGGGCCGATTACGGTTTCGCAGACATATTTTTGCCGAATTTTCACCGTAAAAACCGAACCTTTTCCGTATTCACTTTCCGCAGTGATCGAGCCGTCCATCATCTCGGCAACCTTTTTGGAGATGGAGAGGCCGAGACCGGTTCCTTCGGTTCTGCGGCTGCCTTCCTTGCCGTTATTATCCTCTTCCATCTTGGAATAGAGCGTAAAAAGCCTGCTCATATCCTCAGGCCGGATGCCGACTCCCGTATCGCGGACCCAGGCCGTCAGCCAAACCGTGTCCCCGTCCCGCTCACAGCGCACACCCAGTTCTACAGTGCCCTCCTTGGTAAATTTAAAGGCGTTGGAGAGAAGGTTGTTTAATATCTGCTTTATCCTAAGCTCGTCTCCATACAGGTAGTTGAATAAATCATCCTTGATGTCCAGAATAAGTTCAACGGGTTTTTCCCCAATGTAGAGAACGCTTTGGGTAATCGCGTCATTAATCAGGCTGGGAATATCGTATTCGAGCGGGTTAAGCTCAAGCTTGTCCGCCTCAATTTTTGATATGTCCAGAATGTCGTTGACCAGACAAAGAAGGGTCTCGCCGGCTCTATATACCTTTACAAGATTGGAATAAGTTTCATCGTCCAGTTCCGCGATCTCCAGGGTCAATTCCGTAAGCCCGAGAACGGCGGTAAGCGGAGTGCGCATTTCATGGCTCATATTGGCCAAAAAGTTGCTCTTGGCGCGGGAGGCCGACTGCGCGGCCTCCTCCATTTCTTTACGGTGGGTTACGTCATAGGCCATGCAGACAACCCCGAACACTTCATCGTTGTTAAAAAGCGGAGTTTTTATTACCTCAAAATACGGTGAAGTCCCATTGGCGGCGGGCACGTAATTTTCGCGCATGACAAGGCGTTTTTCCCTCATGGCCGTCCTGTCCGCCTCTTCATAACTTTCAATGAATTCGGCCGGCAAATTGAGCTGATCGCTGCGCCGGCCTGTTATTTCCTTCTCGCTGCAGCCGAAATGCTCCTCAAATTGCCTGTTTACCCGAATGAAATTGAGATCCAGGTCTTTTACATATATAAGTTCGGGGACTGAATTAAAAATTGTCTCCAACATGGATTTTTCAATCGCCAGTTCTTCCTGCAGCATGTTTTTTTGCCTGTTATGCCTGCGGGTGACGACCACAAAAATACTTGTTCCGGTGATTAATAACGCGCTGATGAGCGACAGGAACACCAGGGCAATGAAGAATTGCGGGTTGTATTCCCAAATGGGAGGAACCGTGTTTATGATTTCGGCGCCGGGGGGCAAAGCGGCCGGGCTTACATTGAACCTGTCCATCTGGTTCTTGTCAAATACCCAGCGATTGAAAGCGGTCGAATCATGCACGACCGGGATATCCTCGGCTTGGCCGCCGCCCAGCAGTTCTTCAAGAATATCGGCGACCTTGACGCCGTATCTGTAATAATCCAGGCATTTTCCGCCGAGGGCGCAGTAGGTCAGTTCAGTGGAATAAACTGAAACTATCGGAAAGGCGCAGTTTCTCTCCAAGAGCCGTTTCATTTCGTTCATTGAATAATATTGATGATCGGCGTCGACAAAATACGAGCCTACAAAAACCAGGCTGTCTTCAGGCAAGGCGCTGATACGCGCCAGGAGCGTTTGAAAATTGAGATTTTCGCTGTATTCAATAGTGAGGAGCCCTTCCAACGGCTTAAGCTCGGCCTCAATGGCTTTTCTGTATTGAAGGCCCTCGGCGGTATAATCATTTACCACATAAATATTCTTCGTCCCCGGGAAGATCGAGAGGGCGGCCTGAACCGTCTGATACGCTTCAATATTTTTTACTATGCCTGTGAAATAATGGGTGTTGTCCTGAATAATCTCCCCGTAGCTTTCGCTTACGCCGTAAAATATGACAGGGACGTTCCGAAAAAACAGATAATAATAATCTTTCAAAAAATTCAACGCCGTATCCCCAGAAACAATAATGGCGGCGACATTTCTCGACACGGAGTCCGCGCGGAGCAGAAAGGCTATGTGAGCCATATTGAACTGGTCCCTCGCAAAGCGCCTGGCGTCCATATTAACCGTCAGCCATTCGATGGAGGTGTCGTCTTCAAAGCGTTTCCTCAGCGCTTCGTTGAATTTGTCTTCCCTGTCCGTCTCAATGCTTGATGAAGTGATGTGTACAACTGTTCTTTTCTGATTGATTTCCGGCCTGGGCAGGTCGTTGAGAATCCGGCTTGCGCTGCCGTCGTTTTTCATGGCTTCCAGCGCCGCGGTCAGCTTGGGAATAAGCGCCTCATGCTTTTCGTTAAGATAGAGGTATTCCGTAAGCTGAGCCACTTGCCCGACGCGAGTCACATGGAGCCTTTCTCCCAGGGTCTCATGGTCTCTTTCGACCAAAACGGCGACATCGTACTCACCATTGACGACCCCGGTGAGCAGGGCCCTGTTTGTTGACTTGGTGGTTATGGCAACGTTTTCAGGCAGCCTTTCGAGGATATAGGTCCTGTTTTCCAGAATCCCCACCCGCCGGCCGCCGAGCTCATCCCAGCTGTTGATTCGCAGATCGCTGCCTGTGGGAGCGAATACGCGCACATTGTTGTTTTCAATCGGAACCGGCACTTGCCTTAGGTTGGTATAGACGGTGTCCAGATTCGGGTACGCCGCGATCACGCCGTCACTTAGCCCGTCATTGGCCTGGATGTAACCTTCCCGGACAATCGGGCACACAAAATCAACATTGTATCGGATGCTTCTGATAGCGACATATACAAGCCTGTCAATCGCAAGAGGCTGGTTGTCGGTGGTGGCGATCACAAGATGTCTTTGGGGAGCCGTATCCGGCGCGCCGTCTTGCGCCAGAACAGGCCCGGCCGCGAATAACAGGCTTAGCAAATATATTACCAAACAGCATTTACACCTGTTTCTCATTCTGCTCCCCTTAGCGCGGCACTTTTTTTACAAATAGAATATTTGAATTTTACCATATCCGCCCCTGTTCTCCAACAAATTATAAAGAAGGCGGGTCCGAAGCCCTATTGAATGCCGCTGAGCCTAAAATACGCTATAATGCCCTGATCATGGAAAAAACCCTCCTCATCGAGGCCCCGGCCAAGGTCAACCTGGCCCTTAGGGTGCTGGGCCGCCGGCCGGACGGCTGCCACGAACTGGATTCTGTCCTGGCCCGGCTGACTTTGGCCGACCGCCTGCGCCTGACCCCGGGCGGCGCCGGCCCGGACCGCCTCACAGCCCAAAGCAGCCTGCCATACCCCCTGCCCCCTGATTTCGAGGGCCCGGCCAACCTGGCCCTCCGGGCCCTCCGGGCCTTTCGGGAAGAAACCGGCTGGCCCGATAGGGCTGTGGACATATTTCTGGAAAAGAACATCCCTTGGGGGGCCGGCCTGGGCGGCGGCTCCGCCGATGGCGCGGCCGTCCTGACCGCTTTAAACCGGGCCGCGCCAGAGCCCCTGCCGGCCCCGCGCTTGGCTGCCCTGGGCCTGACCCTGGGCGCGGATCTGCCCTTCTGCCTGTCCGGGGCCGTTCTGGCCCGGGCCGGCGGCGTGGGGGAAAAACTCTCGGCCCCGCCGACGGCTTTCGAGCTTTTCCGGGGCCGGCCAATCTGGCTGGTTAAGCCTGGTTTCAGCTTGGCCACGGCTCGGGTTTTCGCAAATTTGGGGTTGACAAATCCTCCGCCAGAGCATAACCTTGACCCTGCATTAAAGCCAGGTGAAAACGATTTATTGACCCCGGCCCTGCGCACGCGCCCGGCCCTGAAGGAGGCCTTTCGGGCCGTGCGGGCGCTAAGTTCCGAGGTCTGGGGCCTTTCAGGCAGCGGCCCCACCTTCTGGCTCTGCGGAGCCGACGAGGCCGGCCCGGCCCGCTTGGCCCGGACGCACCCGAACTGGTGGGTCCGGGCCACTAATGTGGCCTCCTGATCCTTATACTGGGGCGTTGTCAAGTGGCTAAGACACTGGGTTTTGGTTCCAGCAATCGCAGGTTCGAATCCTGCCGCCCCAGCCAATTTTTAAACGCTGTTTAGCTGGGGCGCTTTTTGGCATTTGCCGCCCCGGCGCCAGGTATTTTCATGCACCACGAAATCATGCTCATCAGCGGCAGTTCCAACCCCTCTTTGGCCAAGGAAATCGCCGGCCACTTGGGTCTCCCCTTGAGCCAGGCCCAACTGCGCCGTTATGCCGACGGCGAAACCTGGGTTGAACTGGGCGAAAACATGCGGGGCCGCGACACCTACGTCATCCAGTCCACCTGCCGTCCGGTCAACGACCACCTCATGGAGCTATTGCTCATCATCGATGCCTTGAAGCGGGCCTCGGCCAGTTGCATCAACGCGGTCATACCCTACTATGGCTACGCCCGGCAGGACCGCAAGGCCGCGCCCAGGGTGCCCATCTCCGCCAAACTGGTGGCCGACCTCATCACCGCGGCCGGGGCCAACCGCATTCTGGGCGTGGACCTTCACGCCGGCCAAATCCAGGGTTTTTTCAATATACCCGTTGACCACCTCTACGCGGCTCCGGTGCTTCTGGAATACCTGCGGGAACGCCTCAACCGCGACCATGACATGGTCCTGGTCTCCCCCGATGCCGGGGGCGTGGAAAGAACCCGCTACTTTGCCAAGAAGCTGGACGCGCCCATAGCCATAGTCGACAAAAGACGCGAAGCGCCCAACGAGGCCAAAATCATGAACATCGTCGGCGAAGTCCGGGATAAGGTGGCGGTCATCATCGATGACATGGTGGATACGGCCGGAACCCTGACCCAGGCCGCCCAGGTCATCCTGGACCTGGGAGCCCATGAGGTGCTGGCCTGCGCCACTCACCCTGTTTTTTCCGGCCCGGCCACAGACCGCATTGATGCTTCCCCTTTGAGCGCCATGGTGGTCACCGACACCATACCCCTGGATGAAAAGGCCCTTAACTCGCCAAAAATCAAGATCATGAGCGTGGGAAAGCTCTTGGCCGAAGCCATCCACCGCATCAACCGTCACGATTCAGTCAGCGCCCTTTTCGTATAGGGCGAGGCTCCGCGCCCTGCCTCCCGCCCGGCCCCCCGGAGCCGCCCTGAATTTGATTGAGCCTTCTCCCTATAATATGCTATGATAATGAAAAAATGAACGAGAGTTGCGGCCATAATTCATGGCTATAGCGCAAGTTCAAAAATATTCATGCAGTTAAGCCAAAGAATAGCCAGGTTCTGGCGCCGCCTGACCGGTCTCCCCCCCCCCCGAAAGACGATCAGGGAAGGGCGGGCGGCCCCCCGGCCTGCGGATGGTCCCGGCAGCCAGCCGGAGTCGCCGGGCTCGGAGATCTGCGCCCTGTGGCAGGGCCTGGAATTCTGCCTGTCCCGGTCCGATCACGAGGGCGGGGGGCTGGCTTCGGTCCTGGAGCAGATCCGCGGGTTTTCCGGCCTGACTTGGGCCTTCCTGACCGTACTCAGAGCTGATGACAAAAAATACTACTATCTGGCCGCGGCCAGCGCCAACGCCCCCCAGGGCCTGGCCAGCAAATACCTCCTCTCTTCCGGTCTGGCCGGCTGGCTGCACACCAAGCTCAAGCCCCTGACCATAGACCGCCTCAGAACCGACAGCCAGAATTCGTATATCTTCCAGAAGAATGAGCCTCTCCACGGTTTCCGCTCTTTTTACGGCTGGCCGGTCTCATATAATGACCAGCCCCGGGGGGCCCTGATCCTGGCCGGGGCCGATGACGCGGTCCTGGATCATGGCCTTTTTGAGGTGATGGAATGCGTGGCGGATCGCCTGGCCGCCCAGCTGCATCTGGACCGCCTCATCGCCAAGGTTCTGGAGATGGACCAGACAGACACCCAGACCGGCCTGCCTTACCGGGGATCTTTTCTGGAAAATCTGCGCCAACTGATGCGCGTGGCCGATGTCAAAGGCGAAGGGACGGATCTCTACGTCCTGGCCACCTCGGGCCTGGGAGCCCTGGCCGTCAGCCACGGCCAGGAGACCGCCGGCGACCTCTTGAAGGCCGTGGCCCTTCGGCTCAGGGAGGTTCCGCGCCCCGCCTGGAGGCCGGGGCACGTCTCCTACGGCGTCTTCACTCTGGCCACTCCCTCCGCCGACGCCGCCGAAGCCAGGTCTTTCATCGCCCAATTCAAAAAGAGCCTGGAAAATTGGCCCCTGCCCGGGTCCGCCGGCCGGGCCGGCTTGGGCTTGTTTTTATCTCTGGCCGCCTACCCGCGCGACGGAGCCGCTCCCGAGGAACTCCTGGAAGCCGCGCTTACCGCCCTGGCCGAAAGTGAAGAAGAGGACTTGCCATGACGGTTCTCTCCCTGACCGGCGGTTTAGCCATGGACCTGGGCACGGCCAGCACCCTCATCTACCGTCAGGGCAGCGGCATCGTCTTCAACGAACCTTCACTGGCGGCTCTGGAGAGCGAAACCCGCCGGGTCCTGGCCGTAGGGCAGGAGGCTGGAAGCTGCCTGGGCCGGACGCCCCGAGGGCTGGAAGTCGTCCGCCCCTTGAGGTACGGGCTCATAAGCGATTTCGCCGCGGCCCGGGAAATGATCATACGTTTTTTGGCCCGGGCTGGGGTCAGCCGCCGCCTTTTTCGGCCCCGGCTCGTGGTGGGTGTGCCCGGCGAGGCCACCTTAATAGAAAAACGGGCCATTATTGAGGCCGCCCGGGAAGCCGGGTGCCGCGAGGTCCACTTGGCTGATGAAACCCTGGCCGCGGCCATCGGCTTGAACATAGACGGGCCGGCGGCCCGGATGATTCTGGATGTAGGCGGCGGGACCTCCAAAGGGGTTATAGCCGCCCATGGGATAACGGCTTTTGCCGAATCCCGGAGCCTGGCCGGCGATGAGGCCACCAAGGCCGTCGTCCGGCACATCCGGGATAGATACGGCTTGGCTGTAGGCGACAATACGGCCGAGCGGATCAAGATGGCCATCGGTTCGTCCAGACCCTCGCCTTCGGCGGCGGGAGGCGCATCCACGCAGCCCTTTCAATGCCGGGGCCGGGAAATAAGCACCGGCATACCCAGGGTTACAGAGCTGGCTCCTTTAGGTATCAGAGAGGCTTTGGAAGGCGTAATCCGGGAACTGGCCGCAATGGTCAGGCGCCTGTTAAGCCAGGTCCCGCCGGACTTGGCCGCCGGCCTTAAGGAGCTGCACCTCACCGGCGGCGGCGGCCTTCTGGCCGGCCTGAATGAACGCCTGGCCAGGGATACGGGCCTTATGGTCAATATTCCGAACGCCCCCCTCCTGTCCGTGGTGCTGGGCTTGGGCAAAATTTTGGAAAACATCCCCCGCTACAAGTTCACTTTAGCCGAAGAAATTTAATCTTTGGCCGGGAATGCTAGGGATCGTGATCGGGCAACATTTATCGGGCGGTTAACTCAGCGGCTAGAGTATCAGCCTTACAAGCTGGGAGTCGGGGGTTCAAATCCCTCACCGCCCACCATTATTTTGCAGTGAAATTAAATATTTGGCTTGAGTTGGAGGGGCCGTTTTTCGTTACCAGGACGTTACCAGCCGTTACCAAGGTCTGGCGGATTTCATAAGACTTCCTTTTTTCTTCGCCGCCAGCGTGACAGTATCTCTCGAAGGCGGATTTGGTGCTGTGCCCCGATATATCCCTAATTTGTTCGGGGGATAAAACTTCACGAAGCCCCATGGCCGTCGAGTGTTTCGTGCCAGGATAGATAGGGACGCCTTGGACGCCAAGCCGGGCGCAAGCACGGTGCCAGACTCGGTTGAGAAACCCTTGACCGAATTGCTGGCCTGCCTTGTAGCCGCCGCCTCGGGCTGTTTCGTGCCGGAAGAAAGGCGTATCCAGCTTGAAAGCCAGAGGCAGGGCGCGGACAATCTCAATGTCTTCGACAGTCAGCGAAATGATTTTGGCCCGTTTTTCCTTCGGATGGGGAATGATGAAAATGCCACGCGTCCGGTCAATTTGGCCTTCAGTTAGACTTCGCATTTCGCCCGGCCTGATGGCAATGTAGGTGGCCAGCCACTTGATGCAGAGCCAGACGCGGAACGGCTCATGCTCTTTGATGTCGTTAATAATGGCCTCTTGTGTAAGTATGTCCACGGTTGCGCGAAAAGCCATTTCGACGTGCCCGATTTTGGGCCACTTGACCGGAGGCACATCATAACGGTCATACGCCCAGGCCCAGAACTGCTTAAATGCGGCCAGGATGTTGGCGCGGGTTTTTGGAGCGCCGGGGTAGGCGCTGAAAAAGTCTTCAAGTTGCGCGTAGCTGATTGATTTAATGTTGGTTGAGCCCCAGACTTCGCAGGCTCGGGCAAAGCCGCAGCGGATGGACCGCAGGGAACAAGCCTTAATCTGCTGGGCTTTGCGTTCGAGCCACTCCGCCGCCAGACGGTCGAAAGCTAAAGGCTTTTCTTTGACCTGATAGTCCCGAACGTCAAAGTTGCCGGAACCCTCCTGGTAGCGAAGCCCGGTCAAGAATTGGTGGGCGGCTTCGTAACTGTCGAAGCGCTTGTGGATACTCGGGCCGTAGCGAACAGAAAAACGCGTTGGAGAAACTTTCGGATGCTGGGGGCAAAAAAGGGACCGCTTGCCGTCAATAAACTTGGATCCGCAAACAGGGCACACCTGGTCGGAATGAATTGAGCCTTTCATTACCGCCTCGAAGTGAAGGTATTTACCGTTAGGTA
>Ga0099364_10001545_pt1 | contig 37607 bp, 42 predicted proteins | sample TergutTh196P3_FD_73070 | JGI IMG/M metagenome (GOLD analysis project Ga0099364, IMG submission 73070) | Microcerotermes parvus P3 segment gut microbial communities from Pointe-Noire, Republic of the Congo - Th196 P3 | ecosystem: Host-associated > Arthropoda: Insects > Digestive system > Gut ... | reverse complement strand
TGCAAAATTGCAAACACGGCGGTGTCCGTATAGGCTTTGAATCGACGGGAAATTATGCGGTTAATCTTAAGAATTTCCTTGATAAACTCGGCTTTGAGTATATGGAAATTAATCCTTTTCTCATCAAAGAATTTATCAAAAGTAAGTCGCTCCGTAAAACCAAAACGGACAAGCTCGTCGTTATATATTTTATCGCATTATTCATCGCCCGAAGCTATCGCTAACATGAACTCACGGTCGTATGATAATCTGCGAAAAATATCGAGGGGAAAATTTTCGTTGGACAAGTTTGTTCAGCTTAAAAATTTGGCGAAAAATACCGTGGGGGTTTTCAATAAATGTCACGAAATTGAGCTTGAAACTTTGCTTGATTTAATGGCTCAGCTTGAAAGCAAAATCAACAGCGTTGAAGCGGAAATCACGCAAATGATTGAGGTTTTGAACCCTCCGACCCTTTCAATCAAAGGCGTTGGTGCAATATCGGCGGCTGTCATCGTTTCCGAGTTCGGCGATTTTTCTCGTTTCGACAGCCCTGATAAAATGCTGTCTTTTGCAGGGCTTGAGCCGGGTTATTTTCAATCGGGAACGTCAGAACATAACGGGCGTATGGTCAAACGAGGTTCTTCTCATCTGCGAAACGCCTTAATCATCTGTGCCCGTGCCATCCGACTTCACAACGAAACTTTCTCTACATATTTTCACAAGAAAATCGGCGAGGGCAAGCAGTTTAACGTCGCTATCAGCCACGTTGCCAAGAAATTAATCCGACTCATCTACGCCTTAGAAACCAAAGGCGTGATGTTTGACCCAAACCTTTGCAAATAGCTTAATTTTTTTAAACGCTCTTCCGAGGGCTTGCTTTGCCATGCCCTTTTTTATATTTGTAAACAGAGTGTTAATTATGTTGATTTCCTATTGACTTATGATAGTTAGTCACCTCCTTCCAAAAGTTTCAGTTTGAATTGGAGTTTTTTATATGAATCACAATCCAGTCTAAAAGTTTCACTTATGTGTCCGTTTGGGCATCCACCCAAACATATAGGAAGATATTTACATTCAACACAAATACTTTTTTTAGGTGAATCAATTAAACTTGAATAATATGCGCGTTCGATTTTGTTATAATAATTTCCATTCCATATATCGCCGATTATCATTGAGCGATTCCCAAAATAATGCTGACATTTGTATAACTCGCCTTGCGCCCCAATGCATACACTTACGATTTCTCTCCCGATCGGCTATATCTACTTCGAGACCATGCCCGGGCGTTTTCAGCCGGTTGAGCAACCGACCGGCTTGGTGTTTTTGCGGGAGAACGATTTGAAAGTTATCTTCAAGAACGTGGGTTTTTGGGAGGTGGATTTTGCCGAGGACGAGCGGTTTTGCGCGGAGGTTGAGGAGGTTTTTCGGCGGGTGAGGCTTGGGGAGATTTGGGGGGTTGTTGGGAGGGGGGAGTGGTAGTTGGGTGAAACAATTGAATTATCTATGAGGCGGGCTAATGAGATGTTAGTCCGTCTTTAATGTGGTGTAACCCCGTGCAATCTGCACGCCATTGACACCCCCACTTACAAAAAACTTACCACCCCCTCACCAAAAAATGCTTGTAAAAAAATATTCCTCCTGTTATAATGAAAGCGGTCGAAACGGCCTTGCCGTTTTGGGCAAAATCAAAGATTTTGCCCGTAAATCTGAAATAAATTTCAGATTTATGCGACTTTCATTGAAATGGTGAGGGTGATTTGAGAAAATTAAAATTTTCTCAAATTTGCGGTTTGAAACAAACCGCATGAAATGGCTACACTATTTCACCCTCAATCATTATAATTACATCAAAACAACCAATCAGGAGGAAGAAAATGCAAAAAACTATCAACAACCTAAAAGAAAACGCAAAATACCCAATCTCGATTCTTATTCTTATGGGGATAATCCTCAGTGTCGTTGCGTTCGCGCTGCCGACAATTGCGAACGCGGCAAACGACATCGAAGTCATCGCGGGGTTTGAATACACCGCAGCTACCGCAACGGAACGCAAAGATTCCTATCCCGCAACGAGCGGCGAAAACAGGGCAAACGCACAAATCGAATTCACATATGCGGCAGGTGTCGTGGCACAAATAGGCCGCACCCAAGCCGACAGAGAGCCGCTGAACGTTCCTAACACCCCCATCGACGGGTGGTTTCAAGGAAACGACTTTTCCGCGGGCAACGCGGCAGGCTGGATTATAACCTTAGACACAACGGGATACGCGTCCGATTTGAAATTCACCGCGTCACAAAGCTCGAGCAATCAAGGGCCGGCGCAGTTCGCCTTGGCCTACAGAATTGGCGACACCGGCGGTTGGACTGATATATCCGGCGCGACCGCAACCATTACCACCGCCGGCGATACAATGGGCAAAACCTTTGACAACGCCGAATTGCCGGATGCAATGGGCGATAAAGCTGTTGTTCAACTTAAAGTCTACATCACAAGCGCTGTGAATCGCAGTGGGGGAGCCTTAGCCGCAGACAACGGCAACACCTCTATAAACAACATACTCATTACGGGCGAAGCCATTCCGCAACCCGAACCCTTCTACAACCTACCCGCCACCTACGAAACAATGATAACCCACTTAGGCAGCTACTCCACAGGCTTTACGAACGCAGACGGCGGCGTGGCTGAAATCGTAGTCTACAACAAAGACAACCAAAAAATGTACCTCGTAAATGGCGCAGACCAATCCCTTGATATAGTTTCACTCGCGGGGATTACAGCGGGAGCGGTCAATACATTCACACTCGACAAGAGAATCGACGTTGAATCCTTGGGAGAAGACAACGGCTTTTCGGGCGGCGACATCACCAGTGTTAGCGTAAACACACGCCTCAAAGTACTCGCAATCAGTGTGCAAAAAGGCGACTATGACGATGATTACGCAGAAAACGGCTACATCGTATTCCTTGATTATGACGGTGGTTACATAGCCCATTACGAGGCGGGTTGTCAGCCCGATATGCTCGGTTTTTCACCCGATAATAATTACGTAATGACTGCCGACGAGGGCGAACGCAGAAATTTCAGCGATAATTCAGTTGACCCCGAAGGCTCGGTGACAATTATCGACCTGAGTGAAATTGACAGCCACAACGACTTAAAAACTATTGCAGACGACAAAATAACCACAGTCGGATTCCACGCATTTGACACCGAGGAAAAGAGAGCGGAATTAGTTGCTAACGGCGTTTTGCTAAAAGTCGGCACAGCTCCCTCGGTAGACTTAGAACCCGAATACATCGCGTTCAGCGAGGACAGCAAGACCGCATACGTTTCACTCCAAGAAGCAAACGCAATCGCCACATTCGACATTGAAACTAAAACCTTCACCTCAATTAAAGGCCTTGGCTTCAAAGACCACAGCTTGACCGGAAACGAACTCGATTTAAGAAGCGACGCAGATATAAAAATAGCGAACGAGCCTGTGTTCGGTGTCTATATGCCGGACGGTCTTGCAACAGTAAACATCGGCGGCGTTCAATATGTTTTATAGTAAATTAACTTGAGAAACACTAAAATCTCTCGGCACAAAACCGCATAGGCAATAGCTTTTGCGCCGATTTCTTTTGTGTTTCTTTTCAAGTTAATTTACTATAACACCCAAACGAGGGCGATGCCCGCAGTGACTGGGCACCTTATGCAAACATCAATGAGGGGCGCGTGGTTGGAGACCTCGGCGATGTAGGCGGTACTGCCGAATGGTTGAAAAACTCCGAGCATGAAATACTCAAAGACAGGCCCGACGATATTTTCTTCATGGGGGCGCGCTCGTTCTCGATTTGGAGAGCCTCGGATATGTCGCTTGTATACGACAGCGGGAGCGACTTCGAGCGGATTACAGCCCAGACCTTCCCGCAAGTCTTCAACGCGCACCACAGGGCAGACGCAATGGACGCCCGCAGTGCCCGAAAAGGCCCCGAACCCGAAGACGTAAAAGTAATGACAATCGGCGAGAAGATTTACGCTTTTATCGGCTTAGAGCGAATCGGCGGCTTGATGATGTACGATATTACTAATCCGAGCAGCCCTGTATTCGTAGATTATTTCAACAACAGGAGCGAGACCCCCGCGGCTTCACCGCTCACAGACGGCGACCGCGGCGCAGAAGGTATCTTCACAATCCCCGCCGCCGACAGCCCAACCGGTTGGCCAATGGTGTTGGTAGCAAACGAAGTTTCGGGGACTATCACAGTACTGCAAATTAATGATGGCTTTGAAAAAACTATCAACATTCTGCATACTAATGACGTTCACGGGCGAGTTTACCAAGTTGACGGCAACAACTCCGGCATGATGGGCATGGACAGGGTTGCGGGAATTAAAAACGCTACAACTAATGCAATTTTGGTTGACGCGGGCGATGCCATTCACGGCCTGCCGATAGTCAACATGAACCAAGGCAAAAACGCCATAGACCTCATGGCAAAGGCGGGTTACAGCGTAATGACCGCAGGGAATCACGAGTTTAGAACCCGTCTCAATAGGAAACGTGCCGGATAAACGAGCAAATTTTTCGTCATATAAGGCGATTTTTGTGCGAATATCCGTGCATATTTAAGCAAAAATCAACGCAATATGGCGGAAAATTTGCCGTTTATACGGTGCGATTTTCTATTGAGACGGGTTCTTAATTACGGCAAAGACAGGCTGCTTGAATTGGCAGGAATCGCGGAAACGGGCGGTTTGGACATCATTTCTGCAAACGTATTTGTAACCGCAACCGACAACACTTTCCTACCCGCCACTTCAATAGTCGAGATTGACGGCGTGAAGGTCGGATTCTTCGGGCTTTCGCCGCAGACAACTCCTGTGCAGACCAGCCCGACAGGGCTCGCGGGATTGGAATTTCGGGATTACGTTACCTCTGCACAAGCGGCGGTGACGGCTCTGAAAACACAGGGCGCAACCGTAATAGTAGCACTGGCGCATATCTCGGACGACGGCTTGCTTGCTGTGGCAAATGCGCTCGGCAACGACATAGACGTAATCATCGAGGGCCACGACCATCGCCTCGGCTCGAGAACAGTAAACGGCGTACTGATTGCGGGAGCAGGACAGTATCAAGAAAACTTAGGCAAGGTAACTTTGAGCCTTAACCCAAGCAATAGTGTTATAGCCAAAACCGCAACCGTAATTAGCAAAGCACAAGCCGAAGCAATGAATTTAAGCGACCCCGAAACTAAGGCACTTGCGGAAACTATAAAGTCACAAGTGCTTGACCAATTCAGTGAAGTAATCGGCGAGTCCGAGATTTTCATAGACAGCGACAGGGCTTTGGTGCGGGTCGCAGAGGCGCCATTAGGTAATCTCGTGACCGATGCAATGCGAATTTTAAGTAATGCGGACATCGCGTTCAACAACGGCGGCGGTCTCCGTGCCGACATAAAACAAGGCGACATTACAAGGGGCGACATCAACGCGGTACTGCCTTTCGGTAACGTCTTGGTGACAATCGAAGTAACCCCGAAAGTTTTGAAAGACATGCTCGAACATGGCTTAAGCGCGTTGCCCGCGCAAAGCGGCGGCTTTCCGCAAATTTCCGGTATGACTGTAATCTACGACCCCGAAAAGGCGGCAGGGAGCAGAGTAGTCTCGATAAAAGTCGGCAGTACCACGCTTGATTTCACCGACACCACCACCAAGTTTACCCTTGCAACAAACGACTTCTTGGCGGCAGGCGGCGACGGTTACGTAATGTTGGCGGGGTTGCCCGTCCTTGCAGAAATCGATTCACTTGACACGATTTTTGAGCGTAATAGTAAATTAACTTGAGAAACACTAAAATCTCTCGGCACAAAACCGCATAGGTAATAGCTTTTGCGCCGATTTATTTTGTGTTTCTTTCAAGTTAATTTACTATACATTGTCGAAAATCTGAATGGTGTAATCACAGCAGACGATGCGAAAATTGAGGGCAGACTTACAGCAGCCGAGACCGACCCCGCGGCGGGCGCAAAGGCAGAGCTTGCGAAGATTACGTCCGCGCTTACTGCCGAAATAGACATTGCACTCGATGCCCCGAATGCGGAACAGAGAGCTGTTTTCGCACTCATGGCCGCGGCGAACGCGTTGTTGACAGATGGCTATAAAACGCAGTTCGCGCTAACTTCGTATTCGCCCGGTGAGGTAATTGGTAGGTTCATAGTATACGAAATAGCCGCACATGCAACAAACCACGCAACCCACGCAGACGATATTACCTTTACAATTACAACAACCTTTGTACCCGAATGTAATTGCGACACAAGCCATACTCTCGACCCGAGCAACTGCCAAATCTGCCTGTGCTGTGAAGCAGACGGCATACCGCAAAGCTGTGAAGCACCTGATTTCTGCAACGCTCACAAGCCGAGTATTCCCGATACTCCCGATAATCCGTACAACCCCCGCCCGAACCCCACGCCTACAACTCCTACAACTCCGACAGACCCGACAGCCCCGAGCAATTCCGGTGACACAGGCAGAAACTTAGGCGAGTTTGATTCACTTGAAGATTTAATCGCGGCGAATTCAAACCCCGAAACAGGCGACTACGCATACATCGGAAACTCAATCTACACCTGGAACGGCACGGAGTGGGTTCTCGAAAACACCTTTGTACCCGGTGTCCCCGGCACACCGAGCAATTCCGCACAAGGCTCAAAACTCGGCGATTTCGCCACACTCACCGACTTAGAAAACGCAGGTCTTCACCCGAGCATAGGCGACTATGTCACAGTGAACGGCGCACGCTACACATGGGACGGCACAGGCTGGATTGACGACACAGGTAACGCTACCGACCCCGACGCAAACCCCAACACAGGCGTTCCGCTTGGGATTACAGCGGCAATAATTACAGGCGGCGCGGCATTACTCGGCCACTACGCTAAACGCAAACGCTCTAACTAATACGTTTACACATACGTTTACGTATACGGTTTACCACCCTCCAAAAGCTCCCGCCCCGACTTTGAGAATGTCGGGGCGGGGGTGCGTTTTTTACACAGATTTCAAGAAAATTTTACCCAAAACTCATTGTAAACCCCACACAAAAGTGCTACAATTAAAGAGAGTATATCCGATAAATCCAAAGGAGGCAACCATGCGCGAAATTTGGCAAGCAGTCAATGAATATTTCGGGCGACACCGCGTCAACAGCGGCTACGCCCAGTCAAACCAACTCCTCACCGACCAAGAACTCGCCGCGATAATCCCCGGAATTATCACCAAACTCAAAATATGCAAGGCCGTTTATTGGGCTTGTTCAATTGCGGGGATTGTGCTGTTTCTTTTGCTTCAAGTAACGTCAAATTACTGGCTTTTTGCGTTGGTTTTGGCGTTGGTTTTGGTAATATCTTGGGGCTATGCCGCAGGAAAAACATTCGACACGCGGCTGAAAAATCTCATGAGCACCAACATATTAAGGGGCGTCTTCACCGATGCCTTCGAGTCCTTTGAACACACGCCTTTAGGGCACATTCCGCCGAACGATATACACAACGCCGGGCTTATCAAGGACTGGAACAGAATCAGCGGCAGTGATTTTATTTCGGGTGTACACAGGGGTGTCAACTTTTGTTTTTCAGACGTTCACCTTGAGCGCAGAGACGATTCGGGCGACAGCACAACCTACATAACAGTCTTCAAAGGCCAGTGGCTGATTTTGGAGCTTGCCAAGGAAATCCCGTGGAGGTTGCAACTCCGCGAACGCGGCTCGGGCGACTACACAAAATCAAGCATAGAGACCGAGAACATAGCCTTTAACAAAAAGTTTCAAATACTCACCGCCGACCCGCACACCGCCTTCTACGTCCTAACCCCGCACTTCATGGAATACATACTGAGCGCGGACAAAAGAGCCGCCGCCAAAACCTACATAAACATCAAAGGCAAGGAGATTCAGATAGCCTTGCACAGCAACCGCGACCTGTTTGAGGCGGTCGGCAAAAAGAAATTCGACACGAGCAACATTCCTATTCTACGGGAGCAAATGACGTGGGACGTGAATTATATCAAAGGTATAATTGATGAGTTTTTGTTGTGCGGGGAATTATTCGGGGCGCAAAGTTGATTGCGAACCCACTACATATAGCAAAATTTTTGGAAGTGTTAGGTTGCAGTCGGGACAGAGGGGGGTAGTAGGGGTCTATGTCTGCGCCGCCGCTTTGAAACGCACGCCCGCCACACAAACTTTTCACCCCCCCGCAACATCGACAGCAACCTTTCCCTTTGGCGACTTATGGGTTCGCAATACATTAGAAATCTGTACTTATAAAGGGTTCTTCTATCCTACAAAATCTTAGGGACGAGAGAGTTAAATTTAAGCAACTGTAAAAGCGGGTCGTGCAGGTTCAAAGCGGCGGCGCAGACATAGACCCCTACTACCCCCCTCTGCCCCATGTAGGGGCGGGCATTGCCCGCCCGCTAAACGGCGAGTTGTCTGTAAGACACTATAAAGGAGAAAATTATGACACGCAAAATCTACCTAAAAGAACTCGAACGCAGAAGCCAAGACATAGAGACCTTCAAAGAACAAGAATTCATTCCAAACGGCGCGTTGGGCATGAACACAAGCAACGAAGACATGCACAAAATAATGCAATACTTGAACACAAACGCCGAAAAGTACCGCTTGAGCAACCACGAAATCGACAACATAAGCTCGTTCGCGTTGAAAACCAACAACGCTAATGTAACCACGAGCCTTTCCGATTTGCGCTCTACTATATTGTTTTTGGTTATGGTGGGACTGCCGTGTTTTGTGTCGATTTTTGTCGGCGTTGTGTATGATTGGCACCCTGCACAAATTATCGGCTACGTTTTTGTGGTGTTTATTTTTACCTTAATTATTGCGGGTACAATAATAGGGCGATTGAATTTCCGCGCCGACATGAATCGGCTTCGGCGAGGGGAATACACCGCCTATAAAATCCCTGTTGAGCGCAGAATAAAACGCGAAATTCCCGACTACGACGGCCAGATTCATTCCTACTATTATTTCCAAAGCAAAACCATGTTGTTTAACGGCGCGTATGAATTTCTGATTACTCTAACTTGCGGCGAGGACGCCATAATTATTTCGATTAATAAAAATGGCGCGCCGTTTCTGCTCGTTTACGGGAGCGGCTTGGCGAGGGGAGACTGGCGTGGAAAATAATATTACAAAATCCAAAATAGGCTGTAGCCGCGGTTGCAGTAAAATATTTTTCCGCATACTCGGCGTGATAATTCTGCTGATTAGTCTGCCGCTTGTTTTGGGCGCAATCGGTACTGTTGCGGGAATTATCGTCATCAATTCCGAAATGTCAACTTGGATTCCGTTTGTCGTAATTGCGATTATACCGTTGGCTTTGGGGCTGTTCCTGATATTCGGCAAGTTCCATTTCACTTGAAACTCTATCCGATTGAACAAGATGATTTTGACATAAAACACCCCATCGACATACACGCCGAAACTGCCATTAACACAGTCACGGGCATACTTGAGCGATTAACCCCATACGAAATCAGCAATGCAGAAACTGATAACTTAATCAAAATTTTGAAGATGAAATACCCGTCGCTTATCTTCGCCGCAATATCTGTTGCGGCGTTGGCAGGGCCGCTAATAATCGGCGGATTAGTGTCTACTATTCGCGACCTTGATGCATCAGCGTCACCGTTTGCGTTGTTTGTCTCGTTGTTTTTTGTGGTAATATTTGCTCTGATTGCATTGATAGTTTACAGAGCAGTCCGCAAAAATAATGCCGCCCGTGACTACATGATTAGCAGCATTAATCGCGGGCGCATACGCGGGTTTGAGTTTACTGTTGACGGCAAACAATCGCGCTCCCAAACCGACTCGAGCTTTAGCGATTATTACATAAAAGTCGGCGAGAATATCTTTGAAATCAGCGGTCGTGAGTATCAAACTTTATACAAAGATGAGAAATCCATCGCGCTCATAATCGACGGAAAAGATAACACGGAGTTTCGGTTTTATGGCGCGGAAAGTTTACAAACAGGGAGGGTGAATAGGAAACATGAAGAATAAAATAATCAGCAGAAGACGCGGCGTAGACGGTGCGATTTCCATAGCCTTGGTAATCGGCTTGATATTCATGACAATAGGCGTATTAATTCTTGTACACGAGTTGAAATTTTGGCCGAAAGCGACAGAGACCACAGGCGGCTTAATCAGAGAAATAACCACGACCACGAGCGACACCGAAAGCGGCACAACCACCAACTACTACGCCCAAGTTTACTATGTGATAAGCGGGGTCGAATACACAAAGAAAGTATCTTGTTCGCGCAGTGACAGGGTCGGCGATGTACTTGAGTTGCATTACATTCCCGGCAATCCGCACGACGTCCGAACAGGCAAGGCGGGTTACGGCAACGGCGTAATAGTCATGTTTTTTGGCGGTTTGGCTTTCTTGGTGTTTGTAAACGGCATGAAGAACCGCGGCGTTAGCAACCGAAAAATAATTAGAAAAGGCACGGCTTTTTCGGCGACAGTTTCAAGGGCAGAAAAAAACATGAACGTCACCATAAAAAGCAGAAATCCGCAGTACTTAATATGCGAGGCAACCCACCCCGCAACAGGGAAACCCGGCGAGTTTGAGACCGACAGCGTCATGGCAGATTTGAGCCGCTACATCGGGCGAAGCGTCAAGGTCTACCTGCTCGACGAGGAATATTATGTTGACTTAAAGGGGCTGATTGATGATGCTTGACAAGTTTTTTGGGGGGGATAACAGTTGGCGCAAAATAGCAATGGCTATGATTCCGGGCTTGATATTTATAGCAATGGGCGCATTTAATCTCATATCCGAGTTCGCTTTTTGGTCAAAGGCGACAGAAACCACCACCGGCTTAGTCACAGAAATTACCACAAAAACGAACCGCCGCAACACAGAACTCACCGACTACTACGCCGACGTTCAATATGAAATAGACGGCGTGGAGTACACAAAAAGAGTTACTTGCTCAATTGGAAATAAAGTCGGCGATGTGCTCGTGTTGCGTTACAATCCCGACAAACCGCATGAAGTCCGAACAGGCAACCCAAGGTACAGCGGCGGCGCAATGCGCTTGTTTTTGGGCGGCATATTGTTTTTGATAGCACTAATAAGCGGCATGAAGTATCGTAATTCATCACATTAACTTAAAGGAGCTGATTGACAATGTTTAATAACAAAATGTTTGAAGGTGCAAAGACCGTTTGGCGGCTAATCGGAATGGCAATAGGCACAATTGCCGGGCTGGCTTTTGCGGCACTCGGCGGGTTTGTTATGATAGCCGCCCTTCGCCCCGACCTGCTCAATACGGAAGTAACCTTTGAGGGCGGCGGGCCGGGTCTTTTTGCGATATTCGGGGCGGTTATGGTTGTGTTAGGCTGTATGGTTATCGGTAAAATGTTCGGCGTGAAAATAAGATTCCGCTCTAAGCACGAACATGAAATTCGGCGCAAAGTAAAGGTCGATTACGCCAACAAACGCATGAGCGGCATGCAAAACCCGGCGAATTTTTTTATTATTGTCGGCTCTGTTATTGCATTCGTAAGCTTGCCGTGCTTTTTACAAGCCAAAGGCGAAGATACGACTACCGGTATTGTTGCCGGTACTGCTTTTCTTTTAATAGGAGGGGGATTTATTGCTATTGCCATAATTTCAAAGATAAAGAGCCCCGACGACTTCAAAGAACGCAAAAGCTTCATGAAAAACAGCCGCTATGCAATCAAAGCGGTGGTCACACAGGTTCGCGAAATGGGAGGGATTCTCATAGCCGAGTCCGAGCAGACCGGGCTTGAATATGAAGCAGACCATGTATTTAACGATTTGAGCGAGTATAAGGGCGCGGAAGTTTGGGTTTACTTAGACCCCGACGACCAAAGCGAGTATGGAAAATATTTTGTGGATTTGGAGGGAATGATTAATAGACCTCCTCCGTAATCAAATATGGCGGCTTCACGCACATATTTTCCGCCATACTGCGTTGAATTTCCTTGTAATGCACAAAGCATTACTGCGAAAATTCGCCTTGTCTGACAAAAAATCTGTACGCAAATCCACTCATATTTGATTACGAAGGAGGTCTAATGATGTTTGACAAAAAAATGTTTGAAGGCGCAATGACCGTTCATCGGTTGATTCAAATGGTAATAGGCACACTTGCAGGGCTATCTTTTGTGGGAATCGGCGGATTTCTTCTGATAATCTACCCGCTGTACCCCGATAATATTGTAGGCGAGGGGACGATAATTTTTCCGATAATCGGGGTGCTTTTAGTTGTGGCGGGGCTTGCGTTTGTTCTTAAATCTTTGGGTGTAAGAATAAAACGCAAGCGCAATCACAAGCGCAGGATAAAAATCAAATATTTAGGCAATTTCTTCCCGCATTTTTTGATTTTTTTCGGTATTGCTGTGGCGTGTTTTGGCATACCGTGCTTTGTACACGGCGAGGTTACTGCGGCTTATGTAGTCGGTGTTGTTTTGTTTTTAATAGGCGTCGGGTGTCTTGTTACTCCGGGTGTAATCATGAAAATAAAGGACGATTTCAAAAGGCGCAAACGCTTCATGAAAAACGGCCGCTATGCAATCAAAGCGGTCGTCACAGAAGTAGTTTGCGCCGAGAGCGATTACAGCAACGGCACCACTGCACAACACATAATAGCCAAGTCCGAGCAGACCGGTCTCGAGTATACATCAGACAAAACATGGAACGATTTGCACGAGTATATAAATTCGGAAGTCTGGGTTTACTTAGACCCCAACGACCAAAGCGAGTATGGAAAATACTTCGTGGATTTGAGGGGAATGGTGCAGAAATATGCAAATGTCTAATAAGGTAAAAATCAAATATTCGAGGGATATCCACCCGACTTTTATGATTTTTTTCGGTATTGGTGTGGCGTGTCTTTGCATACCGTGCTTTGCAAAGGCTGAGGATGCTGCGACTTATGTAATCGGTGTTGTTTTGCTTTTAATAGGTGTCTGCTGCCTTGTTATTCCGGGTGTAATCATGAAAATAAAAGACGACTTCAAAGAACGCAAACGCTTCATGAAAAACAGCCGTTATGCAATTAAAGCGGTGGTGACAGAGGTTCGCGAAAAGGGAGGGACTCTCATATGCAAGTCCGAGCAGACCGGGCTTGAGTATGAAGCAGACCATGTATTTAACGATTTGAGCGAGTATAAGGGCGCGGAAGTCTGGGTTTACTTAGACCCCGACGACCCAAGCGAGTATGGGAGGCACTTCGTGGATTTGGAGGGAATGGTGTTATAAATGTCCAAAAAAATATATAGTATTATGGAGAAAAGTCACCGTAACGGCAGAGACGTATATTCGACAAGGCCGCTTTCGGAGGCTATTTTAGAGCGCAATTTCAAGCCGTATTATTTCGCCGATGATGAAATAAGCGACGTCGTTAATTTTGTAAAACAAAATCATAAACGCTACAGTCTGTTGGTAAAAAGAGCGGTTAAAACCATTGAAGACGGCAGTTACCGCGCATATGAAATCCCTGTTAATTACAAATTCGACAGGAACGGAATCGGCGACTATGATAATTACTACATCAAAAGCGGCGAGATTAATTTTAAGATTGACTCTGCGGAGTACAAATTAACTACAAGCAAAACCGCCGTCATTATCGTGATTGGAAAAGGAAAACACCCGGATTTTTATTTGTATGGTGGGGAATTTAGAGGGTAGAGGATTTTATAGTAAATTAACTTGAAAGAAACACAAAAGAAATCGGCGCAAAAGCTATTGCCTATGCGGTTTTGTGCCGAGAGATTTTAGTGTTTCTCAAGTTAATTTACTATAATATATCAAAGACCCTGCCCGGCTTGAGAAAGTCGCGGCGGCATTTTTGAACCCCCGAAAAATCCACATTGATTTGCACAGCACTTATATGCTATCATATAAGTGTAAAAGAATATAAAGCACGTTCGCAACTTGAGGGTTGTGAGCGTGTCTTTTTATTTAGCAAAAAGTTTCAAGGAGGGAAGTACATGAAGAAACCCCACGAAATCATAGCCGCCACCTCAGGAGCCCTAATCGGCTTCCTATTCGGCGAAATCGACGGGCTTTTTTACGCGCTGATTGCATTCGTCGTGCTTGACTACATATCGGGCGTAATCGCGGCGTTCGTGCAGAAAGACCTATCGAGCGAGGTCGGCTACAAGGGCATTTGCAAAAAAATAATGATATTTGTAATCGTCGCAGTAGCCAACATTATTGACACGCAGGTAATCAAAAACGGCTCGGCACTGCGAACTGCCGCGCTATTTTTATTCCTCTCGAACGAGGGGATAAGCCTGTTGGAGAACGCGGGCAGCATAGGTCTACCCGTGCCGCAAAGGCTCTTGGAAAAACTCAGCCAGCTGAAAATGCACGACAAAACCGACTAAGAGGATTGCAACATGTAGGGGCGCGCAGTGCGCGTCCGCAAGTTTTTAGGCGATTGCAAAATGTAGATGAAACGCACCAAAAGCCCTGCATGTAGGGGCGAACTGCGTTCGCCCGCAAATTTCGCAATTGTTTAACAAGGAGGCGATTAAAGAAACAAAATACGACACAAAAGAATATAATGATTGAGGGCGAAATAGCTACGCTATTTCATGCGGTTTGAAACAAACCGCAATTTTGAGAAAATTTTCAATTTTCTCAAAATACCCTCAATCATTGAAATGAAAGTCGTGTAAATTTGAAATAAATTTCAAATTTACGGTCAAAATCAAAGATTTTGACCAAACGGCAAAGCCGTTTCGACTTCCATTATAATAAACTAAATAAGAAAGTATGAGGAAATCAAAATGAGCAATATCACAAACAATGTTCTCGAACAAAAAAACGAGCGGGTCACGTCCTACTTCGGCGCGAACCGCACAATCACCCTCCAAGGCACGACCATCAACGGGCACAGCGGCATCGACTTCGTGCCGGAAGGCTGGATTATCACGCCCGAGGACGGCGAGGTAATCAGCGTCAAGGACAGCGTTGCGGGGGTCTCAGTCGGCACAGGCAACGACTTCGGCAACTATGTGCATTTGCGGGTAAATCCGCGGTATGTCCTGCGGTTTTGCCACCTGAAACAAGGCGCAATCGTAAAGGTCGGGCAGAAACTGAAAAAGGGTGCAAGAGTAGGCTACATGGGGACTACAGGGTTCTCAACCGGCATACATTTGCACTTTGAAATCCGCGACAACAACATCGCGATTGACCCCCTGCCCTACTTAGAAGGCAAGCTGAAACTCACAGCCACAACGGCGCAAGTGCCCCCGGTAACAGAGCCGCCGCCCCCCGCGAACACAAGCCGATACGTAGTCGTCGCGGGCGACACCATGACCAAGATTGCGGAGAAATTCAAGCTGCAATTGGGCGCACTCGCCGCCGCCAACCCCGCAATCAAAGACATCAACAAAATCAACGTCGGGCAGGTAATCAACATCCCGAATATCCCGCCGACTTTGGTGGTACCGACACCGCCGCAAAAGTCCGCACAGCAGGTCGCGAGCGAGATTTGGCGGGGTCAAGGCGGCTGGGGCAACGACCCGGGGCGCAAAGAAAAGCTGATTGCATACGGCGGCGCGGCGTTCCGCGAGGAAGTGCAACAGTTGTTGAATAAGATGTGATACATTCAAAAATCACACAAAACCGCTTGAACCCAAAGGTTCAAGCGGTTTTTTTGTTATTAAATTTACGTCATCTACCCTATCCCTACCCTACGCCGCGAACTGCGCCGCCGCATTGGACATAACCACAGGGTCAGAGTAACTCTGCATACGTTCATAGGTCTCAACTCCGCGTTCTTGGGCGGGAGTGAGGCCTGTGCCGGCTAATTTCAGTCAAACAAGCAAAGAAACAATTGAGGACAAGTTGCTACGATTGATTGAAAATGAAGCAACAAAAATAGCATGACCCTGTCGGAAATGAGGTATAATATGAAAGGCAAAATAACCATTCTTTACGAGCGTTTAAGCCGTGAAGACGAGCGTGAAAATGAATCAGTGTCTATCGAAAACCAAAAAGCGTTTTTAGAAAATTACGCAGTCAAAGAGGGATTCACAAACTACGTCCACGTCAGCGATGATGGGTGGTCAGGTACTCGGTGGGACAGACCCGGATTCCTCGAAATGATGAACAAAGTCGAGCGCGGCGAAGTCCAAAATATCTTGATAAAAGATATGTCGAGATTAGGACGCGACCACCTGCGCGTAGGTCTTTTTTTGGAACAATTGCGAGAGCAGGGTGTGCGACTGATTGCGGTCGCAGAATCAATTGATACCGAAAAAGGCGAGGATGATTTTATGCCGTTTCGTAATATTATTGCGGAATGGCAGGCACGTGACACGAGTCGAAAAATACGCACGATTTTCGGAGCGAGAACCGCGCAGGGGAAGCACGTCACAGGTGCGATTCCATACGGCTATATTCACGACCCCGATGATAGGCAAAAGTGGCTACTTGACGAGGAAGCCGCGCCTGTTGTTAAGCGGATTTTTCGGAGTATTATCGAGGGAAAAGGTGTGCAGATTATTGCTAATGAATTGACTGCTGACGGCATACTAAATCCTGCGGCGCATTGGCAGAAAATCGGCGCGGGAATGAAGAAACCGTATTCAGACCCGTATAAATGGTCGGCGACAACCGTTACTCATATTCTCAAAAAAGAAGAGTATATAGGTTGGGTGGTTTTGAATAAGACCGTCAAGGAAACTTATAAGGCTAAACGCAAGCAGAACGCGCCCGAAAACAGGCTCATTTTCAAGGACTGTCACCCTGCGATTGTGGACGAGGAAACATGGTCTGTTGTTCAGCGTTTGCGCGAAACAACGCGCAAGGTTCATCATAAATCGGAAGCCACTCCCAACCCGCTCACAGGCGTTTTGATTTGCTCCGATTGTGGGCATAAGTTGTATAACAAGTTGGGGTTGTCGGGGGGGGTAGAAAAAAGCCGCATAACGAGTATGTCTGTTCAAGTTACCGTCATTCTTCACGTAGTTGCACCCAACACTATATCCGCACGGAAGTTGTCGAGGATTTAGTCCTTACTGCTATTCGGCGCATAAGCAAGTACGTCAAAAATAACGAGGATAAATTCACCAAACGTGTGCGTGAAACGTCGGCTTTGCAACAGGAATCGGCAGTCAAAGAAAGTCGGAAAAAGCTGTCGCTTTCTATGCGGCGGCGTGATGAAATCGGTGTGTTAATTAAGAAGCTGTATGAGTCTTTTGCGTTGGAGAAAATCCCCGAAAAGAATTTTGCGGATTTATTAAGTTGCTACAATGCCGAGCAGACGAAACTTGACGGTGAAATCGCCGAATTGCAGACTGCAATCAGCACCTACAATACCGATAAGGTGAAGGCTGATAAATTTATCGAACTTGTCAAGCGGCACACCGAATTTTCCGAGTTTTCGGCGACACTGCTGAATGAGTTTATCGAGAAAGTCATTGTTCATGAAGCTGTCAAAGTTGACGGCAAGCGGACACAGGAAATTGAGATTTTCTTTGCGTTTATCGGCAAGTTTGAAGTGCCGCTTACGAAAAAAGAATTAGCGGAACTTGAAAAGTTTGAAGCCGTACCCATGAAGAAATACAAGAAAAAGCCGCGAAGTGAGTACACGCCGGAGCAACTTGAACGAGAGCGTGAGCGTGACCGCATACGTCATGCCAAGAAACGCGCCGAGCGAGTAGCCGCTGAACAGGCAATCCGTGCTGAGGTTTTGCGAGGTACATCTTATGAAGAAGCGGTTTAATCAAGTATATCATTTTCAAAATAATTTGTCAAGTAAAAATATGAGGAGGGTTTCAAAATGGCTGTTAAAATCACAGTACAGGAAAAGAAAATGAAAGAAATGAGAATCGGGGTTTACGGGCGGCGGTGGATTGAGTGGATGGAAAATAACCACAAGAAAAAAGTCCGTGAAATGAAGTCACAAGGCATTTTCTTAGACGTCGCAAAGTCCACTGATGAATATGCAAGAGACTACAAGAAACTTCTCGACCGCCAGTATGAGGAGTTGCATCCGCGCCCGTATGATTTCGAGGGTGACGATGAACTGAGGACGTGGAAATTCATGCGCGACTTTTATACAGATGGCGAGGTGATGCGCGAGAGGGTTTTAATTCCTTTTACAAAGCCGTAAATCCACAATAATTTAAGCAGAAAACGTCGATTTTATATCGGCGTTTTTTCTTTTCAAACAAGTAAAATATGAAAGCGAGGAATGTATCATGTCTAAAACAACAACCCAAAAAAGAATCACCATTGAGGAGCAAATCAAGCAACTCGAAAAACAGCGCAAACAGCTAATCCGTGAGGAGAAATCGGAGGCAGAAAAGGCGAGAATGAAGCGGGTTAGTAACCGTGGAATTTTCATCGAAAAGTTAATGCCGAGTCTTGCAAACATGACAGATAATGAGTTTGAAAGTTACATGAAAAAGGCTCTCTCACCGCCTGTTCTGCAAGCCGATATTTCTACAAATATTTCTGCGAAAGGCAGTGCTTTAGATGACAAATAAAATCACGAAAAACAAACCCGACACAGAGTTATTTCTACCCCGCGAACTGTTCAATTCGGTGATTACTGCACTTGATTATTTTATTTCAAGCAAGAATGAAATCGGGGAAACAATCACGAGCCAACAGGCTACCCGTCTGAAAGCAAAAATTCTAACGCACAGTCGGGCTTTTGATTACGAGGGCGATGCTAATGCTTCCATTTATTTTTATGGCGTTGAGCCTGCTGTGATGATGAAATTGCTGACGATTTTCATTAATCGCGGTGAGGAAAATGAGCCGAAAGATTATTTCCGCGAATTGAAAAAACGTAGAGATAAAAATGCGGGTTCTGCATAGTAAAAAGGGTGTGGGAATCCCACTTCTGCGGAGCAGAAAAGCGGGTTCAAAGGGCGGCAGCCCTTGCCCAATAAGCAAGCGGAGCGAGCGTGTATGATTGTTGGTAGCCCTTCAGGGCTACTGACAATCATGCTATTGGGTAAACACCTTCATGATTGTCATAAATGCAGTAATAATCAGAGAAAAGAGGTATATATGAGTAAATTAAGCGTAAGTTTCACGCTCGGTAAAGCAAGTGTCAAGGGCGGCGCGAATGTCGAACATAACAATCGTGAGTTTATTTCACGTAATGTTGATATAACTCGTGTTGTCGATAACATAACTTATGTCAGACAGGATATTCACGAAGCCTATGATGAATTATTTAGCGATTCATTGCGTGAATACAACGCCAAACAAACTCGCAAAGACAGGCAAATTCACGACTATTTTCAATACGTTTTAGACGACAAACGCAAGGAAACTCACTACGAGGTTTTAGTCCAGTTTGGCGATAGTAATACCGCAGGTGTCGGGACGGAGAACGGCAAACTTGCAACTCGAATGTTAGATGAGTATATGCGAAATTTCCGCGCAAGGAATCCGAATTTGCATATCGTGTCTTCCGTCGCACATTTAGACGAATCTACTCCGCATTTGCACATTGACTTTATTCCGTTTTATACGAGAGGAAATGTAAAGGGTTTGTCGAAAGGTGTGTCAATGCGGGCGGCTCTTGAGGAGCAGGGTTTTACAAGTCAGAATAAGAAACTGAACAGCGTGGTTGCGTGGGAAAACTCAGAAATGCAAGTGTTGGAGAATATTCTGAATAAATACGGGCTTGACCGTGACATAAAAGGTGCAACTCACACGCATAAATCCGTCCCCGAATACAAGGCTTCAGAGGATTGGAGGAAGCTCCCGAAGCGTAAAAAGAACTTGTCAACATTAGAAGTTTATGCAGATAACTTGAGAGAAACACGAGTGGAAAATTCACTGCTCAAAGTCGAGAATGAAAAGTTAATTTCAAAGCGAAATTCGCCGTGGAAGTCGTTCTATTATTCAGACCCCGACAAGCAGTCTTTTGTTCAAGTAAAGTTGGGCGAACTGAACATTCCATTTCGAGAAAGTGAGAATGGTTTTGAAGCGCAACAATGCTATGTTGAGGATATTCGCAAGCTTGAAAAGCTGTATGTTTCAAATCGGACCTCTCACCGTGATAGATTGCGGAATCGCCTTGATAAAATCGTCATGCAAGTGAGTGATTATGACAAGATATTCGAGGGGTTGGAGTTCTATGGCTACGAAGTCAAGCACGGTAAATACACGGCTGTTAAGCCCAAAGATGGTAGTCAATTTATACGGCTCAAATCGCTTGGTGAGATGTATAACGAACAGGCTTTGCGGAATCGGGTTCAAAATAGATTAACATACGAATCGCAGGTCAGAGATAAGCTCAATTCGATTCAAGATAAACAGTCGCTTGAATACCGTGTTCACTACACGGTTTTGCAGTATGTTGTTACTTTTAAGGGCGGTAGATTGCCCACTAAAAAGGTAAATAAGAAACAGCCTTTTACGTTTATAAATGACGTAGAATTAGACCGACTTGCGAGTCTGAATAAAAAGATTAATGAGGGTGTGACGTTGACAAGCTTGCGACAAGATTTAAGGTTGCTCGAAAATTCAATCGCTCAAAAAGAAGAGCGTATTTCCTCATTAAAAGAGGATTTACAATTTAATGAAGCCCTGTATGAGAAAGCTGTAAACTGGTACAGCGGCAGAGCAAGAAACCAAGCTGATTTGGCGATTTTGGAGAAGCACAAACTAACAATGGAAGATTACGGGCGATTGAAAAATGTCATTGAGGTTAGGCGGTCTTCGATTGTTGATTTGGAAGAAACTTTGTCGGCAGACCGTGCAAAATTAACGGACACTCTCGACACGCTGAACGCTTTCGAGAAAATCATGAGCATGACCTATGTTGATGCTCTTGTTCAAGCGGAACATGAACGTCGGCAGGCGGCGAGAATCGGGAATGGGTTGAAGTCGGCGGATGCGAGTATGGGTGAGAATTTTCGGGTTGGCGCGATTGCGGAGAGGGTTGTCGAGGTGGTCGATAAGAGGGTGGAGAAGTCTGCGGAGGTCGTGCAGAATTATACGCCGAAGTTGAGAAAGTAAAGGTGGTCGTTTTTAGGGGAAGGTGGGGGCTTGACGACTCCCGCGCTTCCTGTTGCTCTGGGAGGGATGCAGGTGGGGTATTTTTTGTTTTTTCAGCCCAGAGTTGGTCTGCCCCCTGCGCCTTTTAAAAGAGGAAGCCGTACCCAAAACTATCGGGCGCGGCTGTGTTTATCTACGCTTTTATATATCGCTGATGATGACTGCTCGGTTTATCGGGCAATGTCATTTTTAATTGCCCTGTTTCAAGCAAAGGCTTTAAATATGCTGTACGAAAATGCCCCCGATGAGTAACGCCTACAAACGACTGCATTTCATCGCGACTACGAGAAACGGCGCAAAAATCAATCAACTTTCTTATTTTATCATCTTTATTTTCATCATGGTCGGTATCATGGACGGCATCATGGACGGTTTCATTAACAGCAGTGTCCGTTTTATTATAATTCATGTTCTTAAAAATAACGTGAAAAGCCGTAGGAGTAGATTCAAATATAGGCGCGTATTCATCGGTATATCCGTGAAGATACGATGTTTCCGAACGCATTTTCTTAAAGCCGCTTCCGCGCCGCTCAATGTAGTCAAGACGGTGAAATATTTCAGCAATAATCGGGTTGCGACGTGTTGAAACTACCTTTTCGACATTGAGTTCTTGTATCAATGTTCCGTCGGGCATACCACCCGGCGAATAGATTTCCAAACGGTCATCAAACATATCAACATGAACCTCGCTTCCCGCTATGTCATAATCTCTGTGCATAAGGGCGTTGGCAAGTGCTTCAAAAACAGCGCGGTCGGCGTAGTCCGGTTTGTTGACACGGTGGTCGGACATTTTCTTCCACCGTACTTTAGAATTCATTTTAACAAAATCGTGACATTTAAGCAACTGTGATATTAAGTCTTCTTCAAATTCTTTATCATCAACAGCATCATCACTGCCACCGCTCTTATCAAGACCATTCCAGTGAGTGCAGAAAACTCTCGATTGCAATAAAGGACACTCATCAGAAAACATTATCCCGGCATAAGTCAATACACCGTTTGGTTTACACAATCCAAAGGATATATAATCGTTGCGTGTAATTATTTGCTTTTTGAGTCTTTTAAAAGTAGCTTCAAAGTTAGAAAAAGTCAAATCCTCTAACTTGTAATCGGTCGGCAGTTTATCAAATGTTAAGTTTTTGCCTTTCATTACAAGCTCTCGTAAACGATTATTGGGGGCAGGCTGACTGTCGCTTCCGATACGCACATAGGCGGTCAAGCTTCCATTGGCAGAATAAAAATAAGGTGGGTCATCACCGGAAAACACTTCAACAGCCAACACATCAACACCATCGTCTGTTTTGAAAGTGCAAAATTCTAAGACCGGCATAGGCTCGATAAATTCTTTTATCTTCTTGCCTATAAAGTCAATATCGCTTTTTATATCTGCAACCCCGACAACTTTTTTGTCATCGGCAATCCCCCAAAGCAAAACGCCGCCAAGCCCATTAGCAAATGCGCTGACGGTTTTCAACCAACTCTTAGGCTTTTTTACTTCGAGTGTTTCTTTGAAATCAAGCCTTGTTGACTCCGTTTGCAGAAGTTCTTCGAGAGTTTTCATAAAGATGATTCTCCTGTTTTTATTTACTCCGGTATATGTTCCACAATATCTTCTACTTTGCATTTTAAAATCACGCACAAGTCATCAATAGTTTGCAATGTAACGCCCTGATTGTGTCGCAGACGGTTAATGGTGCTACTGCTGACACCGTGCTTATTTATTAAGGCGTATGTCGAAACCCCTTTGTTTTTCAGCGTTTGCCACAATGGCGTATATGCAATCATTTCATCACCCCTCCTTATTATATCATATAATCTATTATAAGACTATTGTCTAATAATCGACTATATATAAAATATTTTCATATTCAGCATGAACGACATCGCTTGAATTAAATAGCTCATTTTCACATGAACATCGTAAGGCGAACAGTCAATGATAAGGTTTGTTCTAATCATTTTACAGTTGTATTGATTTATAATTGCCGCTATGTTCTTCTGTACGTCCGCCTCTCCCATTTCAAAAATGGAATCGAGCTCATTAAAAGTTGCGCCTTCATCGCTGAGATAGTAAGAACCATTTTCTGTCGCGTTCAAAAATATTTCATATATGCCGCCGGAAGTTTTGTACATGGGAAAAGCAATGGCGTAGCTTGAATTATTGATTTTCATTACTTTAATTCTGTTTGTGAATGACTGCTCTAATAACGTCGACAGGAAGTCTTCAAACCCGCTTTGAGGGTTGGAGTCATTGTCATTAGGTTCATTTTCCGATTCCGCTTGTGCCTTAGACTTCTCAACGGAATCATCGGTATTTTGAACCGCGTTGGAATCGCCGGCTTCGCAATCGTTATCAGAATTTTCAACGACCTCGATTTTAGGACATTCAAAGGGTTCAGAGTTAGCCGAGTCGTTGGTCGCAGAATCACTATTGTTAGGACGTGTTTTAAACAGTTCGTTAAAAGCAGTGTCGAAAAAATCTTCATCCATGCCGCTGAGCTTTTGCTTTTCTTCAAGTTGGGGTACAAACAAACATTCAGAAACGTCAACCCCTTTTTCGCAATGGGGCAACTCGTTCTTGAATCCGCCGCTAAAATCCTTGTAAACTCCGGTATTTGCCGCTTGATAACTGCGAACAAAACTCGACACAAATACAGGCTTGTACACCCGCTTGATGTACATTTCTCCCGGTTTAATCAAGTCGAGTTGACTTACGGGAATGAGCGGCACTGTATTAAGACTGTGGTCAGTGTCGTTATATAACGCCGATAGTGTCGGTATGGTATGCTTGCCGCACTCTTTTGAGAAGAATTCCTTTGTTTCTCGATTCTGCGAACCCAGAAAGATTTGAGAATTGCAATTATCCCGTATTATGGCGGCACGTGATTTTTCATAAATCACCTCTAACTGCATATAAGACTGCACCGAGAGGTGAAACCAAATGTTACGGCTTCGCGAAGTAGAAATCTTATTTTCAAAATCTTTGATTTCCGGAATATTGCCGAACTCGTCTAAGAGAAAATGAGTTGCTCTCTCGTTTCTTCCGTTCATATTCTTTTCGGCACGTATCAACATTTTTTTGTAAACCGCATCTATAAACAACCCGGCAATGTTGAAGTCGCTTTTGTCGTAATCCCTTGTGATAAGGAAGATTACAAACGGCACATCATCGTCCCCGTCCCCGTCTATTTCAATCGTATTCCCGGTTGTTAGGGTAGAGATATGACCCGTGAACCAATCATTCATCGCACCTTCAAAAGTTCCAAAAAAATTACGTTTAGTATTGGGCGCGTTGTCTAATGTCAGCGACATGAAAGAGCGAGTTTTATCCGATAAACTCTTAGTAAACCAATTATTAGTGTTTCCCGCGCTACCATCTACGTTTACAAACTCCTTTTTTAGCGTGTTGTAGTAATGCTCTATTGAACTTATTGTCATCATATCGCGTGTAAAGCCGGAGTCCGTTTTTTCAATATTTTCAAGAAGCGCATATATGATACCTTTTAACAAATCTTGCGCTCCGCTCTCCCAAGACGGGTCTCTTTGATTTTTGACCGGGATAAAAGACTTTGTGATTTGGTGAATAAAAGAATCCAGTTCGGTTTCAAGCAAACGCTTTTCAAAACCTTCTTCGGTGTTCACTATCTTCACTTTCAAGTCATACAATTCCAAAAGCGGATTCCATCTGTCAGAACGCATGGGTTCTTTGAAGTTTAATACAAAAATCTTCTTATACCCTTGTTTTCTGAGGTGAGAGGCGTTGCGTTCAAACAACTCGCCTTTCGGGTCGCTGATAAAAAGGTTGGGCTTGTTTTTTTGCGTGGATATTGCGCGGAGCTGCGGTTCGGTGCAACCGGTTGTTTTTCCGCTTCCGGTTGTCCCGATTATAAGTTCATGGTGATTTGGCAGATAAAGATAGCGCAATCTGCATTTGGATTTCATTTTTGAAGGGAGGGCGGCATACTCCTCATAGGAATATGACACGTCATTTCCGTCTACGAAATCGCTCGCAACCGGAAATCCGTCGATTTCAGCATTTGGCAAATCCTTATAGAGCGCGGTAATTAGACCTTCGCTTTCTTGCGTTAGGTCGCGATAACAAAGTTTCTTTGAACACTCGAAATACTGCTCTATGTAATCCTCGGTTAATGAATGATATTCTCCCATGATAACCTCCCATTATTTGCAGCTACCGAACCCGATTGCTCTTTTCGACTCCACGGTAACATTTGCGATGCTCTTCTTAACGAAATCATCGCTTGTGTTCCGAGCCGCATAAAGCTCGAACATGATTCGGTGTATCTGCTCGGAATCGCATTTACAAATCAACGCTCGCATTTCTTCACTAACCGGCAAAGTGAACTTATGCTTTTTCCCCAACATACTGTTGATTGTGTTGAATGTGGTGTGCCCGTTCACACACCGTAACAATGATTCCACAACAGAATTTCATGTATGACCCGCTATCTCCGCCCGATTGCTCGTATATGGAAATGAACAGGTACTATTCAATTAAATGCTAAATTTAATTTCCACTCCCTTTTCGTCCGAAACATAGACTACCTCTAACATTTCAGTTGCAAGGTCGTGCTTTTGATTTATTGTGAGATTTTCCCATGAGCGCAAGGGGTCGGACAAAGGCGCGGTGTCAACTACTTTTTGTTTTCTCGCCTTGTTGCGGATTTTTTCTTCAAGCGCGGATTTCTTTTCGTGGAGCGACTTTACACGTTCTTGAATGTAAGCAAAAAGTACATCATCAGCTTCGGCTAACTTGTCCATTAACTTACGAATTTCATCTTCAAAGCCAATTACATCAGCTTTCAAGTTGTCAACTTCCGCATTAGGTTTTTTGCTTTCTTTTTTGCTGATTTCAAGGGTTTTTATCCGCTCTTTCATGGCATTGAAAACTATGCTTTCCACCTCATCGGGCTTGAGTTTCAAACGCTTTTTAATGCAACCATTAGCGCGGTATGCGCCGTTGTCATAATAATATCGCCATTTTGTAGTTTTGCTCACATTAAAAGTTGTTTGAATTGATAAACAATAGCCGCAATGACCACACTTTGTAAGTCCCGAAAGCCATGTGTGAGTCGCGCGTTTGTTGTTCGGGATTCTTTGATTGCGCGACTTTTTATCCTGCACCGCAAGCCATGTTTCGGCATCAATTAAACCCTCATGATACCCGACTTTGATATAGTCAACTTCGCCTTTTCTGCTGTGTCGAAAAAGCCCGTGAACACCGTCAAACGCTTTAACATCATCAATAATTTCATAACCTTTTGAGATTAAATACTGATAAACTTCCTTGTCGGCGCGGACATACAGCGGGCTTTTGAGCAAGCCCGACAACTGGCTTCTGTCCATGTTTGATTTCGCCGAATTTTTAGTACTAATCCGATTTTCATTGAAGTAATTGAAAATATCGCCGAGAGATGTTTTAGGTTCTTTGTAAAGTTCGTAAGCCTTTATTTCTGCAAAATTAAGCAGATTATTTCTCATCATTCGCCCCTGTTTTGTCGCTGTATTGAAAGGTTCTGTAAGAGAAAAAACGCTTACGCCATAGCTGTCAAGCGTGTTTGTAACATTCAAGTATTCTCTCATGTTACGGCTGAAACGGTCATATTTTTTAACGATAATTCGCTCAATCATTCCGTTTTTTGCATCGCTCATCATTTGTTGAAATGCGGGTCTGCCCTCGACATTTTTCGCGCTCTTACCGTCATCACAATAAATCCTATAAACTTCCCCCTCTGCAAGTGATTTTACGCACTCGGTTTTCTGGCTGTCAATCGACAAAGAATTGTTTCCCTTGTCCTTGTCACTAACCGAACGGCGCACATATATTGCTGTTTGCTTCTGCATAATTGTACCTCCATTAAATAAAAATGAAAGCCGATTATGCGGTTACTCTATTTCTAAGTATAGCATAATCGGCTTGCGTTTTCAAGTACTTTCGCAAAAATATTTTTACGCCGTTTTCGTGTCTTTTTGTTTCAATAAATCATAAATGCGATTGATTTTCTGTTGTTTGATTACCTCGTTGATTTTGTCGGGCAAATGCACGATTACTTTGATTTTTTGTTTCATTAATAAAACGCTCCTCTCATAAAAATAACCGGATAACTCCGGTCTGTACTTCTATTATTCCCTATTTTCCAAACAACGCCGCAATCCTTAAAACAACATCAATCAAAACCAACAAAGGCGCGGCATAATACATCAAATCCCGCAACTGCTCAACCTTAAATAAATTCTCACTTGCGTGGTTAGTACGGTCAACACTATCGTTACAATCTGATGTCGCTTTTTCGATTTTACCGACCAATTTTTTCGCCGCATTATCCCACTTAACATGAATGTTTTCAAGAAACATTTCTTGCTCTTTTTGGAAAATATTATAGTTGTGCTGTGTCATTTTACGGATTTCGTCATCGAGCTTATCGGTGTAGTGATTTTGTGCGTTTAGGCTTTTCAACTGGTTCTCGCTCGACTTCTGCAACAGGCTTTCTGTAGCGGTCATAAAATCTGTCAAGGTCCGGCAGATTTTCTCCAATGTCGTGAACAGCAGAACCGCTTGATATTTGTTCTCGCTGTCTTGTAAATTCCGTTCTTGAATCGAGAGAATTTGCGCGTACAATCGGCTTATTTCCTCTTTCGGTAACGGCGGCGATTGCGATTGATTTTGATTTTTTTGTAAGCTCATAATTAATTCCTTTCACGGTGAAAAGTTCACCTAATTTACTCCCACGAACCGAAACAAGGTTGTTGTTCTTGTCGCGATATTCGGGGTGGCGGTACGATATTGTTTTGCCTTTTAATCGGGTCCCGACATTCCAGTTTTTCAACAGCCCGTTGACTACATCATCAAGTGTGCGGTTGGCAGGGTCGGCAATCTCTATTTTTATCACTTCCTTTAATTCATCTTTGAATGTTTCAATTCCTCGCTTCTTCATTTCTTTTTCAGCCATGTTTTCCCTGTCTTTTTTAGTTTCAAGGTCGTGGTTGTAGAAGCTGTTCCTTACCGAATTTGTCAAGTCATTTTTAAGGCAAATCTCACCTAAAAACTCCGACATATCGTATAAGTCTTTTTGATTTCTTTGAAACGATTTTCCTGTGTCCATGTTGCAATTGCTAATTAAAAAATGTGCGTGTATATGCGCGGTGTCGGTGTGAACGGCAAATAGCGTTTCATAGCCTTTAGAGTGTGTAAAGCGCTCCGCAAATTCTTGTGCAATCATGAACGCCATTCTGTGACTTAACTTACCGTTATCATCGGGGTGAAATGAAATTGACATCTTGTGCGCGAGTATGTCTTTTTCTTTCAATCTTGAGTAACTTTTACCCTGCAATTTTCGAGTAACAAGAATGTTATTTGCAAAATTATCACGGTCACAACCGAGCGCGGAATACAAGTCATTTTCAGTCTTGCAAATACCATAATAAAGTTGCTCTTTTTTCTTGCCGAGCATATAGTCGGCGGCGGCTTTTAGTTGCCCCACGGATTTACAGGGTTTATATGCGACATTGACGTTCCCGAAAGCCATTATTCCACCTCCGAAACTTCATAAGTTTCTACAATGGTTGCATTAATTAGCGGTCGTTCCAAAAACCGTTTTAGCTGTAGCATAACAGCACCGTAAGTCGTTGTCATTTCGGTAATTAACTGCTCCGCTTGCCGTGTAAATCCGCTGTTTGTATAATAGGCGATTTGGTTCAAGTTGACACCTATTTTGCGTAATTCACCATATAGAATTTCCACCTCTTGACTGAAAGAAAAGACCTTGATAACAGAGTTTTTCAGCAGACTTATAAAGTAGTCGGTTTTCCCCAGTCCACTTGCCTTTTGCTTCTTCAACCATACGGCATATTCGGCTTCGGTTAAGCGGACGGAAAACGGGCGATTGCGTGTGCGATTTGGCATAAAAAATGCACCTCCTTTTGTGCAAAAATGGCGGCGGTAGTAACACGGAAGTTACTACGCGCCGCGCCAATCCCCCGCAGGGGAAAAGCGGGGGTCTCGGGGGCGGCAGCCCATGAGCAGGGAGTAAGTGGCTTGCCACTTATACTACCTGCATATCCTACAAACGCTCAGCATTGGTGAGGGTTAGTGGGATTCGTGCCCCAAGCGTGATTGCATTTGCGTAGTGCAAATACAGGCACGATTGGACGTAAAAAAGCCGAAAATGCGACATACATTTTCGGCTTTTCGGGGCGGCGTTTTTCTGCGATTATTCCGGTTCATTTTCGACTTTTGAGACCTCCGATTTTGCAGAAATAATTCCGCTCGTTTGGGCGGTTCGGTTCTGCAAATTAAAGGCTTTCAGAATGTCCTCTAACCGCTTTTGAAATTCCACGTTTGAGATTTCGGCTTTGGGGTCGAATAGCTTTTCGGCGATCGCCCCGCGCTCGGTGTGGCGTTTGTCGCGCGCCTTTCGTTCTTCGGCTTTTTGCTGTTGTAGAAGCCGCTTTAATTCGACTTGCTGTTCTTGTTTTTTGGCTTGGGCTTCTGCGATTTTTTGGGTTGTGGTTTTTTTCATAGTGTGTACCTACTTTCTATTTTATTTTTGGGTATATAAAAAAGCTCTCGTAAAAGAGTGAGAGCTTTTTTATTTGAAAATAGGGTGGAAATAATTAATGAATTTAAGAAACCCTAATTATTTTCCCACCACATTTTGGGCATTTTGTACTAATAAGTTCTCTTTGACCACTTGGCATTTTTACTTGAGCCTTATAATGCTCATCGTTGTCGCCGCCCTTGTTAATACATTTGAACCAATCGCCTTGTGCGGACATAAAAATCACCTCCTTTCTGCTGTTTGGGTTGGCATATTTCGCATTGTATGCTTTATTTTCCTTTATTTAAAACCAATCACGCTAACTCTATCCCCCTCAACCTCATAATACCCCTCACGCTCCAACAACAACGCCCTATAATCTCGCTTTGCGCTAATCGGGTTTGTTCCGAACGCTTCACGGATTTTATAGGCCCTCGGCATTTCATCCTCGGTCAAGTGTTCTTTGCAAAGTTTATGAATCCTTAAAACAACTTCCTTATCATTTTCTTTACAATCGGGATTTAAAACTATATGAACAACAGGCTCTTTTTTGTCGTTGATTTTAAGCCCAACGACCTCACATTCCAAAACCGCCTTGTCCTTATACACAACCCGCTCAATATCAAACAGATAGACTTTTGAGCCGTCCGGCGCGACAATGGAATCCTCTGCCCGCCCTAAAACGTCATAATATCCGTTTTCGTCACGCACGGCTATATCGCCTGTTTTTGCAAATCCGTCATCGGTAAAAAACGCTTTTGTTAATTCCGGCTTTTTAAAATACCCTTTCATTCGATAAGGTGTTTTTACTTCAAGATTACCTCGAACATTATCGCCTAAAATATTTCCGTTATCGTCAATAATCCGTGCGTTTGCTTTCGGAATTGGTTTGCCAACTTTATTAAAAAGATTAGGTACTTCAGGTGAACTCATCACAGTTGGTCCTAACTCGCTCATACCATAACCTAATGCAATCCATGGGTGTGCCGCTCCTGCTTTGTTAAGAGCATCATTTATAGCTTCTGCCAATTGGTATGTCACGGTCTCGCCGCCGCTTCCCGCACACCTTAAACAAGATAAATCGTTTGTTTTCATATTGCTCTTTATTAATGTTGCATAGTGGCTTGGAGCAGCCATAACAATTTCAGCTCTCATATTTATTAAGTCAGTAGCAAAAGTATTCTTGTTGTATATTGGTTGAAGAACTTGTATAGCTCCATATCGCCACGGCATTACAATACCAATCATATAACTTGTAGGGTGGTTTGGCGGAATAATAATAAAATTTCTGTTTTTGGGACTTATAGTAACTACTTCTTTATAAACTTCTGCTAAATCATTTGTAGCTTCATTTGTGATTTCAATACCTTGTGGAACACCTGTTGAACCTCCCGTGTATAAAACAACAGCGGTTTCGCCTTTTTTATATACCGATTTTACTGTTTCGGTGCTTTGCTTACCGATTGATACAAAATCGTCTAATGCAATAATATTTAAATGCGGCAGAGCGGCTTTAATTTTCTGAACGGAATCGCTTTTTTGTAGAAGGGGGCGTATTTGTTCCGTCACATAATCTGGAATTGTATTTATCCCGTCTGAAAGCGACACTATAATGATATTTTTAAGATTTGTTTTGACGATTTCGCTTGCAACAGCAGAGAAAAAGCCGTCAAATAAAACTAAAATCTCGGTGTCGGTTTCGTCTATGTACTCCTTCGGGTCGGACGGCAAAATGGTATGGCTTACAAATTGCGCTCGTATGCCTATTTTGTTCAAAGCGTAAAAAGCGAATAGGGTAGACGGCAATGTCGGAACACAAAAGGTTACAGTCCTTGTCCTGTCGGGGAGCATTGACATGAACGCTCTCGCGTAAATGTCAATCATTTCGTCCGTTTCCTTAAACGTCCATTGGTTGCCGAAATATTCTATAGCGGGTAAATCGGCGTTTTCGGCATTGCATAAACGCCATGTTTCGTAGATTGAGTTTTCTTTGCTGAAAATTTCTTGTAGGTTCATTGTTTTATTTCCTTTCGATTTTTATTTTTTATGCAATTTTTAGCACAATTTAAAACTTTTAATTTCCTCATACGTTTCTCCCCAATTCCGCGCCCTAACAACACTCTCGCCCTCACACTCCCGATTATAACTTGTATCAAAACAAATCACTCTCGCAATCGGCGCAACAGCGTAAATATTAACCGCTTCATCATCAATCATAACATCAATCTGTTTTTCCGAACAAACGGTTCTCTTGCTGTCTTCAATGTCATTATCGCAAAACACAATTTCGTGGTATTTTATTCCGTTTCGCCACAACCAATTCCGCACGATGAAACGCATTAACTTCCCCATAAAATTATCTTGGCAAGTAAAAACCCGCTTAGAAATAATATAAATCTTATGTCCGTCCTTGCGAAGTTGGCGAATAGTCGTTTTCGCGCCTTTTCGGGCGGGTTCAAATACTGCGTATCGGAGCAAATGCTTTTTCCAATACACATAGCGTTCTTCTTCCGAGCATTGGAAAATATCTCGAATATCATATGGCGTTTCGTCCACAACATCACGGTTGAAATGCTTCTTGAAAAAGCGTGGTGCGTGTTTTAGATTGTAGCCTTGAATATCTGTCAAAACACCGTCTAAATCAATTCCTATATTCATAAACTCTCAACCTCACTTTGTAACTGCGCCGTCAATTCTTCAACGCTTCTTCCCTCCGGTAATATCGGCTTACCGAATGAAATTTTTATCGGATAACGTCTGCCGAAACGGAAAATTTTCGGGAGTTTTCTATGCGGCGGGAAAATATCCCACGCTCCCTCAATCCTCACTGGAATTAAAGCAACACCCGAATCAATAGCCAACTTCGCCGCGCCGCCCTTGAACTCGTGGATTTTTCCGTCGCGTGTCCTTGTGCCTTCGGGGTGAATCAATACGTTAAAATCATCTTGTAAACATTCAAGGCAACGCTTCATTGCCGGGACTGTATTCCCACTACGGTCAACAGGAATACCTCCAAGAATAACAAGCGCGTTTTTTGAAGTTTTATTTTGTAAATGTTCTTGTTTTGCAAGACAACAAATTTTTGATAAATCTATTTGTTTTCTGATTGCAGACCATATCCACAAACCGTCAAAATGGCTTTGATGATTAGGGCAGAGTATAAAATTTTTATCAGGCGGCACGTTTTCAGTCCCAAACACCTCAAAACGCCACGCAATGCGTGAAAGCCGCATATATCGTTTCAACTTTTGTATATGCCGTTTTGTTTTCGGGAGTGGATAATCCTCAACATTATATGGCATTGCAGATTGACCGCTATCACCGCTATTCACCAAATCAATTAAATCTTGAACAGTTTTAATTTTAACCATTGCCGCATCAATTGTAATATCAAACGCTCCCTCTAAATTAACGCATAACTCCATCATGTTTAGAGAATCAAACCCTAAATCGTTTTTCAAGCGACTTTCAAGAGTAACGCTTTTTGCAACGTCTTTATGCACTAATGCGGAAACGATTTTCAGAACAATAGCCTCAACGTCATTAATATTATCAACTCTCATTTTGTGCAATTTCCTTTAACTTAAAACGCTTAACTTTTCCTACAGATGTAGTGGGCAATTTATCAATAAAATGAACCCTTGCCACTTGATAAATCGTGCTTGTTTCGCCGGAAAAATTCATAATTGCTTGTTTAATTTCCTGTCTTTTTTCCTCCGAAACATTTTCTATAAAAATATGAATTTCATCAAAACTGCTACCCTCAACAGAAACACCAACACAAGCCATGTTTATTTCGGGGAACAGTTTTCCATAAAGCGTTTCCACGTCAAAAGGCGCAACCTTTTTTCCTGTATGTAAAACTATCGCTTCCTTTAACCGCCCCGTAACGTGCAGATTATTTCTCTTGTCGATATATCCCAAATCGCCCGTCTTAAAATATCCGTCCTCGTCAAAAACTGCGGCGGTCAATTCCGGCTCGCGAAAATAGCCTTTCATAATTAAAGCAGTTTTAATGCGTATTTCGCCGATACCGTTTTTATCAGAATTATGTATTTTTAATTTAATATCTTCATATCGTTTAACATTCCCTACATTGTCAGTAGGGAAACGGTCTAATCTGCACGTCACAACAGCGGGTACATTGGTTTCCGTCGTAGCGTAATAATTAGTCCACATATAAATACCGAGAGAAAGAAAAAATTTAGATGTTGTTTGATTGCATAAAGATGAACCTAACCCTAAAATGCGAAAATTCTTTCCAAAAACTTGATTTCTTATACTTTTAAAAACGGATTTTCCGATATTTATTCCAAATGTCTTACGCATGAAGCCGCAAAAAGAAATAAGTGAAAAGACTACGCCCGATACGACCACGCCTTTTTTCTTTATTTCCTGTTTTATTCTTTGTTCCATTATTTCATAAACACGCGGCACCATTACAAAGGTAGTAGGTTCATATTCAATCAATGCGTTTTTCAATTTTATAGCATTAGCATTTTCTATCATGCCGATATTTCCACTACCGGAAAAAGCTACTAAAACGGAAATAAGCCCCGCAATATGGCTTAAAGGTAGAGCAAATAAGTAACGTAAATTACTATCTATTTCAAGCAAAGGGATATTTATTTCAAATGTTCTGATTGTTGAGGAATAAGTTACCATTACCCCTTTCATACTCGCTGTCGTGCCCGACGAAAAGAGAATAGCAATAACATCAAGGTGCGGGTCGGCGGTTTCCGATTTATCTATTTCTTTTACAGAATTATTGAAAACAATATAATCCCCACCCTCGTTAATTAAATCGAAAACTGGAATATCGGAAACAAGATTTTCATCAAGTCCCTCATAAATATTCGGAACAGCGAACACAGCTCGAACATCAGAAAATTCAAGCAAGCGGTTTATTTCTTCCGTGGGCAATGACGAGTCTATCAAAACGCTTGTGATATTTCCATAGGCAAGCGATAGCACCGCTATTAACGAGAATGGCGAAGATGGCGCGATAATAGCGGCGCGGTCGCCCTTGCGTAGACCTATGCTTTCAAAAACTCCCTGCGCCTTTAATACTTGCTCGCGGATTTCCCCAAAAGTCAAAAGCGTTTTTGTGCCGTCATCGCGCATATAGGTTATAGCGGTTTTATCGGCGTATTCGGCGCAAACATGGTCTAAGCGACTTACAAAGTCGGTGTGTCCTTGGGTGTTTGGGTTTACGTTTGTCATATATTTAGTACCCTTTCGTGTTTCTGATATTTCTGAATTTTTATATTATCTATCCCAATATTCAACCAGCCGCCTCCTGTCTGCTCTCACAAATAAGTGCAAGTATTTTTTGCCGAAGTTCGTTATTTGCTTCATCAAGCGACATCTCCCCGACTTTAAAAGGCTCTCCAAAACGAACGGTAAGATTTCCATTTTTTTGATACTTACCTGTTATAGCGAATGGCATTATAAAAGCGTCTGTTTTTTTCGCAAGAGAAACTGCACCGAATTTGAACGGTAACAGAACCTCGTCCGTTTTGTTTCGTGTTCCCTCCGGGAATATACCGATTGCGCTTCCTTTTATTAAATATTGAGCGACAATATCGGTTGCTTTAGAGGTATCTCCGTCCCTGTCAACGCTGATAGTTCCAACAGATTTAAGCAATAGAGAATTTAATTTGAGTGCAAGCAAATTTGGTTTTTCTATTAGTGCATCGCCACCATTCATCAATTCTTTTTTTGCCGTATAATGAATAATTCTCTTTGTGGAACAAATCGCACAAAATGGGTCTAAATGATTTCTGTGATTTCCGCAGAATATTACCGCACCTTTCTTTGGAATATTGCTCTTGTTTATAATATTCGGACGGAATCGTATCAGAAAAATCGGCTTTCCAATCAACTTAACTATTGAGTATGGAATTTTATATAAATCCATTTCACCTTATTCTCCCATCGATGTAATATTTTCCGATTCTAATGCACGGTAATCTACTTTTCCCATTATAGTTTTCGGAAGTGTTTCCCTAAATTCAAACTTTTTTGGTATTGCATATTTTGCTATATTCTTTTCGCAATGGGCTTTAATGCTATCTCTTATCATTTCGGTTGGATTAACGCCATTTTTTAAGACAATATATGCTTTTACCCACTTTCCGCGATAATCGTCAGGAACACCGATTATTGTCGAATACATTACATCAGGGTGGCTATCAATAATATTTTCAATACTTTGCGGATAAATATTATAGCCGGACGATATAATCATTCGTTTAATGCGTTGTTTGAAATAAACAAATCCGTCCTCCTCAATATATCCCAAATCACCTGTGTGAAGCCATAACGCACCGTCTTTGTGGGTTTGTAAAGTTTTTGCTGTTTCTTTCGGCTCGTTCAAATAACCTGTCATTAGCGCAGGACTTGACACACATATTTCTCCAACAACACCATAGGTTTCTTCTTCCTGCGTATTTGGCGTTACTATTTTATAATTCACATCTGGAAAAGGCACACCGACACTTCCTGCTTTTGTTTTGTGGTCAGGATTCCAACAGGTAACAGTTACTGATTCAGTCATACCGTAACCATCGCGCACTTCAATATTTGCGTTTCGTTCTTTCAAAAATACATCTATTTTTTCTTTTCTGCTTATTGATAATGTATCGCCGCCTGAAGCAGCAAGCTTTAAGAATGACAAATCCATTGATTGTATATGTTTATTCCGCATTAATGCTTCATAAAGTGTTGGAACGCCAACTAATGCGTGAGGCTTATAATTTGATAAATATTTATGAAAAGCATTAATATCAAACTGCGGTAATAAAATTGTTGTCATGCCTTTCCAAAGAACAGCGTGAATACACGTTCCCAATCCGTACCCATGAAAAATTGGCGTAACAGATAATATGCGGTCTTGCGACTCAAAGCAATTCGCCCATGTCATGCTTTGTATTGCGAGGACGTTGAAATTTAAGTTAGTTAAAATAATACCTTTAGTATCACCTGTTGTACCTCCGCTGTACATAATCGCCGCCGGGACATTTCCGTTTTGTTTATGCTTAAATTCACCGATATAGTTGCCGGCATAAGACATAAATTCACGAAAAGTAATAAATCGCTCGTGTCTTACTGTTTTTATTTTTCTACCTTTAGTCAGTTTATAACCAATCCCCAAAAGAGCAGACATTGAATCTTTTGGAGAAACAATTATTGCCTTTTCAATGGCTGTTTCGGAAATAATATTTTTTATTTTATCCGCACAGATATTTATTGCAATAATCAATTTACTTTCGGATATATTCAAAAAACGCTTGATTTCATTTTCAGATGATAAGGGGTGAATCATATTAGCAACTGCTCCGACCATATTTAAGGCATAAAAACCAATAACGGCTTCGGGGACATTAGGCATACATATTGTAACCTTATCTCCCTGCCGGATGCCCAACGCTCCAAATGCCTTTGCACTCATTTCTATTTGTCGCATAAGCTCTGAATATGTAGCAGTCTTGCCGAAATAATTATAAGCAATAAAATGGGGGTGCTTTTTAGCAGACTCCTCAACAATCTCCCACATACTCGTGTCGGGATATTCCAAGCTATGCGGTATATTTCCGTAATGCTGTAACCACGGTTTATCAATGGATGCTTTTCCGGTCATAGTTTTGTTTCCTTTCATGTTTTTTAGGGCTTCTATAAAAAAGTGTACTTTTTTATAGAAGCCCTTTTCAAGCGAATTTTTACAAATCGGCGAAAAATATTTGTGAAATTTGACGAAAAAGGGTTGACAAGACAGGAAATATATGGTATGCTTGATAATTATGGCGAACTATAAAAAAGTACACCTTTTTATAGTTCATTTTTTGCCCTTAGCCGCACGATACTCCCGCAAACGGTTATAGAACGTGGCTTCTTTAAGTCCTGTGCGCTCTAAAACCGCCGAAAGCGGCAAATTCCCGCGCTCCCATTGTCTGACAAGCACGCCGAAATTTTCAG
>Ga0099364_10001544_pt1 | contig 37610 bp, 31 predicted proteins | sample TergutTh196P3_FD_73070 | JGI IMG/M metagenome (GOLD analysis project Ga0099364, IMG submission 73070) | Microcerotermes parvus P3 segment gut microbial communities from Pointe-Noire, Republic of the Congo - Th196 P3 | ecosystem: Host-associated > Arthropoda: Insects > Digestive system > Gut ... | reverse complement strand
AAGAAGTGGCGAAAAAGACAGTCAAGGCTCAATTTGCCCAGTATGGAATGTTAACTGTTTCGGATGACTTGTTAACTAAATATTCCAACGATATGCTGAAGAACGAAGAATCACTTCGGGGAATTTTAGATCGTGCCTTGGATGAGAAATTGGCTAAATGGGTGAATGAACAGGCGAAAGTTGAAATAAAAGAAGTCACGTTGGAAGAGTTTAATAAATTATTCATCTGAGAGAGTTCAAAGTTCAAGGTTCAAAGTGTTAAAAAGAAAAATTTTCTCTCAAAAAATCAAAACAGCGTTTAAATAATTTGTTTCTTTCGAAAATTTATTTATAACTTTGTTTTCCCATTAGAAGGAGGAGTATGCTTTCTTTTGGATTTTAAGTAAATAAAAATGAAAACTATGAATGATTTTAAAAAATATGCGACAAAGCATGCAGGGTTGAATAGCTTGGCATTAGAGAGCTATATGAATATTTCGAGCAACTATATTTCGCCTACAATTATTGAAGAGCGTCAATTAAATGTAGCGCAGATGGATGTGTTTTCACGGTTGATGATGGACCGCATCATTTTTCTGGGGACTCAGATTGATGATTATACAGCCAATGTGATACAGGCTCAATTATTATATCTGGATTCGAGTGATCCGGGCAAGGATATCTCTATCTATATCAACTCTCCCGGCGGAACGGTTTATGCCGGCCTGGGAATCTACGATACCATGCAATTTATCGGTTGCAGGATATCTACGATTTGTACAGGCATTGCCGCTTCGATGGCTGCTGTGTTATTGGTGGCAGGGGCCAAAGGGAAGCGTTTTGGGCTGAAACATGCACGCGTCATGATGCATCAACCCTTGGGCGGAATGCAGGGACAGGCTTCCGATATGGAAATTACGGTACGCGAGATTATCAAAATCAAAGAAGAGCTTTATCGCATCATTGCCGATCATTCGGGCCAACCTTATGAGCAAATTGAAAAAGACAGCGATCGTGATTATTGGATGAGCGCTGCCGAAGCGGTTGAATATGGAATGATTGATCAGGTAATGCTTCGGAAATAAAATCTTTAAATATTGAACTTTGAACATTAAAATATATGGCAAAAGTAGCTGGTGATTTGTGTACGTTTTGTGGGAAAAACCGTCGGGGGGTGAATCTATTGATTACTGGTTTGACCGGCGCTATCTGTGATGAGTGTGCACGGCAGGCTTATGACATTGTTCAGGAAAATATTCCCAAACAAAAAAACGCCTTTCGTCTCAATGACAAGGAACTCCCAAAACCAAAGGAAATCAAAGCGTTTTTAGACCAGTACGTGATCGGTCAGGAGGAGGCGAAACGGTTTTTATCCGTTTCGGTGTACAATCACTATAAACGGCTCGTACAGAAAGTCACCTCTGATGATGTGGAGATTGAAAAGTCGAACATTATCATGGTCGGCGCCACAGGAACAGGGAAAACATTGCTGGCACGTACGATCGCAAGAAAACTACACGTGCCTTTCAGTATGGTTGATGCCACTGTATTGACCGAAGCCGGTTACGTCGGCGAAGACATCGAAAGCATTCTGACACGCCTGTTGCAAGCAGCCGATTATAATGTAGAATCTGCCCAACGAGGGATAGTATTCATCGATGAGATTGACAAGATCGCCCGAAAAAGCGATAATCCTTCGATCACCCGCGATGTAAGCGGCGAAGGCGTGCAACAGGGATTACTGAAACTGTTAGAAGGCGCAGTTGTCAATGTCCCTCCCCAGGGAGGACGCAAGCATCCCGAACAACGTATGATTGCTGTGGATACCCAAAACATACTCTTTATTTGCGGTGGCGCTTTCGACGGCATTGAAAAGAAAATAGCCCAACGGTTGAACACTCGTGTAGTAGGTTTTACAGCCAGTCAGGATAATACTATGATAGACAGGGATAATTTACTGCAATATATTACGCCTGTAGATTTAAAATCGTTTGGTTTGATACCGGAGATTATCGGGCGTTTACCCATCCTGACTTATCTGGAGCCATTAGATCGCGTTGCACTCTGCCGGATCCTGACAGAACCGAAAAACTCAATTATCAAACAATACATCAAATTATTTGAAATGGATCAAATAAAACTTACCTTTGACGAAAATGTATATGATTATGTAGTTGATAAAGCGATTGAGTTCAAATTGGGCGCGCGTGGGTTGCGCTCAATTGTGGAAGCGATTATGATGGATGCCATGTATCAGATGCCGTCCGGTAACATTCGAACGTTGTCTGTCACATTGGATTACGCAAGAGGGAGATTTGAGAAAGCAGATATGAACCGTTTACAAATCGCATAGGTATTTAAAAAATGTCGTTATGGCAAAAAAGAACAAATCGGACGTTTTAACTAAAAAAAACAAACCGGACATCACAGAAGCCTTGAAATTTCATTTTGGATTTGACAAGTTCAAAGGAAATCAAAAAGCAATTATTGAAAATGTTCTTGCTGGAAAGGACACATTTGTGTTAATGCCTACAGGAGGAGGTAAATCACTTTGTTACCAACTCCCTTCACTGTTAATGCCGGGAACTGCATTGGTCATTTCACCCTTGATTTCTCTGATGAAAAATCAGGTAGATGCCATGCGTAATTTTAGTGAAGAAGATGGTGTAGCGCATTTTATAAACTCATCGCTGAACAAGGCGGCGATTGATCAGGTGAAAAAGGACATTTTATCGGGACGCACTAAATTATTGTACGTAGCGCCTGAATCATTAACAAAGAGTGAAAACATTGAATTTCTCCGGCATGTGACTATCTCATTTTATGCGGTCGATGAAGCCCATTGTATTTCGGAATGGGGACATGATTTTAGGCCTGAATATCGACGGATTCGACCGATAATCAACGAAATAGGATCGCGCCCACTCATCGCTCTGACCGCTACGGCAACTCCGAAGGTGCAGCACGACATTCAGAAAAACCTTGGGATGACGGAAGCCGCTGTTTTTAAATCATCTTTCAATCGCTCCAACTTATATTATGAGGTTCGCCCCAAAGGAAATGATATTGATCGTGAAATCATCAAATATATCAAGAATAATGAAGGAAAATCAGGTATAATTTATTGCCTTAGCCGTAAAAGAGTAGAAGAATTTGCCGAAATCCTGCGTGCCAATGGGATAAAAGCCCTGGCTTATCACGCCGGCATGGAGTCGGAAAAACGTTCGGACAATCAGGATGCTTTTCTGATGGAAGAGACCGATGTCATTGTAGCAACGATTGCTTTTGGTATGGGAATTGATAAGCCGGACGTTCGCTATGTCATTCATTATGATATACCTAAAAGTTTGGAGGGCTATTATCAGGAGACAGGAAGATCCGGACGCGATGGAGGCGAAGGACAATGTATTGCATTCTATGCAAATAAAGATTTACAGAAATTAGAGAAGTTTTTGCAGGGAAAACCCCTTGCCGAACAGGATATTGGAAAACAATTGTTACTTGAAACAGCTGCATACGCCGAAACGGCAGTGTGTCGAAGGAAAGTCTTATTACATTATTTTGGAGAAAATTATTTGGAAGATAATTGCGGAAGTTGTGACAATTGTTTGAAACCCAATAAATTGATTGAATCAAAAGAATTGTTGCTTACCGTATTGGAAGCGATAGATACACTCAAAGAAAGATACAAGGCCGAATATATTGTCAATTTGTTGATGGGTATCGAGACCGCTGAACACCGCTCATATAAGCATAATGAACTGGAACTTTTTGGCGCCGGTCAGGATGAAAACGAGAAAGTATGGAATGCGGTCATCCGTCAGGCATTGATTGCCGATTATTTAGCCAAAGAAATTGAGAATTATGGATTGCTGAAGATTACCCTGAAAGGCCGGGAGTTTATGAAAAATCCCGTTTCTTTTCAAATCGTTGAAGATAATGAGTTTGAAGATGATGAAAACAACGAAAATCCCGTGCGTAGCGGCGCTTCGTGTGCTGTAGACCCGGCCCTTTTTTCCATTATGAAAGATCTTCGAAAGAAATTATCGAAACACTTGGATGTACCTCCTTTTGTGATCTTTCAGGACCCATCTTTAGAAGCCATGGCTACAACCTATCCGGTTACGTTGGAAGAGTTGCAAAATATACCCGGCGTTGGCGCCGGCAAAGCGAAACGATACGGTACGGAATTTGTGGCAATCATCAAAAAATATGTAGAAGAGAATGAAATAGAACGGCCGGAAGATTTACGTGTGCGTACGGTTGCCAATAAATCGAAATTGAAAGTCTGGATCGTACAAAGCATAGACCGTAAAGTTGCATTAGATGACATATCGAATGCAAAGGGATTGGATTTCAATGAATTATTAGATGAAATCGAAGCTATCGTATATTCCGGAACCCGTATTAATATTGACTATTTTATCAATGACTGGATGGATGAAGATCATATTCAGGATATATATGACTATTTTAAGGAATCGGAAACGGATAATCTTGAAACAGCGATTACAGAACTTGGCAGTGAATATACGGAAGAAGAAATTCGATTGATACGGATAAAATTTCTTTCTGAACTGGCGAATTAAACATTTATATCACAGGATGATTGAATATATTTAAACAGTTTCTAAAATAAAAGGGAAAAAAAAACGTTATTTTATAATTATACGATAGTTTAAAATTGAATGGAGTAATTAAACATAGAGTACAATGAGGAAAATTTTTGTATGGATAGTAGGATTAAATTTTTGTTTCGCTTATGCTCAACAGCGTGAAGATCCTACAGTAATGACTGTAGCGGATATAGAGGTTCCTCTATCGGAATTTCTTTTTCTGGCTCAGAAAGATAGCGAGGTAAACCTGTTAGATAAAAACTCGCTGGAAAATTATGTCGAGTTATTTAAAAATTTCAAATTAAAAGTAGCTGAAGCCAGATCGATGCGTATTCAGGAGTCACTAAGATTTCAGGAAGAATTAGCGGTCTACGGCGCTCAACTGATGGCCAGTTATCTTTCCGATAAAGAAGGAGAAGAAAAAGTGATGCGTGCAGTCTATGAGCGAGGGAAAGAAGTGTTGACGTTGAACCATATCCTGTTTAAATTGCCGGAAAAATCACTGCCAAAAGACACGCTTGAGGTTTTTAACAAAGCAAATGCCCTTTACAAACGAATCGTTGCCGGCGAAGATTTCACGACCGTTGGGCAGGCCTTCAATGCAGATGAAAATTCGGGAGTTATCTATGAAGAAGCAGAGTACATGTTTCCTATGCAGGCCTATAAGCGATTTGAAGATGTGGCTTATTCGCTGTCTGATGGAGAAATCTCCCCCCCTGTTCGTACACCCGTAGGATTTCATCTCATTCATTTGCGACGTAGAACAATAGAACCCGGCAGTGTGCAAGTAGCCCAAATATTGATTCAATCTTCCGAATATGATATAGAAGATGATGCGGCGCTTTTAAAAAGAGCGAACGAGGTGTATGCGAAAATCAAAGCGGGCGAAGATTTTGGAGAGTTAGCCCGAGTCAATTCTGCCGATGAAAACTCAAAATATAATGGCGGTGTGTTACCGTATTTCGGTGTCGATAACTATGTTTTACCATTTGAACAAGCTGCTTTTGCGTTAGAAAACATCGGAGATGTATCTGAGCCGGTTCAAACACGTTACGGATACCATATCATTAAACTTTTAGATAAACAAGCATTTCCATCGTTTGAAGAAATGGCGCAGTCAATTTATACGACAATGGCGCAAGGAGAATGGAATCATGAATTATCTAAGTCTTTTGATGAACGCATGAAAGAAAAATTTGGTTTTACATTCAACCAGGAAGCATTCAATGAGTTGTTAGATCTTTGTAATGACTTTTTCCCGACAGATCCGGAATTTTATGACCGCGCAAGCAAGATGACAAAACCCATCATGCGATTGAATACAATTGAAAGAGATTTTCCACAAGATGAGTTTGCAGAATATGTGAGATTGAAAACGCTATCTAAGCAAACCTATTCGGAAGATTACCTGAACGAAATGTTCCTCTTTTTTGTTCGTGAGATCGTGACTAATCTGGAAAAAATAGATCTCGAAGAAAAGAATCCTGAATTCAGAAAATTGTTGAAAGAATATCACGACGGCATTTTATTATTCGAAGTAAGCAGCACTCGGGTGTGGAGTCAGCCCGTTGAGGAACAGGAAAAAATAGAACAAGAATGGATAAAAGAATTGAACGGGAAATATAAGGTGGAAATTAACTGGAATGTATTGAATAACTTAAAGGATTATTTGAACTAAAAACATCCCCCTAACCCCTTCACATTCCCCTAACCACCTTCAAAGGAGGAATGGGGGACTTTGAACATTGAACAATGAACTTAGAACAATGAAACGTATAATAGTTTTCTTTTTTATTCCCGTTTGCATCTTATCGGCATGTCGCCCCAATCTTACATTGAAAGATGATGATGTGCTGGTCAAGGTACATGGGAATTATTTGCATCGGAGTGATGTGGAAAAAATTATTCCATCCAACCTGTCTTCATCAGATAGTTTTTTGATCGCTGAAAATTATGTCGAAAAATGGATTAAGGATGTATTGACTTTTGAAGTAGCGAAACGGAACCTCGAAAGAGAAGAAGAAAATATCAACCGGTTGGTAGAAGAATACCGGCGTTCGCTACTGCGGCATCGTTACCAGGAGTATATGATCCAAAGCCGGTTGACAGCAGAAATCCGGGAATATGAAAAAGTCGCTTATTACGAAGATAATACTCAAAAATTTGTATTGGAAAAAAATCTGATCAAAGGGTTATTTTTAAAAATTCCGGTAGCATCACCGGGATTAGCGGATGTGAAAAAGTGGTATAAGTCGATAGACCCCGAAACGTTGGAAAATATCGAAAAATACAGCATTCAGAATGCTACAATTTATGATTATTTTTACGACCAATGGATTGATTTTGATGAGATGTTAGATAAAATCCCGATTCAGGTATCCAATAAATCCCAGTATTTAAGGGCAAACCAAACGGTGGAAGTGTCGGATAGTTCCTATTGTTATTTATTACATATTTCAGAATATCTGCTGTCCGGGAATATAGCGCCCTACGAATATGCTGATGCCCAGATTCAGGAATTGATGATCAATAAACGGAAAATGGATTTCCTGAAGAATTTCGAGGAAGAACTTTATCAGGATGCGATCCGCAAAGGAGAAGTAATGTTTGTAACAAATCAAAAATAAAGCATTGACTATGATTAAGAAAAGTTTGACACTGATTTTATTTGCCTGTAGTTTGAGCCTTGTGGTACAGGGACAGGATAATGTAATCGATGAGATCATTTGGGTAGTTGGCGACGAAGCCATCCTGCGTTCAGATGTGGAAAACCATCGGATGGTAATGCAAAGTGAGGGGATACGCTTTTCAGGAGATCCTTATTGTATTATTCCCGAAGAATTAGCCATTCAAAAGCTATATTTGAATCAAGCGAAACTTGATAGTATTGAGGTCGATGAAGGACAGATCATTCGTTATGTAGATTCATGGATCGAAGGTGCGATTAATCAGTTTGGTTCAAGAGAAAAATTAGAGGAATACTGGAACAAAAAACTGTCACAAATAAAAGAAGACCAACAAACGATAGTTCGTGAACAGCAAACTGTGCAACAAATGCAAAGACACTTAGTCGGAGACATCAAATTGACACCTGCTGAAGTGCGTCGTTATTTTCAGAGTATCTCACCCGACAGTTTACCTATGATTCCGACCACCGTCGAAGCACAAATTGTCATGTTTGAACCAATCATCCCTGTGGAGGAAACAGATGCAATCAAAGCGCGTCTAAGAGAATTTACCGATCTGGTTCATAGTGGGGAAAGGGAGTTTTCATACCTGGCGCGCCTGTATTCTGAAGATCAGGGTACTGCCCTGCGTGGAGGAGATATGGGTTGGCAAAGCAAGGGATATTTAGTGCCCGAATTTGCCAATGTAGCCTTTAATCTCACCGATCCGAGAAGAGTTTCAAATATTGTTGAAACGGAATATGGTTTTCATATCATCCAGTTGATTGAAAAACGCGGAGACCGGATCAATGTCCGCCACATCCTCTTACGTCCCCATGTTTCTGATAAAGAATTAAACGAAACGACAGCCCGTATGGATTCGCTTTATATGGATATTATGGCAGATAAACTGACTTTTGAAGAAGCGGCTACTTATCTTTCCTTTGATAAAGAAACGAAAAATAACAAAGGATTGATGGTGAATCTAAATTATGAAAGCAACAATTACGGAACCCCTAAATTTGAAATGCAGGAATTGCCACCTGAGGTTGCTAAAGTGATAGATAGCATGCAGATTGGACAAATATCTACTCCTTTTCTGATGATGGCGCAACAGCAAAAAGAGGTCATCGCCATCGTCAAACTGAAAGCGAGAACACAAAGCCATCGGGCAAATCTGATTGATGATTACCAAGCGTTAAAAACAATGGTGGAGGATCGGAAAAGAGAAGAATTATTGCGGGATTGGGTTGCCAAGAAACAGAAAACAGTCTATGTGCGCATTGCCGATGGATGGCGGAATTGTGATTTTCAATATCCTGGTTGGATAAGATAATGAAACGATTCATAATGTATGCCTGTCCGGTTATCGGATTGTTATTTTTTACGTTCAGTCTATATGCCCAACAATCACCCGATACCGTCCGCCAAACAACAAAAGTCTATTTGGAACATACCGATGTGCAATCATTCGACCAGGCAATAGACATTGACAGACAAGTTTTAACAGGAAATGTCGTGTTCCGGCACGACAGTTCTTTTATGTTTTGCGACAGCGCATACTTTTTTGAATCAAGCAGTTCGCTCGAAGCGTTTGGCGCCGTAAGGATGGAGCAGGGCGATACATTGTTTGTCTTTGGAGAATATCTGTTTTACGATGGGAATATCCGGTTGGCCAAAATCAGGCACAATGTGCGGATGGAGAGTATTCAGTCTGACTCATCTATTGTTACACTTTTCACTGATAGCCTCAATTATGACCGTGTCGAAGAAATCGGATATTACTTCGAAGGAGGGATGATTATTGATGCGGAAAACGAACTGTCTTCCTTGTATGGACTATATTCTCCAACGACAAAACTCGCAATTTTCAATGACGATGTACGATTGGATAATCCAAAATTCACATTACACTCAGACACATTGCATTACCATACCGAAACAAAAATTGCCACCATTGTAAGTCCTTCCGTGATTGAGTCCGACAGCTCTACTATTTATACATCGAATGGATGGTACAATACAGAGGATGATACATCACTTTTACTTGACCGTTCGCAGATTGTTTCCGGAAACAGGATATTGATCGGCGATACCATTACCTACGACCGTAATATAGGTATCGGAGAAGCGTTTGGCAATATTTTTCTGCACGATACATTGGACAAAGTAATCCTGACCGGGCAATACGGATATTATGACGAAAGGACAGAATTTGCATTTGCTACCGACAGCGCCCGTTGTATCGAATTTTCTCAGGGTGATACCCTGTATATTCGAGCCGATACGTTTCAAATGTTTACAATCGATTCGACTGCCCGCGAAATCAGAGCCTACCACAGCGTGAGGTTTTACAGGTTTGATATACAGGGCGTTTGCGATTCGATGCAATTCAACACGAAAGACTCTGTTCTATGTATGTATACCGACCCCATCCTGTGGAATGAGCAATACCAATTGTATGGTGATACGATATTGATTTTTATGAACGACAGCACCGTTGAGTATGTCCATGTGATTCAACGTTCATTTGCTATTGAAGAATTGGATTCGTCCTATTATAATCAGGTAAGAGGGAACGACCTGAAAGCGTATTTTGAAGGAAAAGAAATGCGATTGATTGACATCAGTGGAAATGCGGAAACCATTTATTATCCATTTGATGAGGCGGATGGTACGAAAATCGGGTTGAATGCAATGCTAAGTAGTTATCTAAGTATATGGTTACAAGACAATAAAATTGAAAAAATAAAAGGTTGGCCATCGCCGCAAGGAACCTTGACGCCCATCCCTGACCTTCAGCCGGATCAGAAACAATTGAGAGGCTTTTACTGGTATGATTATTTACGTCCTTTAGATAAGGACGATATTTTCCGTGAGGTCAAAATAAAAACAGAAGATATGCCCCAGCGAAACAACCGGTTTAATGTACAAGCGCCTCTTTAATTGATAATTAACAATTGATAATTGATAATTACAATTGAAAGTTTAAAAAAACAAAAATAATAATTATTTTTGCATGAAAAACAGGTTGTGAAATATTATTTAATAAGCATTGAGTATGGCAATATTTTCTTTTTATAACATGCGTAAGCCGCGCCGGTTTAGTCACACGCCGATCTATTATGATCCCCGGAAAGAGGCGTTGGATGAGCGAATTCGCAAAGTGGAAATTGAAATGGGAGTGCGTCAGGAGGAGGAAGAAGATTATAAACCTTCGATTAAAGGGACTTTCATTGAGGGAACGAGTCATCTGAGGAAAAGCAGAGCCAAAGGTGATGATTTAAGTTCTCGTGGATCTAAAAACATGCGGTTATTGCTTGTTCTGGCTCTTTTGCTCGCCGCTTTTTGGTTCTTTTTCCTGAAATAATGAGTGATATTATTCATTTACTTCCGGACCATATTGCGAATCAAATCGCGGCAGGCGAGGTGATCCAACGCCCGGCTTCGGTCGTCAAAGAATTGATAGAAAACGCAGTAGATGCCGAAGCCCGACATATTATCATCCATATCAAAGATGCCGGCCGCACCTTGATTCAAGTGATTGACGACGGCAAAGGAATGTCTGAGACCGACGCTCGGATGGCATTTGAACGGCATGCTACTTCCAAAATTGCATGCGCCCAAGATCTGTATGCACTGCATACCATAGGATTCAGGGGTGAAGCGTTGGCATCGATTGCGGCAGTGGCGCAGGTCGAATTGCGGACGCGACTCAGAGGCGCCGAATGTGGAACCAGACTGTCGATATCAGGTTCTATGCTTGATGAAATACGAATGGATGCGTGTAACGAAGGCTGTACGTTTTCTGTTAAAAACCTGTTTTATAACGTGCCTGTCCGCCGGAAATTCCTCAAATCCAACGAAACGGAGTTCCGAAATATTATGTCTGAATTTGAACGTGTTGTATTAGTTAATCCCCATATCGAATTTAACCTTTTTCATAATGATACGGAAGTATTGAATTTACCGGTTTCAGGTCTTCGGCAGCGGATTATCAATGTCTTCGGCAAAAAACTCAACACAACATTACTTTCGTTAGATGTGACTACATCCATTATCAAACTAAACGGTTTTATCGGACAGTTAGATTCGGTAAAACGCCGGGGTTCACTGAATTATTTCTTTGTGAACGGTCGATATATGCGTCACCCTTATTTTCATAGGGCTGTGATGACAGCGTATGAACCATTGGTTCCGGCAGGAGACATCCCTGATTATTTTATTTACATGATATTGGACCCGTCTGCCATTGATGTAAACATCCATCCGACAAAGACTGAAATCAAATTTGAAAATGAACAACCTGTTTGGCAGATTCTTATGTCGGCTGTTCGCGAAACCTTGGGAAAGTCGAATGCCGTTCCAACCATTGATTTTAACATGGAAGGGGCTATTGAAATGCCGGTATATAATCCTGCTGCCGGAAAAGATGTGTCTATCCCCAAAATGCAGGTCAATCCCAGCTACAACCCGTTTCATTCTTCTTCAGCCCGTCCGCCTTACATGGAACAGGGTTTGGAAAAATTATATAAGGATTTTGAGCAAGACCAGGGTTCTCCGTCAGATAAATCGTTGGTTGACGCACTTCCATTGGATGCGATAGAAGATCAGGATCATTTGTTTACAGATTTAACAACTCCTTGTTTCCAATATAAAAACCGGTATATCATTACCTCTTTAAAATCGGGTTTGGTATTGATTGATCAACACCGGGCGCATATTCGCATTTTGTACGAACAGTATATTTCGAATATCAAATTGCAAAAAAGTGCATCGCAACAAGTTCTGTTTCCTGAAATTGTAGAGTTTACCCCATCAGAAACAGCCTTAATTCCAACGTTGATGAATGAAATCCAATGGTTAGGATTTGATTTAAGTCCGATGGGGTCGAATTGTTATTCGATCAATGGAGTACCGGCAGGTGTAAGGGATAGTAATCCGGCGATGTTGATCAAAGAAATCATCCAGCGTGTGATTGAGGCTGAAGTTATTCAGAAAAAAGAAAAAGTTGAACTTTTAGCGTTGTCATTAGCAAAATCTGCCGCCATCCGATCCGGAAAATCGTTATCTATCGAAGAGATGGAATCCATCACTGCCTCCTTATTCTCTTTGATGTCCAACAATTTAACCCCTGATGGAAAGATCATCATGTCTGTCATGACCGACGACGAATTAAGTAAGCGATTTAAATGATAAAAAAACAGCCTCCTTTGCATATTTAGTTCAAATACATTATTTTTGTCATCAAAACATATTAAATAACAAATAATTTAATTTTATGGCTACAACAGCAGACTTCAGAAACGGGATGTGTCTTGATATAGACGGTTCGTACTTCTTTATCGTTGAATTTCTTCATGTAAAACCCGGCAAAGGCCCGGCTTTCGTACGCACAAAACTGAAAAATGTCACTACCGGCCGTGTCCTTGACAAGACATGGAACTCAGGCGTCAAAGTAGAAGAAGTCCGTATCGAACGTCGTCCCTATCAGTTCCTGTATAAAGATGATACAGGTTATAATTTTATGCATCCGGAAACATTCGACCAAATTACAATAGCCGGTGAAAACATTGATGGCGTCCGTTTCCTCAAAGATGGGGATATGGTGGAGGCGATGGTGCATGCCGAAAGCGAGACGATCCTGACATGTGAATTACCAGCCCATGTGGTGCTGGAGGTGACATATACCGAACCAGGAATAAGAGGAGACACAGCTACCAATACACTGAAAGCAGCTACCGTCGAAACAGGTGCCGAAATTCGCGTACCTTTATTTATCAATGTTGGCGATAAAGTCGAAGTCGACACACGCGACGGATCGTATGTAGGGCGATCGAACAAATAACGATGGAAAAAGAAGAGCGGCTACGCATCAAGGATTGGGCAATCGAAGATCGTCCGCGTGAAAAGATGTTGCTTAAAGGCGTTGCGTCACTCAGTGAGGCAGAGCTTCTGGCTATTTTGATCCGCTCCGGAAATACAAAGGAAACGGCCGTACAAGTATCCCAACGCATCCTGAACGCAGTTTCCAATAACTTGAGCGAATTGGGAAAACTGTCAGTCAAAGATTTAACTGCATACAAGGGCATCGGTACAACCAAAGCAGTTACCATCGTTGCCGCCATGGAATTAGCCCGTCGGAAAAGCGTCGCCAAACCAGCTAAAAGGGAGGTGATTCACAGTAGTCGCGAAGCATTTCAGGTGTTTTATCCCGTATTATGCGATCTGCGGCATGAAGAATTATGGATTGCCCTCGTCAACCAGGCCGGAAAAGTCATTGAAAAGGAGAAAATCAGCCAGGGAGGGATCGAAAAAACAGTGGCCGATATGCGTCATATCCTGAAACCGGCAATTCACTCGCTTTGTTCAGGTATCATCCTTTGTCATAACCATCCTTCCGGAAATATTCAACCCAGCCACGATGACGATGTATTGACTTCGAATCTCGAAAAAGCCGCCAAGCTAATGAATATCAAATTATTGGATCATATCATCATCTATGATCAAACGTATTACAGTTATGCCGATGAAGGAAGAATTTCGTCTTAGTAAATCATTTTTTATAAAATCATGGAACCAAACGAATTTTTACAAACTGAAGAAGCGATTGTCACCGTACTCAGGACAGTATATGATCCGGAAATCCCTGTCAACGTCTACGATCTCGGATTGATTTACAACATTGATGTCGATGAAAATAAAAATGTGCAGATAGATATGACCTTCACAGCGCCGAATTGTCCCTTAGCCGACTTTATCGTCGAAGATGTGCGCATGAAGGTGGAAAGTGTGAAAGGGGTACGAAGTGTGAAACTGAATGTGGTCTTCGAACCTGAATGGAACAGGGATATGATGAGTGAAGAGGCAAAATTAGAATTAGGCTTTCTTTAATTACAGCAAAAAATCAATGAATAGTATACAGAAAAAAATATATTTTGCGTCCGATGCCCATTTTGGAAACCGTTTTCTGGATGATCCTATGATGGCTGAAAAAAAAATGGTTCACTGGTTGGACCGTATCAAAGACGATGCGCAGGCGATCTATTTCCTGGGAGATATGTTCGACTATTGGTATGAATATAAATACGTTGTGCCCAAAGGGCATGTTCGTTTCTTAGGTAAACTTGCCGAACTGTCCGATCGGGGAATTGAGATTCATTTATTGATTGGCAACCACGATATCTGGATGTTCGACTATTTGCCTAACGAAATCGGCGCCGTGATACATCAGGGGCCTTTGACGATTGATCTGCTGGGTAAACGTTTCTTTCTGGCGCATGGCGACGAAGTAGGTAAACAGGCGTTTGGTTTTCGGTTTTTACAGGCTATGTTCCGCAACAAAATATGCCAGTTTTTGTACGCCGGCATACACCCCCGCTGGTCATTTGAATTTGCTCAACGCTGGTCGCTGAACAGCCGGAGGAAAGGAATGCCCACGTTAACGGCAAATCCCCAAAAGCCATCCGGTTACCTGATCGACTTTGCACAGGCACACCTGCAAACGCATCCCGATACTGCGTTTTATATTTTCGGACACTGTCATATACCTCTTGATACGGCTTTGAGCCAGTCTTCCCGTATACTTATTGCCGGAGAATGGATGAACCATTTTACCTATATCCAATGGGACGGCAATCAGTTGACCTTAAACTGTTTTGACGAATAGTTCAGACCACTTCGACTCCCTGTTCGGCAAGTAGTTTCAGGCTGAGATCTTTTAACTTGAATTTCTGAATTTTCCCGCTTCCTGTCATGGGGAAGGTATCGACGAAAAATACATATTTGGGGATTTTATGACGTGCTATCTTGCCGCGGCAGAAGTCTTTTACGATTTCTTCCGTCAACGTTACGCCTTCCCGACAGATGATAAAAGCGCCGACCGCTTCGCCGTATTTTGGGGAAGGTATGCCGGCTACCTGCACATCTTTTACCCCTTCGAGGTGATACAGAAATTCTTCGATTTCACGCGGATAAATATTTTCGCCTCCCCGGATAATCATATCCTTGATACGTCCGGTGATCCGGTAATACCCATTTTCATCCCTGATCCCCAGATCGCCCGAATGGAGCCAGCCGTTCGCATCAATCACTTCGGCCGTAGCCTCCGGTTTGTTGTAGTAGCCTTTCATCACTAAGTAACCGCGGCAACACATCTCGCCTTGTACCCCCACAGGACATTCTTTGCCTGTTTCCGGATCAATCACAGCCACTTCGGTAAACGGATATTCTTTGCCGACCGTTGTACAGCGGTCTTCGAACGAATCCGACAGGACAGAATGTGTCATACCCGGCGAAGTCTCGGTCAGTCCGTATACGCTTGTGATATGGGTGATGTGCATTTTTTCGGTCACGTTGCGCATCAGTTCGATGGGACAAAGCGAACCGGCCATGATGCCGGTACGCAACGAAGTCAAATCGAACATATTGAACATCGGGTGGTTCATCTCGGCGATAAACATGGTCGGAACGCCATACAACGCCGTACATCGCTCCTTATGCACAGAGGCAAGCACCACCAACGGATCAAACTTCTCTACCATGACCTGCGTACAACCGTGGGTAAGTACAGCCATTGACGCCAGCGTAACCCCAAAACAATGGAACAGAGGTACGCAACAACACAGTTTGTCATCGGCAGTAAATCCCATGCCTTCACCTGTGAAATAGCCGTTGTTCGTAATATTGTGATGGGAAAGCATAACGCCTTTCGGAAATCCGGTCGTACCCGATGTATATTGCATATTGACCACATCGTGGCAGCTGACCTGTTTTTTTGCTTCTTCGAGTTTTTGGTCGTCGATATTTCTGCCGAGCAGCAAAAGTTCGGGCGTATTATACATGCCCCGGTATTTTTCCTGTCCGATATAGACCACGTTTTTGATGGCAGGAAACCGTTCACTCTGCATAAAACCGCGTTGTGATTCCTTTAACTCAGGAAGCATTTCGTTGACCATATCGACATAATTGCCGTCGAAAACACCTTCGGTGATACAAAGCGTGTGGATATCCGCATCTTTGACCACGTATTCCAGTTCGCTTTGTTTGTAACTTGTATTGATCGTGGCTAAGATGGCTCCGATTTTTGCGCCGGCACACAGGAAAGTAAGCCAGTCGGGGACATTGGTCGCCCAGATGCCGACATGGGTGCCTTTTTTTACGCCTATCGCCATCATTCCTTTGGCCATATCATCAACGCGCCGGTTGAATTGTTGCCACGAAAAACGTAAATCACGATCAGAATAGACTATATATTCTTTGTCAGGGGTAACTGTCGCCCAATGTTCGAGCCACTGCCCAATTGTTTTATCCTGTAATTCCATAATAACAATTGATAATTGATAATTGACAATTGATAATTAATTATTTAACTGTTAGTTTTTAGTATTTAGTTTTGAACTTTGAACTTTTAATAAGGCGTATAAATCACACCAATTATTTTAGCCGGATATTCGTTGCCGGCGTGTACATGATGCGATATGATGGAATCATAGTAGATGCTATCGCCTTCTTCCAGGAGGTATGTCTCTGTTCCGTAATTGATTTCAATCACTCCTTCGATGACGTAGATAAATTCTTCGCCTTCGTGGGATGAAAAGACAAAGTCAGTCTTTTGCGCCGGCAACACATCAATAAAGAAAGGCTCCATGTGCCGCCCTGATTTATCTTGCGAAAGGGCATAGTAAGACATATTTTTACTTGTTGTCCGGGCATTATTGGAAAAACTGATGCTTTCGTCTTCGGTACGTTCTGATTTTCGACAGACCACCGGCCCTAACTCTTGCTGGTCGTCTAAGAAAGTACCAAGCCGTACGCCCAACACCCGCGCAATTTTGATTAGCGGCGCTAATGAAGGTAGTTCTTCGTTACTTTCTATACGTTTGATTTGCGTAATACTCAGTCCGGTACGTTCAGCGATTTCATCGACCGACAAGTTCTTCGATTCGCGAAGTCTCTTGATTTTTTCCCCGATAATTTTATTTGTTCCCATATTCATTTTATTTGAAGAGGGCAAAAGTAATAGATTTAAAGGAAAAACCAATAAACAATAATGAAAAAGTACCGTTTCAGATCGAAAAGCTAAAAATGATAAGAAAAAGTGGCATTTCAATGTGTTGTAAAGTTATTAATCCTTGTGTTCTTCTGTGGACTTTGTGTCTTTGTGTTGAAAATTATTTTCCGACTGTTTTTCTTCAGCACAGAGGACACAAAGACTCGCAGAGGAAAATCATCAATCTTTTTTGCGACAATGATGAGATACACCGGAAATCTTTATGTACTTTTGCATAAGGAAAATTGATTGAAACATGGAAAAAACTCCTTCAAACGGTTTGGCAACCGAGATTAACAAACTTAGGAAAGAGAAGAATGCCGTTATTCTGGCACATTATTACCAGACAGGCGATATGCAGGATATAGCTGATTTTGTCGGCGATAGCCTGGCGCTTGCGCAGCATGCTAAGGAAACAACAGCCGATATCATTGTGTTGTGTGGCGTTCATTTTATGGGCGAAACAGCCAAAATCCTGTGCCCTGATAAAAAAGTGCTGATACCCGATATGGAGGCAGGCTGTTCGTTGGCAGACAGTTGCCCGGCCGATGATTTTGCTGCGTTTATCAGGCAGCATCCGGGCCATACGGTGATTTCGTATGTCAATACGACTGCGGCAGTCAAGGCGTTGACGGATGTGGCGGTTACATCGACAAATGCGAAAAAGATTGTGGAGAGTTTCCCTAAAGACGAAAAAATCATTTTCGCCCCTGACTATAATCTGGGAAACTACCTGAACAGCATCACAGGTCGGCAAATGGTGTTATGGCCGGGCGCCTGCCATGTGCACGAACAATTCTCGCTGGAAAAAATACTGACACTGAAGAAGGAATATCCCGACGCCGACATAATCGCTCATCCCGAATGTAAGCAACCCATCCTTCATATTGCCAATTACATTGGCTCGACTTCGGCTTTGCTGCATCATACCGCACAATCGGCTAAAACCCGGTTTATTGTTGTGACCGAAAGTGGAGTTATTCACGAAATGAAGAAACGTAGCCCCGGGAAGGAATTTATCCCTGCTCCGCCCAATGATAGCACCTGCGCTTGCAATGAATGTAGTTTTATGCGCCTGCATACGATGCAAAAACTATATCATTGCCTGCGGGATGAACAACCGGAAATCTTTGTGGAAGAAGAAGTACGCAATAAAGCGGGTCAATGTATCCTGCGCATGTTGGATCTTTCGTAGTTTTCTGACAGAATTACAGATTTTTTATTTAATTAATCGTAATTCATAATTAGATTATGTTTATTGTTATAGGAATAATGATTTTGGGAATAGGGTTGGGATACGTGTTTCGTCGGGTTGAGTTGCTGCAACATTTAAATCTGGCGATCATGACTGTCATCTGCACGCTGTTGTTTGTGCTTGGGCTTTCGATCGGTGCAAATGAGATAATAATAAAAAATTTGACGACACTTGGTTTGCAAGCGCTTGTTTTAGCCAGTGCCGGTACGTTTGGCAGTATTTTAGCCGGTTGGGGCATTTATCATTTCTTTTTTAAACAAAAAAATCACGAATGAAAGGGAGCCTGCTTATTATCGGATGTTTTGTAGCAGGTTGCCTGTTAGGTTGGAGCGGCTTGATTTCTACATTGGTAATAGTCGATTCGGACAGTTATTCGCGTTATGTCCTTTATTTGCTGATGTTTCTGGTAGGGATGAGCATTGGGTGTGATAAAAAACTGCGTGATATTTTGTATTCTGTCCGCCCCTGGTTGTTATTGGTTCCATTGGCAACGATTGTAGGCACGCTGACTGTAACGGCATTGGTCAGCCTGTTTATTTCGAGGTGGAGTATGGCGCATTGCCTTGCTGTCGGTAGCGGATTCGGATATTATTCGCTTTCGTCCATCCTGATTACGGAATTGGCTGCTGTGTCGTTGGGGAGTGATGATGCTGCCGAGTTAGGTGTAGTCGCATTGATAGCCAATGTGATACGGGAATTAATTGTGCTTTTGGGAGCGCCGTTCCTGGTACGTTATTTCGGTCGTTTAGCCCCCATTTGCGCCGGAGGCGCCACCACCATGGACACTACCCTACCGGTGATTACGCGGTATGCAGGGAAAGAGGTCGTTTTTATCGCTATCTTCCATGCGGTTCTGGTTGATTTCTCTGTTCCGTTTTTTGTGTTATTTTTTTGTTCGATATAAGTGAATTTTTGTTTTCTTTTTATAATTTTGTTCCGTAGAATATTTTAGATTTTAAATGATGAATAAACGTTTTTTTCTTCTTCTTGTTTTTTTATTGCCGACAATTTGCATACATGCGGCAGACGAAGCGCGACTGTTGCGTTTCCCGGCGACCAATGGTCGTGAAATCGTGTTTACATACGCAGGCGACCTGTACAAGGTGCCGGTGACGGGCGGCGAAGCCAAACGGCTGACTTCGCATGTGGGATACGAGATGTTTCCACGCTTCTCGCCCGACGGTCAAACCATTGCCTTTACAGGGCAATACGACGGAAATACAGAAGTCTATACGATTCCGGCTACCGGTGGCGAACCTTTGCGCATAACGTATACGGCTACGAATGTGCGTGACGACTTGGGCGACCGGATGGGACCGAATAATATTGTAATGGCTTGGACGGTCGACGGACAGCAAATCGTATACCGCAATCGCATCAGTGGCGGTTTTGAAGGTCGACTTCTCACTGTTTCCAAAGAAGGGGGGCTTTCGCAGCGTATACCGCTTCCGGAAGGAGGCTTTTGCAGTTATTCGCCCGATGGGAAACAATTGGCGTACAACCGCGTGATGCGCGAGTTCCGCACCTGGAAATATTACAGGGGCGGAATGGCTGACGATGTCTGGATTTATGATGGGAACAGTGTCGTAAATATTACCAACAATGACGCCCAGGATATCTTCCCGATGTGGGTAGGGGATGAAATCTATTTCCTTTCAGACCGCGACCGCACGATGAATGTCTTTGTCTACAACACCCTGACAAAAGCGACGTCGAAGGTAACGAACTTTACGGAGTATGATGTGAAATTCCCAAGTACAGACGGCAAACAGATTGTGTTTGAAAACGGCGGTTTCATCTATCTGCTGAATCCGGTTTCTAAAACAGTTGAAAAAGTAACCATCACACTTGCTGCCGACCATATTTATGCCCGTAGCGAAATCAAGGATGGACAGAATTACCTGACCGGCGCCAGTATTTCGCCCAATGGGGAACGCCTGGTTATAACGGCACGCGGTGAAGTGTTTGACCTACCTGCCGAGCAGGGCGTAACAAAAAATATTTCCCGCACGCCGGGCGTACATGAGCGGTCAGCCCAATGGTCGCCCGACGGCCAATACATTGCTTACATTTCCGATGCAACCGGCGAAACGGAAATCTGGCTCCAAAAGTCGGAAGGCGGCGACCCCGAACAATTAACACAACAGAATGACACGTACATACGCAATTTCGATTGGAGTCCGGACAGCAAATTGATTCTGTATACCGACCGGCAAAACCGTATCGTCTTAGTGAATGTATCAACCAAACAAAAAACGATCATACTGCAGAACCCGGACGGAGAACCGCGCGACGTATCGTTTTCGCCCGACGGGAAATGGCTTACTTATACGCGGACAGAAGAAAATGATTTCTCGGTCGTTTTTGTGTATAATCTGGCCGAAAAGAAAGAATATCCGGTGACGGATCGCTGGTATAATTCCTCTGCGCCTGTTTTTAGTACGGATGGAAAGTATATTGTTTTCAGGTCGATGCGCGATTTTACCCCCATCTATGGTTCGATGGAATGGAATCATATCTTCCGAAGTGAGAATGAAATTTATTTGGCGCTGTTGACCAAAGAGACTCCTTCGCCTTTCCTTCAGAGAAATGCAAGTCTTGCGGATACGAAGGAAGAGACAAAAAAGACGGATTCGGCAACGGTAAAGATTGATACCAATGGCCTGGCCGACCGCATTGTCAAACTGCCGGTTCCTTCGAGCAGCTATTCCAATTTCTATTCGGACGGAAAGAAAGTCTTTTATGCACGTGGAGGCTCTACTTATGCGTATGACCTGGACGGACAAAAGGAAGATGTGGTAGTAGAAGGCGCAACGATGTTGATCGAACCGGGCAGGAAGAAAGCCTTGTTTCGCAGGGGAGTGAACCAGTTGTATGTGACGGCTATTCCGTCGGGCAAGGTCGACCTGAAGGATGCTGTCGATTTGTCGAACATGAAGATACAGACCGACTATCCCAAGGAATGGGAACAGATTTTCAATGAGGCATGGCGTATGTTTCGGGATGGATTTTATGTAGACAACATGCACGGGGTGGATTGGCCTGCGATGAGGGAGAAATATGCCGTTTTGGTGCCTTATGTGAAGAACCGGTTGGATTTGAATTATGTAATCGGCGAGATGATTTCCGAACTGAATTGCGGTCATGCGTATATCAGCGTCGGCGAGATGGATCGCCCCAAACGCATTGAGACAGGTTTGTTGGGCGCTGAAGTGTCGCGCGACCCAAGCGGTTTCTTCCGTTTGGAGAAGATTTTACCCGGTGTGTCGTGGAGTCCTTCGTTGCGCTCACCCTTGACCGATTCCGGTATCAAGGCGGAGGCGGGCGAGTTTATTGTAGCCATCGACGGCGTTCCGACTAACAGTGTGAACGACCTGTATGCCTTGTTAGTCGGCAAGGCGAATGTACCGACCGAATTGATGCTGAACAACCGGCCACAGTTGAGCGGAGCGCGTAAAGTCGTTATCCGTCCGATAGCCAATGAATATCCGCTCTATCACAATCAATGGATACAGGATAATATTGCGAAGGTCGATAAGGCCTCGAACGGAAAAATCGGATATATCTATATCCCGGATATGGGAGCGGAAGGACTGACGGAATTTGCCCGATATTTTTATCCGCAATTGGATAAGGAAGGGCTGATTATTGACGATCGCGCCAATGGAGGCGGCAATGTGTCGCCGATGATTCTGGAACGTCTGGCACGCGAGCCTTACCGGATAACGATGTCGCGCGGTACGACCCGCACCCGTACCGTACCCAATGGCCTTCAGGTCGGCCCGAAAGTATGCCTGATTAATAAGTATTCCGCTTCGGATGGCGATCTGTTCCCCTGGGGATTTCGTGCGCTCGGACTGGGTAAACTCATAGGAACCCGTACGTGGGGTGGCATTGTAGGTATCAGCGGCTCGTTGCCGTTTATTGACGGTACGGATCTGCGTGTGCCTGTTTCAACAAGTATTGATGTGAAAACAGGCGAATGGATCATCGAAAACTATGGCGTAGACCCTGATATCTATGTCGACAACGACCCGATCAAGGAATGGAACGGCGAAGACGAACAACTCGTCCGCGCCATCGAAGAGGTCATGAAAGAATTAGCAACTCGCAAACCCCTTCCCGATGTTCCGGCGCCGAGGGTTTGGAATCAATAAAGGTTCAAGGTTTCACGTTCCATGTTTCATGTTCCAGAAACCAGAAACATTTTTTTTGTTCAATGTTCAAAAAATTATTTAATTATGAGAAATTTATTTTTAACTGTTTTGCTGTGTTGGATGGCTGCCGTATATGGATCGGCACAAGAATCCGCGTTTAAACAAAATGACAATGTTGTGAGTCTGGGTGTTGGCTTTGGTGGGACTCTTTACACCAACCATATTCTGATGGGAAATGACTACACCAGACTGCCTGTCTTTACGCTCTCTTACGAGCGGTGCATTATTGGCAATTTGTTCAATGAACAGAGCGCTTTGGGGATTGGCGGATTAGTCGGTTACACCTCTGCCAAATACTGGGGATGGAAGACCACCGATTTTATCATAGGAGCTCGGGGCGCACTGCATTATGCGTTTGTAGACAAATTGGATACCTACGTCGGTGCTATGATAGGGTATAATGTCCATACATGGAAATGGAGAAGTTCGATAGATAATGACACACGTATATCCGATAACAGCGGGCTGACCGCTTCCCTTTTTGTCGGCGCACGCTACTATTTTACCGATTCATTTGCCGCTTTCGCAGAAGTAGGATACGGATACTCCTTCTTCAATGCAGGCCTTTCAATCAGGTTTTGAACGCAAATGACGCAGATTATGTAAATTCACGCATTGGCGCCAATTATTGCCAATTATTTTGCGAATATTTGTGTCATTTGCGTTCAAAAAGAAATTGTGCATTTGACTGACTGTGTTCAATTGGTATATCAACCTCACCCTAACAAGGTTACTAACCTCTTTTAGGGTTTTAATTTACGGATACTCCTTCTAAACCGGTACATTCCGGCGTCGAAAATCAACATTCCTTATTTGCCGAACAGACAGGTCAAGGTAATAGCCAGATGGGAGTTGTAAAAATGTGCATAGTTGATATTGTTCCGGGCAAACAAATTAACATTTCTTTGACACATTTTGCAAACGCTAATTCTTTGCTCATATTTCGCGTTTCATTATAACTTAAAGTTTCCCAAACAATCCTCCTTTTGTTATTGCGTCTCAAAAAATGTAAAATAAAACCAATAATCTTTGGGGGTTATAATTTGCGTGTTATTGTAAAATATACGACACTTGAGGACAGTGCAAAATATGAGCCGAGAGTACAAGACAGAAATAATTTTTTGGATAAAATACAGATACAATATAAATATTTCATATCTTTACACTCTGAATTATTCAAATAAAATACAGATATAATATGGATAGATATATTCAAAAATTGAACTTTGATTTTCTCACAAATCAGCGCATAATGCAACTTGTTGCAGCGATTGACGAGTATCGAGGCAAATGGGATGTGGTTGAAAAACGCGAAAATCGCTACTTGAAAGAGTTGCGGAGAATTGCGGCAATCGAAAGTATCGGGTCTTCTACCCGTATTGAGGGTGCAACAATGACTGATGAGGAAATTCAAAAACTGCTTAAAGAGGTAAAAATAACAAAACTCACAACTCGTGATGAACAGGAAGTAATCGGTTATTACGAAGTATTGGAACTCATTATAGATAATTTTTCGGAAATCAGTCTGTCCGAAAGTTATATCAAACAACTACACCTACTTTTGCTAAAATACAGCCATAAAGACGAACGACATAGAGGCGGTTACAAAAATCTGCCTAATAAAGTTGTGGCGACTTATCCCACAGGTGAGCAGAAAATTATTTTTGACACCACCGAACCTGCTTTGGTTGAGAGCGAAATGTTTGAGTTAATCGAATGGACTGATTTTCAATGTAATGAAAAAACGATTCATCCGCTTGTTATTCTTGCTGTTTTCATCTACGAATTTTTGAGTATCCACCCGTTTCAAGACGGGAACGGTAGATTAAGTCGCTTACTTACAACTCTTTTTCTTTTAAAACAGGGCTACGGATTTATTCAATATATTTCATTTGAAAATCATATTGAGAAAAACAAAAAAGCGTACTATGATGCCCTTATGTCTGCTCAACGCTGCCGAATTACACAAAATGATATGATTGACAAATGGTTGCTCTTCCTTTTAGAAAGTGTGAAAACACTGACTGAAAAATTAGACAAAAAATATGATGCCTTCAAGCAAAAAGGCGGTTATTTGAATGAAAGACAAAAACTGCTTAAAGAATTTATCGTTGAACAAAGAGCGGTTAAAATTTCCGATTTATCAGTTGCTTTTCCCGATATTTCTCCAAACACATTGAAAAAAGACATGTTTTATTTGCGAGACGAACAGATTGTTTCAGCAGTCGGACAAGGCAAAGGGACGGTTTATGTAATCAAACAGCTGTAATATAATAAATGCGCATTCGTTCAAAAAATCAGGATATTTTTACGACTTGATCCCCAAAATTTTATCATACTCCTCCGGGTCATTAATGATTCGCAACGCTTCCTTTAGACTTGCATTATCCTCATTGATAATGAGGTAATATTCGTTCATATCAAACAAATCTCTGGCAATTAACGCTTTTACATGAAGCATTATCAGGGATTTCGAATGGCTGTATTGTTCTTCGTTAAATTCAATGTTTTCTTCGGAGGCCAAGTGCAGAAGTTCCTGCATTAATTCTTCGGTTATCTCAAATTTCGTTTTATAACTGTCAATATCGGGATATGCAATATGTAACTCCTGCCGGTGAGCATCTAAATAATTAATTGATAAACGGCTAATTAACCCCAAATTTGAAATTCGGCGATGATAATCTGTGTAATGGGCTGTATCCAAAGGAATAAAAACATCCGGCATAATGCCGCCTCCGCCGTAAACCGTCCGGTTGGATACCAATGTGCTGTGTTTGAGAGAATCCGGAAAATGAATGCTGTCAGCGCTCATCAATTCGCCCCGGTTATATCGTTCAATCACGTCACGCCTGTATTCCCTGTCATCTCCGGTAGTATAGGGTTTTTGAATATACCGGCCGCTGGGCGTATAATAACGTGCAATAGTGAGCCGAATCATTGAGCCGTCGGGTAATGGAATAGGTCTCTGTACAAGCCCTTTACCGAAAGTGCGGCGACCAAGAATCACTCCCCTGTCCCAATCCTGCACAGCCCCAGATACAATCTCACTGGCCGAAGCCGACGACTCATCGACCATTATAATCAGCCTTCCATTTTGGAAACATCCTTTCTCGGTAGCAACCGTTTCGTCTCTGGGTATTCTGTTTCCTTCCTGGTAAACAATCAATTGACCTTTTCCTAAAAAATCATCGGCCAACTCGTTGGCCACATGAAGATAACCTCCGCCATTATTCTGCAAGTCCAAAATCAGATTTTCCATCCCTTGTTTTTGGAGTTTTCCTACGGCTTCCCTAAATTCATTGACCGTAGACGCGGCAAAACGGTTCAGGCGAATATAACCGGTCGTTTCGTCAAGCATATAAGAAGCATCAAGGCTATAAACAGGAATTCTGCCCCGCGTGATCTTAAATTCAAGCAGTTCGGCCACACCGCCCCTTTTTACCTTTACACGCACTTCCGTTCCTCTGGGGCCTCTCAGACGTTTCATGATATCGGTATTTCGCATACTCACTCCCGCAATCAGCGTATCATCAACCAAAATGATCCGGTCGCCGGCCAACAAACCAACTTTTTCGGAGGGGCCGCCTGATATGACCTGAACTACATACAGCGTATCGGTCAGCATATTAAACTGAATACCAATCCCATCGAAATTGCCTTCCAACGGTTCGGTTAACTCTTTCGTTTCTTCCGGATCGGAATACTCAGAATGGGGGTCTAATTTTTCAAGCATCCCTTTGATGGCGTCTTCCACTAATTTCTTGTCGTCGGTTGTTTCTATATAAAGTTGTGAAATAGCCTGAAATGACGTTAAAAGTTTCTGGAGATGTTCATTTGTCCGTTGGGCGTATGAATTTTCAAACGAAAAAATGAATACGCCGCATACGATTAGTAAATTCCTGATTTTCATTTTATATCAATATAATTTTGTTTCTTTGGGTACAAAGTTAGAAATATCTTTATTAAATCGCAATAATTCGCGAACGATTGCGGAACTGATATGTGTATGTTCAGGTTCGGTGAAGAGAATAAATGTCTCTATGCCTGTCAGTGTCCGGTTGACATCGGCAATATTTTTTTCGTACTCGAAGTCATGCACCGTACGTATCCCGCGCAAAATAAATCGCGCACCAACCGATTCGGCGAAATCAACCGTCGAGCAATCGTAGGTCATCACTTTCACCTTGGGATTATCGCGGTACAGATTGGTAATCGTATCCATGCGTTTTTCCAGCGGGAAATAACTCTTTTTATTTTGATTGATGCCGATAGAAATAATCAATTCGTCCACAAGATGCAATGCGCGTTCGACCAACGATTGGTGCCCAATCGTAAACGGGTCGAACGTGCCCGGAAAAATCGCTCTCTTTATCGGTTCCATCAATTGATTTTCAACTTTTAGTTTTCAAGATGCTATTTCTTCGTTGACAAGGTCTTCTTCTACAACGAGATTTTGGATAATAAAATGTTGCCTGTCCATCGTATTTTTCCCCATGTAGAACTCAAGCATTTCTTTGATAAGGTCTTCTTTTTTAACGGAAACCGGGTCTAAACGAATATCCTTCCCGATAAAATGCTTAAATTCGTCCGGCGAGATTTCTCCCAACCCTTTAAACCGCGTAATCTCCGGATTTTTGCCCAATGCCTTGATTGCCTTGATGCGTTCTTCTTCGCTGTAACAGTAAATAGTTTTCTGTTTATTCCTCACCCGGAAAAGAGGGGTTTGCAGGATAAACACATGGTTACGCTTGATTAAATCGGGAAAAAACTGAAGGAAGAACGTTATAAGTAACAGGCGAATATGCATACCGTCGACATCGGCGTCGGTCGCTATAATTACTTTGTTGTAGCGTAATCCGTCTAATCCGTCTTCGATATTCAATGCCGCCTGCAAGAGATTAAATTCTTCGTTTTCGTAAACGATTTTTTTAGTCATTCCGAAGCAGTTTAACGGTTTGCCACGCAGACTGAACACAGCCTGCAAATTAGGGTCGCGGCTTTTGGTAATCGAACCGCTTGCCGAATCACCTTCGGTGATAAAGATACACGAATCTTCTCTGTTTTCGCCTTTGTTATCGTTGAGGTGTATACGGCAATCGCGGAGTTTCTTGTTATGCAGGTTTGCCTTTTTCGTCCGCTCGCGCGCTAATTTGGTGATTCCGGCAATCGCCTTGCGTTCTTTCTCCGACGCCAAAATTCTCCGCAGCAAAATATCCGAAGTTTCCGAATTGATATGCAAATAATTATCCAATTCTTTTTTGAGGAAATCGCCAATAAATTTTGCAATGGAGGGGCCTTCCGGACTGATATCTTTCGAACTTAATTTGGTCTTTGGTTGATTGGCAAATGCCGGTTCTTCGACCTTGATACTGATAGCGCCTACAATTCCCGTCCGAATATCGGAATATTCAAAGTTCTTGTTGTAATATTCTTTGATTATCCTGCCAACCGATTCGCGAAAAGCCGAAAGATGGGTACCTCCCTCTGTCGTATATTGACCGTTGACAAACGAATAATATTCTTCGCCGTATTGATTGCAGTGTGTAATGACCACCTCGATATCCTCTCCTTTCAGATGAATGATGGGATACAAAGGGTCGGTCGTCATATTTTCATTCAACAGGTCGGCCAAACCATTTTTCGAATAGAATGGTTTACCGTTATAATTGATTGTCAGCCCGGCATTTAAAAAAACATAATTTTTCAGCAGTCTTTCAACAAATTCTTCCTGATAAGCATAATTAGTGAAAATCATATCATCAGGAATAAAAGACACCAATGTTCCGTTTTTCTCTTGTGTTTCAATGATTTCAGTTTCCCTGATAATGTTTGCCTGATTATATTCGACCTCTTTCGATTCTTTCTCGCGGAAACTGGCAATCCTGAAATAACTGCTTAAGGCATTGACGGCCTTGATACCCACACCGTTTAATCCTACTGATTTCTTAAATGCCTTGCTATCATATTTAGCCCCGGTAAACATTTCGTTTGACACATCAACTACTTTACTAAGAGGCACCCCGCGTCCATAATCGCGCACAGTAACCAATCTGTCAAGGATAGAAACTGAAATACTTTTTCCGTATCCCATCCTGTATTCGTCGATGGAGTTGTCCAACACCTCCTTCAGTAAAAGATAAATCCCATCATTTGAGGCGCTTCCGTCTCCTACATCCCCGATATACATGCCGGGACGCAATCGAATTTGTTCCCGCCATTCTAATTTTTTGATATGTTCATCATCATAATCGGTATGTTGCTGCAAGAATGAATTAAATTCGTTCATAAAATGTTATAATTGTTTGACAAATGCTCTTCTTGTTTTATGATGTTCGCGTTTGAAATAGTCCCATTGAGCCTGTACGGCAAAGTTGGTTTCAAGTTCCGGATTGCTTTCTGCATATTTTGCTCCCAATTTATTAAAAACTGGTATTAAATCGGTAAACATCAGTGCATTGACGCCTTTATTCCGATATTCGGGCAGCACGCCAATCAAATAAAGGTCGACCGTATCCGTCTTTGAATTAAGCGCCTTAAGCAAAGGAATAAAACCAAACGGAAACATACGTCCTTTGGCTTTTTGAAGCGCCCGAGAGAGACTGGGCAACGTGATACCAAAGCCAACGACTTCATCGTCTTCTTCCTTGATAATCAGCGTTATCATATCAAGGCGAAGCATTGGAATATACATTTTTACGTAATAGTCTATCTGTTTGGGTGTCAGTGCGGTGAATCCGTAAAGAGGGGAATAGGCTTGATTTAGCGTTTCAAAGATGCGCTGGGCGTAAGGCCAGATTTGCTTTCGTTTTTTAAACTTGTGTACCTTTAATCCGTATTTCTGTTTTACAATTTCGCCGATACGCAGATGCTTTTCAGGCACTTCGTCGGGAATATATATTTTAAATTCGTGCCAGTCCTGGTCTTTCGTATAACCCATTCGTTCCAGGTGAGTTGGATAATACGGAAAATTGTAGAGCGCAGCCATCGTGCCTAACTGGTCGAAGCCCTCAATCAACATGCCTTCGTGGTCGAGGTCGGTGAATCCTAACGGTCCGTGTATGGTGGTCATCCCTTTCTCCTTTGCCCACTTTTCCACGGCGCCAAACAGTTTATCGACGACTTCCGCATCATCAATAAAATCGACAAATCCGAAACGTGCATGTTTTTGTTTCCACGTTTCGTTGCTTCGGTGGTGTATAATTCCGGCAATACGCCCCACGATTTTATTGTCTTTATAAGCCAGCAAAAGAATCGTTTCCGCTACCTCAAAAGCAGGATTTTTGTCTTTCGATAAGGTCATCATTTCCTCATCAATCAATCCCGGAACATGATAAGGATTGTCCTTATACAAATCAAGGTTGAACTTCACAAATTGTTTCAGTTCTTTCTTCGTTGTTACTTCTTTAATCAAAACTTCCATACGCCCGATTCAAAATTTGCGTACAAATTTAGTGATTTTGTCCGCAAGAACAGATAAAAATGACAAGAAACTTAAAATAGCGCCAAAAACAACTCCTCAACGGCTCCTCTCAGCAGATTGTGACGGCCTGAAAAATTATTTACTAAAATAGCGACGGCATACTGTTGTCCGTCTTTTGTTATATAACCGCCATAACATTGGACACGGCTCATGCTTCCGCTTTTCAGACGGGTGCGTCCCTGTAAAGATGAACCTCGTAACATATTGCGTACTGTTCCATCAACGCCCGCTTGCGGCAACGATTCAATAAAACTCTCCGAAACATTGGATTTCGTCGCCATATACATATACAAATTGCACAGAAATTCGACGTTAACCTTGTCGGTAATAGCCAGTCCGCTGCCGTCGAACATCCATAGTGAAGAAGGGTTCAAACCGTTTGTTGTCCAATAATTTTTGACAATTCTTGCCCCTTTTTCAAACGATGTAATCACCTCCGGTTGATTCGATTGATACCGTAAGCCAAGCGTTTTTAGCAGGGCGTCGGCATATAAATTATGGCTGACAAAATTGGTAATACTGACGACTTCTTTTAACGAGGGTGAATACGTCGTAATCAGGTTTTTGCGGTTGGTATCCTTCCATTCGCCCATCTGCGACAAAATGCGATGACAGGTAGGTTCTTTCTCGACTCCCACGCCATTGTTTATAAGATAATTAGAAAAATACCAGGCAAGATAAAGCGCTGGGTCGGGTATATCTCCGGTCATTCTGGCACGGTTTTGGTTTGTCCGCATTACACCATAAAGATAGCGTTCGTTCGAGAATGGAAACCCGACAATATAACAACTGTCTGAGGGAACAGGTAAGGTTTGCAGGTGATTGAAAAAATGGAGGGAAGGCATGGCCGGTTCGGTTGATACCAGGGAAGGGCGGATTCCGGAGGCCCTCGTATTCACATAAAGCGTATATTGGTTGTCAAATACATTTAGGCCGTAGCTTCCTTGTCCATAGCCACTTCCGATATCTTCCCGCATCCATTTCATGGATACTCCCTCGGTATCAAAGATGCTTTCGTCTGCAATTACCTGTCCGTTGATTTGTTGAATACCGGCTTGTTTGACAGCCAGCGTCCATAAATCAAAGATACTGTCCTTGTATGTTGTCATTTCGGACGAATTAATCGTTGGGTCGCCGCCGCCCTGTATATATAAATTGCCATTCAGGACGCCGTTTAGGATTTCACCATCATACAAAACCGAAGTTTCAAAACAGAAATCTTCGCCTAACAGTTCGAGCGCTGTGGCTGTGGTAACGGTTTTCATCACCGATGCAGGAGTCATTTCCCTCTCCGTTTCATAGCCATAAAGCACATTTCCGCTACCCACTTCTTTTACCATAAAAGATACGGTAGCGCCTTTCAAAGCAGGTTTCTGTAAAAACAGCCTGAATGGTTGAGAAACCTGTGCAACTACATGAAAATAAAACGGGAAAAGACACAAAACGGCAGCAATGCGGCTTAGTGATTTTGTCGGCAAAATGGTATTCATCAACTTCAAACGATTACTTTAACGAATCACAAATATAGTTGTTATAATTCATTAAATGAACAATCCTGTAGATAAAAAACAAGAAAGGTATTGTTTTATAGAAAAAATGTCTTACCTTTGCACCCGCATTCGACAAATTGGATTGGATGCCTTAGTCGATTCACTAGCTCAGCAGGTAGAGCACATCCCTTTTAAGGATGGGGTCCTGGGTTCGAACCCCAGGTGGATCACCAAAGTGCAAAAAGACAAATTGGGGAAAATCGAAAAATCCTTCTAATCAAATTAGAAGGATTTTTTTATGATCTCAAACGAATTTCATGCCATATGGCATATCCTAACAAGCTGAGTAATACGATTCCTGTGATGATCGAAACAATCAGCGAAATTTTTGCGCCTTGCTGATACAATTCATCAATACACTTAAATTCAATCGTATGATTTCCGGCAGGGATTTCCAATCCGCGCAAAATATAATTTACACGCACCAAGGGAGCCTCGACGCCGTTAATATAGGCGCGCCATGTCTTATAATACACTTCCGAGAAAACGGCTAAATGAGGTTGCATAGCCGAACTTTCGTAAATCAAGTAACCCGGATTGGCGTAATCTGTCAGCTGGATGTGCGCCGTACTGTCTGCCATTTCATGTTGTAGTTTTTCCCAATCCGGAATCTTTTCTTGCCAGACCTTGTCAATCACCGCAGTCTGTGTGGGATTTAATTCCTTCAAAGCGACAATCTCTTCATCCGGCGAATTTACCCATTGTATTTCATTGACAAACCATACATTTCCCAACGCCCCCGGATTAATCTGTGGTTGAGGGCCTTGTTCGGAATTCATAATAACATAGCGTGTATTCAGCATATTCAACAGGTTCGTATTGATTTCCTGCGAAAAATAATAATCGATAATGTCTTGATAACGACGTAATTTGGCTGGACTGTATCCTCCGATTGATTTATGAAAATAGGAGGTATTTGCTTCTTGAAAAGGATTGGAGGTAAGATTGAATACGCGATAATTAGGGTCTTGATCCCGTAAAATCCATTCATCGACAGGTGATGCCACAAATTCCCGCACATTTTTTTGAGGGACAAAACTGTCATGATTCAAAAATCGTTTGTCTACCGTCCATAAATCAATAAAAATCAGTAACCCAATAATCGTCATTACATAATTAATCTTCAATGATTTGTTCAAATAATACCAAAGGACTCCTGCAGAAACGGCAATAAAGAAAAATGAGCGCCAGGCATCCGAAGTCATCATGTTTTTTCGGTCTTCAATAATGGCATTCAACAGTTCAGGGAAATTGTTATAGTTAACATCTGATAGAGTGGAAAAGCTCATCAAACTACCACCGACTAAGGCAAACAATAAACATAAACCTCCTGTAATCCCTGCGGCAATATAGAGCGTTTTAAGATACGTATGCCGATTATCCCTGTTTTCAATGATTTCTTTTAAAGCTAAGATTGCCAGCGCCGCCATGGTTACTCCCGGTACGACCAATATCATCGAAGGGGCGCGGAATTTATTATATAACGGTAAATGATAAAATAAAAAGTCATTAACAATCGGGAAATGTCTTCCCCATGACATTACAATAGCAATCACAGTAACAATCAGCATCCACCATTTCTCTTTTCCTTTGACGATCAGCAAACCCAAAACAAATAAAAAGCAAACAATAGCCCCTAAATACACCGGCCCTTCTGTAAACGGCTGGTCACCCCAGTACATCGGCGCATATTTGCTGAACTGAGTGGCCTCTGCTCCATACCCTGCTCTTTGCAACACTTTATAAGTCTCGGATTCCGCACCTATGTTGTAGCCCGATTTTGCTCCGTAAAAATTCGGAATCAGCAATGTCATGGTTTCACCCATTCCATAACTATACTGAAAAGCATAATCTATCTCCAGCCCCGAACTTTCCTTTTCCCCTTCGGCGTTCGTTTGTAATACGGCTCCTCCACGCATCGTATCTTTGGAATAGTCGGCGGTGGTAATCAATTTTCCTGATTCCGGCGCTACAGCGAAAACAGCTACAACAATAAGGATGGCCGACGATATAAAAAAATCTTTCAGCGTCTTTTCTTTTATTGCATCAATAAAATAAACAACAGCCAACACCAGCAGCATTATCAACAGGTAGTAACTTATTTGTTGATGACTCCAATGAACATTCAAACCGGTAAAAACAAGGGTAACAATGGCTCCCCATATATATTTCTTTCGATATGTCAGTATAACACCCCCAATTAAAGGAGCCATTGTAGCCATTACCAATGCTTTATTGACATGTCCCGGCACAAGAATAACGATATTATAGGATGCAAACGCATAAGCAACCGCTCCAATGATACTTAACCATGGTTTACAACCGATAGAAATCATAAAAATATAAAAGCCGATCAAATATAAAAAAACCAGGCCAAGGTGAAATATAGATAAATTTAACATCACAATTTTTCCGATATCACTAAAAATATTATACATTGGCGGCATAAATGAATAATTGGCAGGCATTCCGCTAAACATGGAATTTGACCAAAAAGCATAATCGCCTGTTTGTTCATGATAATCTTTTAAATCTTTTCCCCAACCGCTTCCACTCCGAATATCTCCTTGTACAATATCTTTGTTTTCAAGTACAACCGGCAGAAAATAGGTCGTAGTCAAACCTAAAAACAGTAATACGGCCAATAAATGGGGGACTGCTTTCTTTACATATGCTTTCATTATTTTATCGAATTTATTGTTTTATTTTTCTTTCAAATCACTTTATTGGTCAGTTTAGCCCAATAATAACGCATAGCAAACCAACCATGTAAAATCGTTGTGGCAAAAGTACCATAATATTTACACATAATTGCATAACGTTCTTGCAAAGATTTTTTTCTGTTTGCTGTCGTTAGCCCCTCATATAGATAATTTAGGAGCCGTACTTTTGTATTACACACCGTCGTCGCCTCTTTCAGGCTGCGAATGCACCAATCAAAATCAGCCGAAAAAAGGTAGTGTAAATCGTATGCAGGCGCTATCGAACGTTTAACGATAAATGCCTGATGACAAACGAGCATGCCCATCTTGAAACTTTTCCACGAGAGATTTTTGGGCGTTTTTAATCTGCGTTCAGCGAAAACATGACCTTGCTGATTCATCAAATCCGTTTCTCCGTATAAAATATCCGGAAAGTCGTTTTGCATGGCAATTTCAGCCAATTGCGCAACAATCCCATGGTGTTTTAATACATCGCCTGCATTCAGGAACCATACATAGCTGCCGGTTGCCGCCTGTAATCCTTTGTTCATCGCATCATAAAGTCCGGTGTCGGATTCGCTGACCCAATAACTTATTTCCGATTCATACTGCCTGATGATACTCGTCGTTCCATCGTGCGAAGCCCCATCAATAATGATATATTCAATATGGCCGTATGTTTGATTCATAACGCTGAGTATAGTTTGCTCCAATACCTGAGCGGCATTCCGGGTAACGGTGATGATTGAAAATACAGGTAAGTTCATAATATCTCTTTATATAATTCAATATATTGCTTTGCCACTATATCTTCATGATAGTTTAACTCAACTTTTTGGCGTGCATGCATGGATAACTCATTATAATCCGCTTGATTTAAAATCCAGTGTATACCTTCCGCCAAATCTTCTGCGTTTTTGTATTCGGCAACATATCCGTTTTTTTGGTGATCAATCATTTCCGGAATGCCCCCCACATGAAAGCCGACGCACGGTACGCCACACGCCATGGATTCCATGATTGTATTGGGCAAATTTTCTTCCAAGGACGGGGTGATATACACATCGGCTGCATTATACAAAGCAACGATGTCTTCTTCATTCGATAAGAAGTTCAGATAATTCACTTTAAGATTTAAAATAGCAGACAAATCAATCGTGGATTTTCCAAACAAGAGTAATTCCAAATCAGCTGCCCCTGTTTTCAGAGCCAAAATTTCCATCGCTTTAATCAAGTATTGAATTCCTTTTCTTTCATCAGTTATATTGACGGCTCCGAACAAAATCAACTTTTTATCTTCGGGTAGATGAAATTTCTCTCTGCACAACGATCTATTCATTGGCCGGAAAAGAGAAGTATCTATTGGATTCGGGATCGAATAGATTGTTTGGTTGGTCAGCAAAGCGCTTTGTTCGGCTTTGCTTTTAAGCCATTGACTGCAAGTTATAAAAGTTATTTCCCTGGTTTGAAAGATTGTTTTTTTGCGGTTAAAAATCCGGTAAGATAAATCTTGCCGCCTTTGTTTATTCAAATACATACAATTGTGACATTGTGTTTGATAGGATTTACATTCCCGCGCATGGTGGCAGATTCCCGTGCAAGGCCACATATCGTGCATAGTCCATACAATCGGTTTCCCTGAATCAACCAATTTTTTCAGAGCTTGCAAAGATAAAAATCCCTGGTTAATCCAATGGATGTGTATAATATCTGATTTTTTCACCAATGGATGCCGGGATATATCAAACCCTGTATTGGCAATGGAGACTGTAAAAAGGTTTTTCCGGCTGAAACGATTATACACAAAGATAGCCCATCGCTCCCAAAGGAAATTAAACCGCGCAAGTTGTCTTTGCAAAAAAGAGGATTGAACGGAAATTACATTTTCGCCGTTCGTTTGTTTGTTCAGAACCAATGATGTCGTTTCTATGCAGTTTTTAATCAAAGCTTTCATCAATCGATTGGCGGCGATGGCCGCTCCTCCGGTTCGCTCGGATGTATTTAATAGTAATACATTCATTTTTTTGTATATTTTTTCGACAAGTACCTGAAATAATCACTGCAAGATATTGGAAAATAAAATGCCCGCAAGATGGCAATTACGTCGTTTTGTTCTTCTGTATGAAATATTCTTTTCCGCAGTTTAATACACAAAATAAGCAATTTGATATAAGCGATCAACCCTTTTTGAGATTGATATAACGCCATTTTCTGCGCGTTTGCTTTCACTGAATTTTGTTCGGGAAGTAATAATAAAAATTGGTGCATGCGGGAAAAATACATGCGTATTTCGTTTCTTAATTCAATGTAATTGGTAAAAGTACGAACAAAATAATGAAAGTAATTTTTCATATTCCTTTGGATGCTAACGGGTTTCGTATAGGTTGCGGCATTAAGGTGCCTTCTTTGGTGAACCAGTATTTTTTCCGGAAACGAAATTTTATCGTACGCTGCGGCTGTTATCGAAAATAAATGGTCATACAATAAAAAATCAATTTGATCAGGGATCAAATCAATCAAACTTTTTTTGATTATCAATGTGTGTCCTGGCGTGGAAGAAGCAATGTATATAAGTCGTTCTACGTAGAGGTTCGGTTTCCTGCCATCAAAATGAATGGCCGCGTCTCCTTCTGCAAAGGGTTTTGAAAAACAACTGCAAAGCCAATTATCTCCTATTGCATTCATTTGTTGTTCAATTTTATCTGGTTCCCATATATCATCCTGGTCGGATATGGCGATATAGTCGCCTGTTGAACGGGCGATCGCCGAAAGAAAATTTGCGTGTGGTCCTTTTTGTATTGTGTTTTGAAACAGGTGTATAGATTTATATTCCATTGCATAGTTTTGCAGGATAGCCATCGTTTGATCCGTCGAACAATCATCCTGGATGATTATTTCGTGAATAGGGTAGGTTTGCCTGACAATGGATTCTATTTGTTCTTTCAAATATTTTTCTCCATTATACGTACACATTACGACCGATACTTTTTTCTTCATACGATGTTATTTTTGACAAAAGCGAACAACATTAATATCTGTTCAAAAAATACCTCGCCAGCCTTTTCCAGGAAAAAAACAACTTTTTGATCGTGGT
>Ga0099364_10001543_pt1 | contig 37626 bp, 35 predicted proteins | sample TergutTh196P3_FD_73070 | JGI IMG/M metagenome (GOLD analysis project Ga0099364, IMG submission 73070) | Microcerotermes parvus P3 segment gut microbial communities from Pointe-Noire, Republic of the Congo - Th196 P3 | ecosystem: Host-associated > Arthropoda: Insects > Digestive system > Gut ... | reverse complement strand
CTCCGAAAACCCCTGTCACGCACCTTTACCGCGCCTTTTGCCGCACTTCTTTGCCAAAAAGCCTCGCCACCCATGCGAAGCATGGGACAGCGCATGCTACGTCTACGTTTTTTGGCTTCGAATTGCGACAAAATTCGCAGCAAATCTGCGCAACAGAGTTTTCGGAGGTTGCCAATGGCGATAACTTATCTGCTTTATCCATGGATACCAAGAAACCATTATCTGAGCAAGCAGCAAATATCCCTGGCGGCTTGACGATCATGGCTTCTGGAAAACGCCGAAAACCTTGGCCGGATAATGTACTTTATGGCGAACAAGAATCCCAGGATGAAGAGACCCTGCTGCGTTTTACGCCCTATGCTTTTTGGGGGAATCGTTCGCCGGGTGAAATGTTGGTGTGGGTACGCGAGGACTAAACTTAACCCTTGCAAAGCCAGGCGGACTGTGCTAAGATAGATACATCGGGAAATCGGGCATATACGGTGTGCCACCTACTGGAGTGACAGCTCCAGCAGGCAAGGTATGGTAGGATAAGCTACCACACAATACGTCAGTCCGCGACACACGGCTAATTATACTGTAGATGATTTGCATTTTCAAGTATTGGTCGCCCGCGAAGCTATGGTTTCGCGCCGTGGAGTTTTAGCTCCACGCAGGTGTCAGGTTGCGAGCCTTCGTATGAAAACGGGGTCAAGTGTGGTTATGCACTTGAGCCCCGTTTTTGATTTCTCGGGCAATATAAGGAGAAGGAAACATGAATAACGATTTTGAAATACAAGCAGATAAATTGATAAAGTATTGTGGCACACAAAGCCATGTCGTGGTGACGGAAGACACAAAGGAAATACAAGCCTTTGCCTTTGCGGATTGCGTGAACTTGGAGAGCGTTTCGCTGCCGTCGGGTGTCTTGGTACAGGCCGGTGCTTTTAGGGGTTGCATCAACCTAAAGCTGCTGGATTTCCCCCAAGGCAGCTTATCCGTAAGCCATTATAGCACGCTGAGATTCGAGATACCCGCTGACCTGGGCAGGCCGGAAAACTTAGCCTGTATCGCCCATAGCCTCTTTGGCGGCGTATGTGAGGAAGAGCCCGGGGAACTGGAAGGGCCGGGGGATGATTTTATCTTGAATGAAGTAAGATTGATGGAGAAGGTGAAGGAGCAGCAACAGCAGCAACAGCAGCAGAACATGACTTTCGGAAAATATTTATCGAAAAACAATAAATAATTGTTGACAAAGAGAAAATAAGATGATAGACTGCCTCTATTAAGAGAAAGGAGGCAGTTTTTATGTTCAAAAGCACTTTCGTTCATCGGCTGACTAAGGTATTGGTCAATATCATGTTCTACGGCGGCATAATATGCCTTGTGGCGCTGCCCTTCGCGGTACCCAGAATCATGGTTTTCATGGGGCATGACATGGCGATGAGCACACCATATATGATAATCCTGTTTGTGTCGGGGTTGTGCGCCCTCTATATTCTATGGCAGCTACGAATTTTATTTAGGAGCTTGACAGACGGTAATCCTTTCACGGACGCAAATGTGTCTTGTTTTCGCAAATGCGCCGTGGCCAGTTTTTTGATCGCCCTCACATCCATTGTTCGGATTATACTGTGGTGGACGATGGCGGCAGCCGTGATAGTGATTGTGTTTGGCATGCTGTCGCTATTTTGCTTGACACTCAAAGATGTCTTCAAGCAGGCGGTGGCGTATAAAGAGGAAAATGACGGCACGATATGAGCCAAGCGGGCGGCAGGTTGCCGTCCCTACTGATAAGGGGTAACACATGCCTATAATTGTAAATTTGGATGTAATGATGGCCAGGCGTAAAATCGGCCTGATGGAACTGGCGGAAAAAATCGACATCACGCCCGCCAATTTGTCCATCTTAAAAAATTCGAAAGCCCGGGCGATCCGCTTTTCCACCCTGGCGGAAATTTGCCGCGCCCTGGATTGCCAGCCGGGCGACGTGTTGGAGTATGAAGGAGAGGAGGAGTAGTATGGAATCACGTCTAAACAGGAGCGGCAAAACCTATGGCGAAGCAGGGAATCAAGAAGAGGAGAGCGATATGGAATCACGTCTAAACAGGAGCGGCAAAACCTATAGCGGCGAAGCGAGCAATGCGAGCGGAGCCCAGCGGTGGTTATTGCCGCTCCGTACCGATACCTTACCCTACTACATCGCCGCCATCATCCTCGGCGTGATGAGTTATTACTTCTTTAACCTGGACATGGAACGCTTGCTGCTCCCGCATAAAACCGTGCTGGAGTTCCTCTACGACTTTGATTTCATCTATGTCGCCGACCTCGGCTATACGCAGACCAACGACCTGTTCACCATCACCCGCGGCTGCTCCGGCACCAAACTATTCGTCAGCCTGTTCTTGATCCTCGTTTTCGGTTTTCTGCCCGCCCATGCCGGCATACAGGCGAAGATCGCCGCGTTTTCCCAATTCTACATATCGGCCCTGTTGCTGGCCTTTTTGGTCAACGTGGCCCGTATAGCCGTCAGCCTCCCCTTTTGCAACTGGGAGCGTTTTTATTTGATACATAATACCATCTCCATCTTCTTATACTTTGCGACGGGGCTGGGGCTTTATTTTATTATGGAACGTAGGCGAGTTACTGGTATAAGCTCGAAACAGGAGCCGCAAAACCTGTCACCGTGTACGCCATGCTCCCGCACCAGTTTTAACGACATAACCTCGAATCAGGAGCCGTAAAACCTATAGTGCCGGAGTCGAGCGAAGCGAGCGCAGGTCAACGGTGGTTTTCGCGGCTCCGTACCGACACCCCCGCCCCACGAAAGGAAGCACCCATGAAAGAAAAAATCAACACCCTCTGGAAATTGGTCAAAGTGGAACTCATCATCTGCATCGCGGTACCGGTCGCGGTGGCCATGTTGCTGGGCATGGGGGTAGCGTCAAATCCCAATTACCTGCCGCTCATCATGATGGCCCTGCTGATGGCACTTTCATATAGCGCCATCAAAATCACATATAAACTGAAAACGGACGGCGAAGCGATGACAGATAGTGAGACGGTGGAGCCACAGCCCAAAAAACTGGCCTACCGCATCCTCGTCGGGATAATCGCCATCATCATGCCGCTGGTGGGTTTGCTGCTCAATAATGGCCTGGGTTCCGTGTTGGACGATGGCGGCGGACTGTTCGGCGATTTTTCCAACATCTGGTTCTACATCATCGCCGTGGCGAATGGCATCATCATGCTGTTGGACATGAAAAATAACATATGCTATTTAATGGTCTTTTACTTAAAAATAGTCGGCTTTAGTTATATCTGCTATTTTGCCCTCGTTTTCCTCCCCGTCATCCCCGTCGGCGTCGTCGCCCTGCTGGCTTTTGGCCTGGGTATTTTCGCCTTTGTGCCGCTGGCGGTTTTTGTCACCGAGCTCATCCAGATTTTGCAGGACATAAAGCTCTTTGAGCGCAGTTACAAGGCCGGCATGATAGCGGCCATCATCCTCGGGGCCATCACCATCCCCGCTGTATTGCTCTTAAGTTTCAATGCCGACCGGATAAACTACGAAAAGGCCTTAAGCTATCTGTCGTCGGAGCATGAGAGCATGCCGGCCGTGAATGTCCGGCGAATGGAAACCACCCTCACGCAAAACGACGCCTCCCTAAGCGCCGTCACCGATGACGAGCGCAGCGGCTTTAACCCCTTTGACAGTATTTTTAGTAGCGGCGAGAGCATACCCATAATCAGCCGCGCCTATCGCCACATGGTCCAGGGCGGAAAAATCCTCTCGTTGGACACCAGCCAGCAGCTGTATCAAATATTCCTCGCCCAGGAGGATGACCAGCCCATCCATTCAAACAATGTACGGCGCGACAACATAAACATCGTTGACATAAACACGGACACGCGCTATAACGCAGCCGAGGGCATATATGAAACCTGGGTGGACTTGGAGATATTAAACGAAAGTAACTCATGGCTGTCTGAATACCTGACCCAGTTCAATCTGCCGGACGGCTGCTTCATCAAGGATTATTACCTCTATGTGGGCGATGAGAAAAAGCCCGGTATCCTGGCGGATAAACGGGCGGCCCTGATTACCTACAATAACATCCTCCGCACGCCGAGGGACCCGGGACTGATCTACTATGCGGACGATACGACCATAGAGTTACGGGTCTATCCCTTTAGCCGCGACGAACGGCGTAAAACAGGCTTTTTAGTCTGGCACAGCCAGGACGAAGTGCTAAACATCGACGGCCACGAGATAAGACTGCGCGCCGAAAATCCCCTCGACAGGCCGCTGGACATGGCCGGCATAAGCTTCATCCCCGCCGCCCATAAGAATGGCCTGGCCGTGCTTTCCCGCCGCCCGCAATACTATTTCATCATCGATGCCGGGACCGGCAGCATGTATCACGAGCATATCCGTAAGGTGCAGGATTACGTGGCGCAAAACGGCATGAGCGATGTACATATGTATGCTCTTTCCTACCGGATGTATGATGATGTCCACGGCCGCGTGAAGGTCGAGGGCGGCTATAATTTACCGCTGGCAATAGAGGTGATTATGCAAGCATATGAAGATAACGAGTCTTGGTTTCCCGTCATCATTGCCGTGAGCGACAATATCGGCCGGGCGTCGGAATTCAAGAGAAGTCAGTTATCCAAGCGCTTCCCGGAAAGTGAATACTACTATAATCTGGGCTGGGATCTCTTACTCACACCTTATCGCTTCGTGGACGGAGAGCGGCTCGAGCCCGTAAATGCGCCGATGTTTTCCAAAGCCCTGGACTATCATGGCCATGCCGTGGCGGACAATGGAAACAGTGAGATCATAATCAGCGGCGACTACGGGGCCTACACGGACAGCGCCTACGAGAATGCTTTCATCCTCTATGGAAAAACCACGCTCAAAGCCAGTGATCCCTTCGTCCAAGTGGATTTAGTCCGCGACAGCTTCCGCCAAAGGCTGCTTGGCCCCTACACTGCCTTCACGGTGCTGGAGACGAAAGAGCAGGAAGAATCCCTATTGGCCCTGCAAGCGAGAATCCTCAGCGCCGACGGCATGAACGCCCCGGCACCGGTGGAAATGAGCGAGCCCGGTTGGCTGTGGTTTGTGCTGGCGGCAGTGGGGTTGGTGGTTGTCCATGCAAAGAGGAGGCGTAAAGCCCTAAAAAACGCCCAATCCTCCACCAGACATCGGTAAACATCCCCGGATTAATCGCAGTAGCTAGATTAAAGTTAGAAACATATGCTACGATAATGATACGAGGTGATTTTTTGTGGAGGGATTTTTTGTGGAAATAAAAATACTTGTGGTTGAGGACGATGATAACATTCGCAATATGGTCTGTAAGTTTTTCGAAAAAGCGGGATATTCCGTGGAAGCTTGCGCTGAGGGGCATTCTGCGCTGGAGCGTTTCTATGATAGCAACTATCAACTTGTCATTCTTGATATCATGCTCCCCGGTGTAAACGGGCAGGAGCTTTTGAAAGAACTCCGCAAAACCCATGACACACCCGTTTTGATGATGACCGCTCTTTCTGACGACGACAACCAACTCCGCGCTTTCGAACACGAAGCTGATGACTATGTTACAAAGCCTTTTTCCATGCCTATTCTGATAAAACGCGCGGAGGCTTTGCTGCGCAGAAGCGGCGCGCTGAAAAAAGAAATCCATGCCGGGAAACTGACATTGTACCCCGAAAGCTACAGCATTCGATACGAGGACGAGCAAATCCCATTACCGCCAAAGGAATTTGACATATTACATTTTCTTGTGCAAAACAAGGGGCGTATTGTTCCGCACGAAACCATGCTTATACGAATTTGGGGTTATGATTTCAATGGGAATGAGGGTATAATCCATGCCACCATGAAAAAACTGCGCGATAAATTGCCGGTCAATTTGATTCGGACGGTGAAAGGCGTCGGCTATTGTTTGGAGGAACCCCCCAATGAAAAATAAAAATAGATGTTTCGGAATATTCGGAAAAGTGTTTTTTTACACCTGTTTGATACTTGTATTTGTATTCGGGGTCTTTTTTGCACTGTTTTACGATCGCATCCAGTCAACTGTGACAATCACGCAACAACAGCAGCTCAGCAGCGTATTTTTGCCGCTTCTTGAAAGTTTGCATGAAAAAACAGACGAGGAAACAATAGAAATCGCAAAAGCTTTTCACGCGGAAAACCGTTCATTTCAGTTTTGCTTTGAAAACGCCGATGGAAGCATAGTCTATCAAACGGAAGGCTTTACTAAACCGGAGGGCATCCTTTCGTCCGAAGGCGCATTATTTGGCGGAACGTTGTTTGGGCAAGGAAGGTACAAATTTTCTGCTGCCCGCGAAAGAGGAGGGCGGCAAACGGCGATTTTAGCCCTGTCAGTAAATGATAAAAGGTTTTATGTGTCGGGATTTACGCCCTCCTCGCCAGTTTTTGACGAAATTGTCGGCGAAGTAGTTATAGCCTTTTCCGTCATTTTATTCATAAGTTTAATTGCGGCGGCGCACTTTGCCCGAAGAATTGCAAAACCTATCCGCACACTCACTGCAAACACACGAATGATGGCTGAGTTTGAGGATGCGCCTGATTTTCCGGATCGCAGCGATGAAATTGGCCAACTTGCAAAAGATGTGTATCTCATGCATCAAAACTGGAAAGACGCCGTCGGGCAATTGGAGGATGAAATAAAGCGGGAGCGGGAGATGGAAGAGAATCAGCGCTACTTCTTTTCAGCGGCTTCCCATGAATTGAAAACACCCATTGCGGCAGCCAGCGCGATTTTGGAAGGCATGACAGAAGGGGTCATAGAGCCGGAAGAATATTCTCATTACTTACAGGAAAGCCTGCGACTAATGAAAGAGCAAAGCTTCTTGGTGACGGAAATATTGGATATTGTAAAGATGAATGAACGTATGACCAGCCCTGTTTTTGAAAACGTGGATATTTCGCATTTTATCAATAACACACTGGAATACTTCCATCCCCTTTTTGAGACAAAAGAGCAGGCATTGCTGCTTGACGTGGACGATGATTTGCTAATTCGATCCGACCCACGCCTGTTGGCAAAAGTGTTGACCAATATTTTACAAAACGCTACACAAAACTCACCTCAAGGGGCGTCGATTCATGTGAGCGCCAAGAAAAAATCAGACAACTGTATACTGTCCATTGAAAATGGCGGGGCGCATATACCGGAAGGGAATTTACTAAATATATTTGAGCCGTTTTATGTGGAAGATGAATCCCGGAGTAAAACGAAAGGCCGCAACGGACTCGGGCTGACCATCGTCAGGAAGATATTGGATTTGCTGGAAATACCCTTTGACCTTCAAAACACGGAGGGTGGCGTCCGGTTTGTCATGGCGCTGCCGCGTTCACGATAAGTTCACAAAAAAGTTAGTTACAGGTTAGGTTGGAGAGCTATTCTATTAGCCGAGGCATAAATCAAGGAGGTAATTTCATGTATCTTTTATTCAATGCAATGAAAAACCTTGTGCGGAACAAGGGGCGGAACATATTGATGGCCGCCACTGTGCTGGCAATCATTGTTGGGGCAGTGGTTGCGCTGACCATCAATAACGCGACCGCAAAGGTGATTGACGATATCCGCCTGGACCTCGGCTCACGGGTTGAAGTCAGGCAGGATTTCATTGAGATGCGGCAGGTTGGCTTGGGCAGGGAGGACGCGAGCTATATATCCATCGACAGCTTCCATGCTTTTGCCGAATCCGATTATCTGCGAAAAGCTATATTTAACGCGGATATGTATGCTTGGAGCGACACCTTTCGTGCGGTTGACGATTACAGCGACAATCCCGGCGACACTACCCGCGTCAATGACAACGGCGAAGTTGTGCTGGTGGAAACTTGCAAGTTGGTAAGCACATCCGAGCCGGATACACTGGCTGAGTTTGGGACACTTCGGGAAATTGCCAGCGGCAGAATGTTTGACGGTTTGAACGAGTGTATCATCAGCGAGGATTTGGCAACACTTAACAATCTGTCCGTGGGTGACATTATTGAGCTACGAGGTTCATATGCCGCGGACAAGGCGTATCGCTTGGCAATCGTCGGCATATATTCTGACGCAACCGAGGCGTATGCTCATTTTTTCTTAATGATGAACGGTCGTTTTGCGGACAATCGTCGCAACGAGATTATAACAAGTTTTGACACCCTTATGACCGCCGGTTGGGAGACAAATGCCGGACTGGACATGAAAATGGAGTATTTCCTCAGAGATCCCGATGAAATAAGGAACTTTGAAGAAGAAGTCAGGGCGAGGGGTCTTCCGGTTACCTACAATGTATCAATAAATCAAGCCGCTTATGATAAAGTAACCGGCCCCCTCTCCGGCATGAGCAGTGCGGTTATGACATTTATGATTGTAATTCTCATACTGGGCGCCATCGTGCTGGCACTGTTATCTTTCATGGCTGTCCGTGAACGCAAATATGAGGTTGGTGTACTTCGGGCCATGGGCATGGAAAAGGCTAAAGTTGCTTTCGGTATTTTAGCCGAAGCAGTGATGATTTCATCACTATGCCTTTTGATAGGACTGGGCGCGGGTGACGCCATGGCACAGCCCATAGCTGACAGCATGCTAGAAAGTAGGGTTGTGGAAACCCAAGAAGATTTTGCCGGAGGCGCCAATAAAGTTCTCTTCGCCGGAGGTCAAATGCAGACGGATGACAACACACAAGGCTATGAACCGGAAAGCGAAATACAGCTTAGTTTAAACGCGGATGTTATTGTTAAAATGATCATAATTACGCTTGCATTAGCCGCACTGTCCGGAGTGATTGGAGTTGTCTTTATCATGCAATACGAACCCTTGAAAATACTCAGGGAAAGAAATTAAGGAGGCCGGGGAAATGAGTACACTCGCATTAAAAGATGTTTCCTATAAATATGAGGGAACTAAAAAAGCCATTTTCAATGACGTTAATTTACAATTTGAGGCGGGAAAGGTTTACAGCATCGTCGGTAAGTCCGGGGCGGGAAAAACCACCCTGCTCTCCCTGCTGTCGGGCTTAGACATTGCTACCGGCGGGTGCATCGAGTACGGCGGTGAAAATCTTGCAAAAATCAACCGCAACCGTTACAGGGCGCAAAAAGCAGGGATTATATTCCAGGGCCTGAATCTGCTGACCAACGCGACAGCCATTGACAACATTATTTTATCCATGAATATCAGCAGGGTGACGGGCGTGGATAAAAAAGCGCGGGCGCTCGAATTGTTGAAAAAGGTGGGTATATCGCCGGAAAAAGCGAATCGCAAAATCCTTAAACTATCGGGCGGGGAACAGCAGCGCATTGGTATTGCGCGGGCTTTAGCACATGATCCTGCATTGATAGTGGCAGATGAACCGACTGGGAATTTAGATAAAGGCACCGAAGCAAAAGTTTTGAAAATATTTAAATCCCTTGCCCACAATGAGGGGAAATGCGTGATAATTGTAACCCACTCAAAGAAAGTGACAACTATCGCGGATGAGATATGGGCCTTGGATAAGGGTGTTTTCCGGCCGCTTCCCATCCATGATCAAACGGGGAGGTAAACAAAATGTACGTTATTGAACACGCACTGTTGAATCTCGGAAAGAACAAAGGGCGGAACATCACGTTGGGCGTGATAATATTTGCAATTATCACGGCTACTGTCGTGGCTTTGGCGATTTTCAATACCACAGGCATTGTCCTTGATGAAACGAGGGCCGCGCTCCAAAGCGCTGTACGGGTAGCACCGCAAAGACAGACCGTGGGAAGCGGGGGTGCAATTACGGCGGGAGGCGGTCAGCAGGAAGCGGCTGTTTCACTGGAGCAATACCTTTCCTTTGCCGAATCGGAGTTAATCGATGGCTCTTTCGTCAGGGAGAGCAGCCGAAACGCCGATGGTGTGGATGCCGTATACTACTTGAAACAACCGGCCATGCTGACGGCTTTTGAGACGGAACTGCGAGACAAAGGTCTGCCTGACAATTATATGGTCAGAACAGATGAGTCGGCATTTGAAAGCGTGGCCGGCCCCGTGGAGAGCCTGCAAAATCTGGCGCTCACCTTTCTAATCATCGTCCTTGTGCTGGGTGCGATCATAATGGTGTTGCTTTCGGCTATCGCCATTCGTGAACGGAAATATGAAATCGGGGTCTTACGGGCGATGGGTATGAAAAAGAAAAAAATTGCATTGGGGCTTTGGACAGAAATAATCGTAATCACTTGCATCTGTTTTGCACTGGGCATGGGTGCCGGGACGATGCTGTCACAGCCGGTGTCTGACGTAATAATGATCGGGCAGGCTGAATCAGCGGATGCAGGCTCAACTTCGCTGGCTGACAGGTTGAACGGAACGGACACGGAACAAGTGGAAACAATAAGCGTATCGGTTGACGCCGTTACAGCATTGGAGATATTTGCAATATCCATATTGTTGGCCTCGATTGCAGGCGTCATATCGGTCAGCCGAATCACAAAATGCGAGCCCATTAAAATACTGATGGAGCGGAATTAGGAGGGCGGCGAATATGAAATGCTTAGAATTAGCAAATGTGTCTTACCGCTATGAGGGTGGCAATGAAACGGTGTTAAAAAAAGTCGGCGCCTCCTTTGAAAGCGGCAAGGTCTACACAATTATCGGGCAATCCGGCGCGGGAAAGTCCACACTGTTATCGCTTATATCCGGTCTTGATACTTGCAAGGACGGCGACATCTACCATAACGGAACAAATCTTCGTGGAATTGATCGTGACGAATACCGTTCCAAAAGCGTGGGCGTGATTTTCCAAAGCTATAATCTGTTACTTAATTCAACGGCGCTTTACAACATAACGCTCTCCATGAACATAAGCGAGAGTGCCGTCAAAGGGCGCGGGGCTAAGAAGAGCCATGCATACACGTTGCTGGGCAAGATGGGGATTGACCGTGAAACCGCCGACCGTAAAATCCTGAAATTGTCAGGCGGGGAGCAACAGCGTGTGGGCATTGCGCGGGCATTGTCCCACGACCCTGATGTGATCATCGCGGATGAACCGACCGGTAACCTTGATATTGAAACAGAGCAGGCGGTATTGGGGATTCTTTCCCGATTGGCACATGAGGAAAACAAGTGTGTAATTATCGTTACCCATTCCGAAGAGGTGACCACTATCGCGGATGAGGTAATCGGCATACGGGCGGGACGGTTGCTTTCCGGAAAGGAATATCACGCACAGGCAAAGGAGGGAGCAGAATATGAATAAGAGAATAGTTCAAATCATACCGAGTGTCATTTCATACATATTTGCGGGGTTGTTGGCTATCTATGCAGTATGGTCGTACACCTATTGCGCAGATGTTATCTCACAGGCGAGAGCCGCCGGACAGTTGGCTTCCGGCGGCAATGAGTACGATATAGTCAGTTTCTACATGGGAAACTGCGGTCAATATGTGGTGTTCGCATTATTATTAACGGCGGCGGGGCTTATATTGCAACGGCAACAACCGGCACAAAATAAATCCGATAAAGCTGCTGCTTCCATCGCCAAAACTGAAGCCGCCGACGAAGAACTGGATGAATGGTGGGGTGAGTATTCAAGCAAAGAGGAGGCGTAAAGCCTCCTCCGGTAATTGACCGCACTGGTCAACGAAATCTCTCCTACAAAGCCCTTAGAAACGCCCAATCCTCCACCAGGCACTGGTAAACATCCCCGGCATAGTCGTATTCGCGCTCAATGATGAAGGCTTCGGCACCGCCCGGGAGGGCCGTATCACGTATGGCTTTCCAGTCTATCAAGCCCTTGCCCAGGGCCACGTTCCAGCTGTCTTCCTCCTCAAAGGAGCGGATAAGCTCGGGCGGCAGAATCGGCCAGCCGTTTTCATCCTTCGGATATTGGCTAAAATCGTGCGGTTTTTCTGGTCCCGCCTCGGTGGAACATTCCTTCACATGGATGAGCTTGAAACGCCCGGGGTATTTATTGATGAAGGCCACGTTGTCCATGCCCGCACAGGCAGACCAGCCCACATCCAACTGGAAGCAGACCAGACTGGGGTCGGTGTTTTTCAGCATCGTGTCCATCAACGTACCATCCTTGCAGGGCATGAACTCATGCCGATGGTTATGGTAGCCGAAGGTGATGCCCGCATCCTTGCATAGCTTACCGGCCGTATTCAGCTTTTCGGAAAAGGCGGCCGCTTCTTCATAGTTGCCGATGCGGGCGGCCGGGTCGATGATGTACTCCAGGCCCAACTCCGCCGCGAAATCGATATGCCCCGCCACGTTATCCGAGGTGATGTGGGCGCTCAACGGGGCGAGCTTCATGTCGGCCAGCAGTTTTTTTAGTTCCCCTGCCGCATAGCCGCCATAGTTCCCGGCAAACTCCAGCCCGCTATAGCCTATGTCCGCGATACGCTTCAAAGTGCCGATGAAATCCTTTTCCAAATCCTGTCTGACCGACCATAGTTGCACGTATGTTTTGTCCATGTGTTTCCTCCATATTTGATGATGTGTAATTTCGATACCACGGCGGGCGCCGCATTTCATGCTCCCGCCCGCCTAAAAACACTCGAAATCCGCCCTATTCGGGCTACTTTCTCGTGTTTTGCGGGTTACAAGCCCATGCTTTTTCATACAAGCATGAAAAGCATGAGCTTGTAACCCTGGGTATCATTCTATCAGATGGCAGAAGATAATGCTACAATAAAAATATTTTATTTTTTGTAAAAATGTTGCATCGTTAAAATTATTTAACATAAATCATGCCGCGAACGCTTGGCAATGCGCTCGTGCATATGATATAATCTGTTTCATGGGTAACAATCAAAAAACACTGGAGGTGAACATGGAAAAACTAAGAATCGGCGTCGTTGGTTGTGGGGGGATTGCAAACAATAAGCACCTGCCCTCGATTGAGGAGACCCAGTTGGCAGATGTCGTGGCTTTTTGCGACATTTTGCCGGAACGCGCCAAGGAGACGGCGGAGAAGTTCGGTGTAGCGGGCGCGAAGGAATTTACGGATTACCGGGATTTAGTAAAGGAAGATTTGGACGCTGTTTACGTCTGTACCCCAAACCGCTCCCACTGCGAGATTAGCGTCGCGGCACTGGAGGCTGGACACCATGTCATGTGCGAGAAGCCGATGGCAATGAATTATGCGGAAGCGCAAAAGATGTGCGCGGCGGCGAAAAAGAGCGGCAAGCTTTTAACGATTGGCTATCAGAGCCGCTACCGTGCCGACAGCATATATCTGAAAAGAGAATGTGAGGCCGGAGTGCTCGGCGATATATACTATGCCCGCGCCAAGGCCATCCGTCGCCGGGCCGTGCCCACCTGGGGTGTCTTTTTGAACGAGTTTGAGCAAGGCGGCGGTCCGTTGATCGACATCGGCACCCATGCCTTGGATCTGACCTTGTGGATGATGAACAATTACAAAGTAAAATCCGTTGTCGGCACCATATACCATAAACTAAACAGCGAAACAGAGCCGGCCAATGCCTTTGGCCCCTGGAATCCGAAGGAGTTTACGGTCGAGGATAGCGCCTTTGGTTTCATCATCATGGAAGACGGCGCGACAATTAACCTCGAGGCCAGCTGGGCACTCAATACACTGGACGTACACGAGAGTAAGGCCGTGCTCTGCGGCACGAAGGCCGGCGCCGACATGAATGACGGCCTGACGATAAACGGCACGAAAAACAATAAGCAGTACATCCTGCGCCCGGATCTGTCCGCCGGTGCGGTGGCCTTTTTCACCGGCGTGAGCGACAAGCCGGAAATCATCGAGCAAAGGACCTTCCTGGGCGCCATCAAGGGTGAAAACGACCTGATCGTCCTGCCCGAGCAGGCCGCCGTCGTGACCCAGATACTGGAGAAAATTTATCAATCGGCGAAAGAAGGCCGGCAGGTGGTGGTGTGACTTAGAAAATGTAAAGGGAATACGTCATTGCGGCCCCCGAGCCGCAATCTGTACTGCCGCAACGTGTAAGATTGCGCCCACGCATAGCGTGGGATGTCAAGCCCGCAATGACGAAATAAAGTAAAGAAGGAGATAAAATAATGAAACTAGGCGTATTTACCACTGTTTTATCAGACCGGGACACAGAAGCCGCTTTTAAATTCCTGAGCGAACGCGGCGTGGAATGTGTCGAAATCGGCACCGGCGGCTTTCCCGGCAATAAACACCTAAATCCCGCCGAAGCACTGGCCGACGAAGGGAAACTCAATGCTTTCCGTGAACTGTTAAAACGCTACAATCTCACGGTCAGCGCCCTCTCCATCCATTCAAACCCCATCCACCCGGACGCGGATGTCCGGGCGGTGGCCGACAGCGATTACAAAAACTCCCTCAAACTGGCAGAGAAGCTGGGCGTGGACACCCTGATTACTTTTTCCGGCTGCCCCGGTGACCATCCGGGCGCAAAATACCCGAACTGGGTCACATACACCTGGCCGGGTGATTACAAGACCATCCTGGATTTCCAATGGAACGAGGTACTGATTCCTTATTGGGAAAAGGCCGTGAAGGTAGCCGAAAACCACGGCGTGAAGGTGGCCCTGGAAATGCACCCCGGCTTCAATGTCTTTAATCCCTCGTCGTTGCTGCGCTTGCGTGAGGCCGTCGGGCCGACCATCGGCGCGAACTTTGACCCCTCGCATCTATACTGGCAGGGCATCCGCCCCGCCGAGGCGATAAAAGCCCTGAAGGGTGCGATTTATCACTTCCATGCCAAGGACACGAAGATGGACGTGGCCAACACCTCGGTGAACGGCGTGCTGGACATCGGCAGCCTGGACGACATGGTGAACCGCCCCTGGCTCTTCCGCAGTGTCGGCTACGGAAACGACGCCCTGGAATGGAAAGAAATCATCTCCACCCTCCGCTTGGTCGGCTACGACGGGGCGCTGTCCATCGAACACGAGGATGCCCTGATGTCGATTGAGGAAGGGGTCTCGAAGGCGATAGACTTCCTTAAGCCGCTGTTGATGCGGGAGAAGGCGTTGGAGGTATTTTGGGCCTGATGGATAATAACGCATATGTTAAGACGGCTAGCGTGTAAACTGGACATTCCCAAACATGCAGGGCAGCACATAACAGGAGCGGCCCTGCATGGTGTTATGATGGAGAGGATTGACCCTGAATATGCCGAGAAATTGCATGCCCAGGGTTTAAGGCCTTACTCGCAACACATTGAGACGAGACAAGACGGCATAGATTGGATAATCCAGACCCTTCATGAAGAAGCGGGGCGGCACATCATAGATGTTTTTGCTAGCGTTGACTGTGCTGGTTTTTATTTAAAAAAACTCGGCCTGGAGGTCGGCATAAGTTGTAAAACCCTTGAAGCAACAAAACTGGACAAACTGGTCAAAAAATACTATCTGGGGCAAAGCGGGCGCTTGTTCCGCCTAAATTTTGTTACACCAACGGCTTTCAAGAGCGGTGGGGAGTATGTTTTTATCCCCGATTTGCGGCTTTTGTTCGGAAGCCTGATGCGCAAATATGCCGCCGTCCACGAAGCGGGTGCGGAAATCAACACTGAAACCCTGGACGGCTTGGCCAAGCACATAAAAATAACCAGCTATAACATCAAAAGCATATACATTGAAATCGAAGGCGTCAAATTGCCCGCTTTTTGCGGTTGGATTAGCCTAAAAGCCACCGGCCCGCAATCCCTTGTGAACTATGCCCATTTTTTGCTCCGTTTCGGCGAATATTCCGGGGCAGGCATCAAATGCGCCATGGGCATGGGAGCATTCAGACTGTCCGACAGGGGCGAACGGACGACACCAGGAAGGTATGGCGAGTGAACGACGGAATTATCAAAACTACAGTGGGCGCCTTACTTCATGACATAGGAAAGGTCGTCCAAAGGAGTGGCGGCATATCAGGGAAGCATGGCCGTATCGGGTTTGACTATCTGAGTGGAATTGGCTTTGCTGACCGCGACATCATTGACTGTGTCAGGTATCACCATGCGGACGACCTCAGGGGGGCAAAAGATGCCGGCCCGGCCGCATATATAGTCTACATTGCCGACAATATCGCGGCCGCCGCCGACCGTAGGGAGCTACGCGATGAGGAGGCACAAGCCGGTTTCGATGCAAAAGCCCCGCTCCAAAGTGTTTTTAATCTGCTCTTTGATGAAAGCGGGCGTCATTTTTACCGGCCCGTGACCCTTGACGGACGGGAGGGGGTGAATTACCCGCAAGCCGATGCCCCGCGCTTTGATGAACGTTTTTATCGCGACATCGTTGAACGCATTACGGAAAACCTGAAAGGTTTTGAAGCTTCCGCCGTCTGGCTGGGTTCCTTGCTGGAGTTGGCCGAAGCGACCCTGTCTTTCGTACCCTCTTCGACCAAAAGAGATGAGATAGCCGACATCTCGCTATATGACCACATGAAACTCACGGCAGCAGTGGCGGGTTGTATTTATTATTATATGCTGGCTGGGGATGCCGATGAAGGCGGCCCGGAATCATTGTTAAAGGATGCGGGGCCGTTTTATGAAAAAGATTTTGCCCTCATGTATTCGGCGGACATTTCCGGCATCCAGGACTTCATCTACACCATCCACAGCGAGGGGGCGCTCAAGTCCCTGCGCGGACGCTCCTTTTATCTGGAACTTTTGGCAGAAAACCTGATTGATGAAATACTCCTGGCCGTGGGGCTGTCAAGGGCCAATTTACTATATTCAGGCGGCGGCCATTTCTATATGCTTTTGCCGAACACCCCTGATGTAGTGGCGAAACTGGCCGAAGTGGTCGGCCGGACTAATGTGTGGCTTATGGAACGCTTCCGTACAGCCCTGTTCGTGGCGGATGCATATGTTCCCTGCAGTGCCCATGATTTGATGAACAAACCTGTCGGTGCATACGGGGATATTTACCGTGAATTGAGCCAGGCCATTTCCGCGCGCAAGTTGAGCAGATACAGTACACAGGACATCATCGGTCTCAACAAGCGCCATCGCGAGGGCCGGGAATGTCGCATATGCCGGGATATAGGAAAGCAAAATGATGAAGCATGTGATTTTTGCGCCGCCCTGATGGAATTTTCCGCCAGTATCCCGAGGAAGTACGGTCCGGCAGATAATGATGGCGGCAATGCGGCCTTCATAGCTGTTGACACGACCAGAAGTAAAAGCAGCCTGCCTTTGTCTGGAGTGACATATGCCACTCATGTAAGTAAATCAAAATTATTGACCGCATTGGAAGATATCGGCGTGGGAGGGCGCTACTATGCGATAAACACTTTTTCGATGGGAAAAAACCTCGCCACGAAACTGTGGCTTGGTGATTATTGCCACGAGAAAGACCTTGATAAATATGTCGGTTTGTCCACGGGGGTCAAAAAACTGGCCGTGTTGCGCATGGACGTTGACAACTTGGGCCGCGCCTTCACGGAGGGTTTTTCCCATGGTGATGGAAGGTATAATACCTTGTCACGCAGCGCTGCCCTTTCCCGGCAGTTGTCGATGTTTTTCAAGCACTTCATAAACCACATCCTCCGTGATGCCGATAGCGCTGTCACCATTGTCTATTCAGGCGGGGATGATATGTTTTTGATCGGCGCATGGAATCATGTCATCGAAGCTGCCATCGGGATAAACGCCGCTTTTGCCCGTTATACCCAGGGGAAACTCACGGTCTCGGCCGGCATCGGCATATACCCGGCTAAATTTCCCATCCATGTCATGGCCAGGGAGGTGGGCGAACTGGAAAATCATGCGAAGAAAAAAAGAGCTGACGGATCACAAAAAAATGCCATCACCTTATTCACGCCCGAGCTGTGTTTTGCCTGGTCGGAGTTTACAAATGGGGTCATCGGTGAAAAACTGTCCCTGCTCAAGGAGTATTTTGGCACAAACAACGAAAAGGGCAATAGTTTCCTGTATCGTCTGCTTGCCCTCATGCGGGGGGTAAGGGATGAAGAAGGCAGAAAAGTCGCGCCCATCAGCCTGGCCAGATACGCCTATCTGCTAGCCCGCATGGAGTCCGATATCGATGGCGGTGTGGAACACGGGCAATTTTCGGCGCGGCTGTATGAATGGATAACGAAGCCGGGGGAGCGCAAGCAGCTGGAAGCGGCCATATATTTATATGTGTACGAAAATGGAGGTGAAGCAGAATGGGTATCATAAATGGTATGAACTATGTGGATAAGGCGGAAGCGGTCATTATGGAGCTTATCCGTGAAAACAATGGCAAGATCCTGTCAACCTCGCAGCTTCGCAAGCAGTTGGCGATGACGGTCGAGTTGTCCGCCATGGCTGAAGCAAGTGGGGCCGAGCGCCTAAGCCAGGATATCCTTGAGCGGATTGCATACTTGCGCGTCCAATTCGTCTACCAGGCAGGGCGCGAACAAGATGTAAAAAAATTCATCGAAAAAGCACAAATCATCTCCATCCTTAAGTCCTTGGATGGAAGCACGGCAGAATTTTTGACCTTTTGCCGTTACATGGAGGCGCTGGTGGCATATAGGAAGTTCCACGGCAAGAAAGACCAGTAATACACACGCAAGGAGAAAAATATGTATGCAAAAATCAAAATCACGGGCGATCTGGAAGTAGTCACCGGCTTGCATATCGGAACCAGCAATGCCTTTTCGGCAATCGGCTCGGTGGACTCGCCGGTCGTCCGCGACCCACTAAGGCGTGAACCCATTATCCCCGGCAGTTCCTTGAAGGGCAAAATGCGCGCGCTTTTGGCCAAGCATTATAATGAGCATATTGCCCAAAAACCCGACCAGGATGATGAAAGACTGCTGCGCCTGTTCGGCGCCGGGGCTAGTAGTAGCGCTCAAAAGACCGGCCGTTTGTTGTTTACGGACATGCCGCTTTCGAACGCCGATGAATTGCGAAAGCGCGGCGCGGACAGCTTGACGGAAGTTAAGTTTGAAAATAACATCGACCGCATAACGGCCGTGGCAGAACTCCGGCAGATTGAGCGTGTCATCCGTGGCTCGCGTTTCGCACTGGATTTGATATATGAGTATCCTGCGGCCGGGGCGGATGAGGCCCTGGAGGACTTCGAGACCATCTGCCGCGGCCTTGATATCCTGCAACACGATTATCTGGGCGGGAGCGGCTCGCGCGGTTATGGCAGGGTATCGTTTGCGAATCTGTCGGCTCGGGCGGCCGTCGGAACGCCGGAAGTTGGATTTTTGGACAAAGTCAACGAAATGCTCGGAAATGTAGGCGGTAGTGATGAATTATAGTATTTTTCGCTTAAACTTCAAAGGCGGCGTCCATATCGGCGAGGGGTCATTGGCGGACTGCGGGCTAAGGTTTAGGGCCGACACCGTTTTTTCGGCACTATGCATGGAGGCTTTGAAAATGGGTGGCGAAGCCATGCTGTCACAGCTTGTGGCGGCGGTGCGCTCGGACAGGCTCATCTTGTCCGATGCCTTTCCCTTCGTGGGTGGCGAATACTTTGTTCCCAAGCCCGCCGCAGCGGTACGGGTCGTGCCGGTAAACACCGATGCGGGGGCGCGGAAGGTTTACAAACAGTTGAAATATATCCCCTTGGACATGCTGGATGAATATGCCGCGGGGGACATCGACATCGAAACCGCCGCCTGTATCACGGAAAAAATGCAAAAGGAACTGGGGGAAACCTTTGTTTTCACGCGGGTGGCCGTGCAAGGACCGGGCGACACCTTGCCCTATCATGTCGGGACATTTACCTTTGCACAAAAAGCTGGCTTATATGTGGTGGCAGGAGCTTGCGATGAGGCCAGGCCGCTCTTTTACGAACTGTTAAAGGGCTTGTCCTGTACAGGCCTGGGAGGGAAACGCTCATCCGGCTTGGGCCGTTTTTCGGTGGAAGAAGAGGCCATGCCCGAAGAAATAAGCACAAAATTGACCTTGTCACAGGCACCGGCCTATATGACCTTATCCGTGTCCCTGCCGACCGAAGATGAAATGGAAAAAACCCTGACGGGCGCGGGCTATGTTTTGGTCAGGCGCGGCGGTTATGTCCATTCCGACACATATGCCACCGAGCCGCAACGAAAGAGGGATTTATACGTATTGGACAGCGGTGCGGTAGTGCGGCACAGGTTTGCGGGGGATGTTTATGATGTATCATGCCATGGCGCACACCCCGTCTTCCGTTATGCGAAACCGCTGCTTTTGGGGGTGGATTTATGAAAGGGCATCTAAAAGAAATGCGGATTACGCTAATATGCGACAGCCCCGTCCATGTCGGGCAGGGTGTGGCCGTGGGTAAAAAGGAATACATCCTTGACCGTGCAAAAAATGAGCTTTATTATCCCGATTTGGTCCAAATGTCCAAAATCCTTGCATCCAAGAACAAGTTGGAGCAATACGAAGGGTTTATGCTTGGCCGCCCCGGCCAGCCCGGTGATTTACATGCTTTTTTTAGGCAAAACCAGATTGGACGCGGCGAATGGTGGGGAGGGCCGATATCACTCCATGGCAGTCCCGCTGCCATCAAGCAGCCCATCCAAACATTCATCAAGGATGCCTACGGGATGCCCTATTTGCCGGGCAGCAGCATAAAGGGGGCTTTTCGCACCATAATGCTCAGCGAGGAGACCAGAGCCGAGCGAAAAGGAGGCCCTTCCGCCCATCCGCGGCCGAAAGCAGAGGAGATAGAAAACAATATTTGCAACATCTTAAAACGTTCCGGCACCAAGGCAAAAGACGCCGTGAATGATGTCTTCCAGGCTTTCCGCTTTGGTGACAGTACCCCCATCGCCCGCGACGCCCTCATCGTCTGTCAAAAAATCGACAGACCCGCCATAAAAGCAAGGGATCCCAAAGGCGACCGCAGCCTCCCTCTTTTCCGCGAGTGCCTGAAGCCGGGCACAAGGATTGAGGCGATGTTGACCGTGAATAAAAGCTTGCTTGACGCTACGCCATACAAGGATATGTTTGAGTTTAAAACCGATGAGCGAAAGGATGGAAGTACGCTAAGGATGCTGACGTTTTTGGAGCTGCTAAGAAACTATAATGCGGTCTATACGAATGAATACAGGCAGCATTTTGTCACCGGCCACAATCAGGCGAACACCCTATACCTGGGCGCGGGCACGGGTTTTATCACCAAGACAATGTGGCTGGGTACGCATGGCGAAAGGGAAAGGTTGCCTGAAATAGCCAGGTTATTGAAGCGCCAGTTTTCAAAGGGTGGCCACCGGAAAGACGAAAACATCGGTGTATCACCCCATATGCTGAAGATGACCAAGTATAATGGCAAGATATATGAAATGGGTAAGTGTTCCTTGGAAATAGAAGAAATTTAAAACGAAAGGGATTGTCATAATGAGTCAGATTTATGTTAATGAGCCCACGGCGCAGGTGGGAGTGCGGGATGGGCGCATAGAGGTGAAGCACAAAAGCGGCATGACGACATCCATCCCCATTGAGACAGCCGAGGGCTTATCATTGTTTGGGCCTGTGAGTGTCAGCACCCAATGCCTGCGTGAATGTCTGGAACATGGTATTGATGTCCATTATTATGCTACGACAGGGAACTACCATGGCAAATTGACATCAACCCGTCATGTCAATGTCGCACGCCAGCGCATGCAGGCCCGCCTGGGTGATGATGACGGCTTTTGCTTGCTCCTTTGCAAGAGGATTATCAGCGCAAAAATACATAACCAAATAGTCGTGCTGCGCCGATATGCCAGGACGACAGGTATCAATATTGACGGATATGTCGTGGCGATGAAAAATGCGGAGAAAAAGACCGAGACCTGCCGAGGGCGTGAGGAGCTTATGGGTCACGAGGGCATGGCGGCGAGGTCGTATTATGAGGGTCTGGGGAAAATGGCGGCTGCCGATTTCCGCTTTAAAGGACGCAGTAAGCGTCCCCCGCTCGACCCATTCGACTCCATGCTCAGCTTGGGTTATACCATTTTGTTATATGCCATATATGGTGCCATCGAAAGCCGCGGCCTAAATCCATATATGGGTTTTCTGCATAGTGACAGGGAAAAACATCCCGCCCTGGCCAGTGATTTGATGGAGGAATGGCGCGCCCCCATCGTCGATTCCGTGGTGATGAGCATGGTAAATGGACACGAAATTAGTATTGAGCGTTTTCATGCCCTGCCGGGGCAGCCGGGAATATTTCTCGACAAAGACGGTTTCCGGGCTTTTGTCGGCAAACTGGAAAAGCGCTTCACGGCAAGGCACAAATATCTGCCATATGTCGATTATCCCGTTTCTTTCCGCCGCGCCATCGGCATGCAGGCAGGGGAGTTGTCAAAGGCCATTGAGGCGAGGGATGCCAATCTTTACAAACCGATAATACTACGATGATTGAAATAGAAAACTATTTTTTCGATACCGGGGAAAAATGTGAAAAGGGCTTGCGTTTCTATGTGCTTGTGATTTATGATATCATGGACAACAAACGCAGGGTGAAGCTCGCCAAACTCATGAAGTCTTATGGCTTCAGGGTGCAAAAGTCAGCATTTGAGGCCCGCCTTTCCGAGGGCAAGTTAAACAAGTTGCTTTCGCATCTGCCGCATTATGTGGCAGATAACGGCAGTGACAGCATCCGCATCTACAAACTGCGTGGCAATGGTGTCGTCACGGTCATAGGTAAGGATGAAGCAGTCGCCGAGGATGAGGTGATAATTATATGACTCTGCATATGGCAATTCGTGTTCGACTGAAAGCAAATGACATGAGCCGGGGCGTTTTTGCGCCGCTCCTTGTGTGACAAGGCTTTCGAGACTGATAGGGGGCTTAATGGCGGAAGATTTTCATGGCCGGCACTTTTCCCCCGCAAAACAACCTCCCAAACCCCATGTGACAAGCCTTGGCAGAGGCAGGATTGGAATCAACACTACCCCGAGAGGGGACGGAAACTAGTTTTCCTCCAACTGTGCATTTATTTCTTTGATGATTGGAATCAACACTACCCCGAGAGGGGACGGAAACCTGTTTGTCAAGTTCTTTTTGCTCTCCCCTTTGGACATTGGAATCAACACTACCCCGAGAGGGGACGGAAACTCACAAAAAGTTCGAACATAAAATACTCCTTTCTAATTGGAATCAACACTACCCCGAGAGGGGACGGAAACAGTCACTTGCCCGCCCGCGGCGATGATTCTGTTGAATTGGAATCAACACTACCCCGAGAGGGGACGGAAACAATTGTGGGGTCAAATATCTGCGATAATGTTGTCAATTGGAATCAACACTACCCCGCGAGGGGACGGAAACGCGGGTGAAGTTTCTCACCAAGACGGCGCGCACATTGGAATCAACACTACCCCGCGAGGGGACGGAAACATAATGTCATTGTTCTCGTCGTCAGGCCCGTGTAATTGGAATCAACACTACCCCGAGAGGGGATGGAAACTCCATTTTTCCATTTACACACCCATCTCCTTCCTTATCAATTGGAATAAACACTACCCCGCGAGGGGACAAAAGACATTGCTGCACCCGAAGTAGCTCTAGAAACAATCTTAAACTGGCACTTGGGAAACACGTGTACACGTGTTACAATAGTGTTTGCCAGAGGAGGTTTCAATGAGAAAACTAATTTATCCAGCTATTTTTCACAAGGAAGATGATGCGTTTTGGGTTGAGTTCCCGGATTTGGAAGGCTGTCAGAGTTTCGCCGACACCCTGGAAGAGCTACATGAAAACGCAAAAGAAGCATTAGCTGCTTATTGCGTCACCCTGCTCGAACAAAACAGAACCCTGGCACCACCGTCTGACATATATAAAATCAAGGCCCCTGATAATGCTTGTGTTTCCCTGGTGGACGCTGATATAATCAAGAAAAGCCGGGCAGTCAAGAAAACCCTGACAATCCCCTCCTGGCTGAATGAGATGGCTGAAAAGAAACGGATAAATTTTTCCGGCACTTTGCAGGATGCTCTTATGCAACAGCTGAGTATAGGTGGGCATTGATAAAGCATAAGGCTTGTTGATGGCAGTGCAAAGCAAAGTATGAAAAACGAGATTGCGGGTCGAGCCCGCAATGACGTATGGGAGATATATTACATGAAATATGTTCTTTTTTCTGCGGTAGGTGCCTCCGACCCGGTACGCGGTTCATACGATGGCCCAATGCTTCATGTGGTCCGTCACTACCGACCATATAAGGTCTACTTAATCCTCACGGCCGCCATGGCCCAAAAGGAGCGGGATACATCCTGTTATAGTAGGGCCATACTATATCTTTTGCCGGATTGTGAGATTGACCTCATCTTTACGGAGATAGAAAACGCCGCGGATTTCGATGCGTTTCACGATCTATTCAGCCACAATATCAGCCGAATCAGAAAAGAAAACCCCGATGCCTCCATATTACTTAATCTAAGCTCTGGCACGCCACAGATGAAGCAGGCCATGAGCTTGGAAGTTATTTCACATCATGTGATAACCACCCCAGTACAGGTTTCCACACCTGCGGGCAAGGTAAACAGTGATATCCCACACTATTGCGCGCAAAAGGATGACTTAGAATATGAATTGGAAAACCTGATGGATAATCTGGCGGAGGCATCCAGCAGATGCTCAGAGCCAGGTTTAGTCGGGCAAAGGAAAAATATAGTCAAAAACCAAATCAGGGATCAGATAAGCAAATGGGGATATGTGGGTGCATACATATTAATATGCGATAATGCTCCCCTCTTTGCAGAACGTGCTAAATTACTTGTCGAGCATGCTTACCTGCGTAGTTTGCCGGATGAAAAAGGTGCCCGCGTTGCTGCCAGAAAACTGGGTCTCCATGATGAGCTGTACCCAATACGGGATGCCGTGGCCCATAATGTATGTGAGTATTTTCTTCTAACATCCCTTCGGTTAAAAAGAGGGGAGATAACCGATTTTTTTCTGCGGGCATATACATTGGCTGAATACTTATCAGAGGTTGAAGTGGACAGAGCTTTGGGTGTAGGTGGAATTGAAAGCATTGCCAGAAAAACAAGCTCTGGCGGCTGGGAGATAGACCACTTGAAAGCAGCACGCAATCATCCTAATCTCTTGCCGGTTATAGAAAATCAAAAGTATTTGAACATAAAAGAAAGGGAAGCCATTCTTATAAAGCTTGAAGCCAGGCAAAATGGATTGTCTGGTTACGAAAAAATAACTACGTTGTATAAGCTGCGTAATAATTGCACACATTCTTTGCAATCAGTGTCAGTAGCACATTTTACAAAAGAAGGCACCAGTGCCAAGGAACTCATGCAAACTTTGCAAAATTTGATATTGAGTATTTTTGGCAGGCATATAAAACCACCCATTTTTGATACCTTCACTCGCTTGAACGCCCTGATAAGCCAAGCACTGGACGATACTCCCAAAAATTAGAGTGAGCACCAGAATAAATTATATAAAATCGCAAGACAAACGTAAAATCGAATTGTGAAATCGCATATCTTATGTTATCATGTATAAAACGATGTTTGGAGAACCCCCATGCGTATCGGCGCCCTGGAAGCCGGCGGCACGAAAATGGTCCTGGCCGTCGGCGATGAAAACGGCAACATACTGGAACGCGCGAGCATGACGACCCGGGCACCGGAGGAAACGATGGCCGGGATTGCGGCGTGGTTTACCGAAAGAAACATTGAGACCCTGGGCATCGGCTGCTTCGGTCCGCTGGACCTTAACAGGGACTCGCCCACATATGGCTATATAAAAGCGACTCCCAAGCTGGCCTGGCGGGAGTTTGACATCGTCGGCTGCCTGCGCCGGGCGTTATCCACCCCGGGGGCTGCGCTACCCATCGGTTTCGATACCGATGTCAATGCGTCTTGCTTGGGCGAGGCAACCTGGGGTGCCACTCAGGACGTGGATTCCAGCATCTACATCACCGTCGGTACCGGCATCGGCGTCGGCGTGATGGTAGCGGGGGAGTTGCTGCACGGTCTGCTCCATCCCGAAGGCGGCCACATCCTGATCGGACGAGCTCCGGGTGATGATTTTGCGGGAGACTGCCCCTATCACCGCGGCTTGGCCTATTGTCTGGAGGGTCTGGCTTCCGGCCCGGCCATCGCGGGGCGTTACAATCAGGCGGCCGAAGAACTCTACGAGCGCGCCGAGGTCTGGGACTTGGAAGCTTACTATCTGGCGGCAGCCCTCGTGAGCTATATCCTCGTCCTGTCGCCGAAGCGCATCGTCCTGGGCGGCGGCGTGATGAAACAGGAGCGCCTGTACGGTTTGGTCCGGCAGCAGGTGACGACCCTGCTAAATGATTACATGCCCCTGCCGGACTTGGACGAATACATCGTAGCGCCCGCCCTGGGCGACGACCAGGGGATAAAGGGCTGTATAAAACTGGCGCTAAATGCAATGTAGGGTGGGGGCAAACCCCCACACCACCACAGAAAGGAACACTCATGCTCTATATCGGAATCGACCTAGGCACCAGTGCCGTGAAGCTGCTCCTGATGGACGAAAACGGCGACATACTGAACGTGGTCTCGAAAGACTACCCCCTATTCTACCCCAAACCGGGTTGGTCGGAGCAAAACCCGGTTGACTGGTACAGTCAATCCATTGCCGGCCTGAAAGAACTGATAAAAGACGCGGACAAGTCGCGTATTGCCGGTATCAGCTTCGGCGGACAGATGCACGGGCTGGTCATCCTGGATGAAAATGACGATGTCATCCGCCCGGCCATCCTCTGGAACGACGGCCGCACCGGGGCCGAATGTGACTACCTGAATGAAGAAATCGGCCGCGACAAGCTCTCGGCATACACGGCCAATATCGCCTTCGCCGGTTTCACCGCCCCGAAGATTTTGTGGGTGAAAAACAATGAACCGGAAAACTTTAAGCGCATCAAAAAAATCATGCTGCCGAAGGACTATCTGGCCTACCGCCTGACCGGCGTCCATTCCACCGATGTTTCGGATGCCTCTGGGATGCTGTTGCTGGATGTGAAAGCGCGCAAATGGTCCCAGGAAATGTGCGACATATGTGACATCCGCGTCGATATGTTGCCCAAACTCTACGAAAGCTACGAAGTGACCGGCACGGTCAAGGCCGAGATCGCCGCCGAGCTGGGCCTGCCCCAATCGGTCAAGGTGGCCGCCGGGGCCGGTGACAATGCCGCCGCCGCCGTCGGTACCGGCACGGTCGGCGACGGGATGTGCAATATCTCCCTGGGCACCAGTGGCACGGTCTTCATTTCATCCAAGGTGTTCGGCGTCGATAAGTATAATGCCCTCCATGCCTTCGCCCATGCCGATGGCTGCTATCATCTGATGGGCTGCATGCTCTCTGCTGCCGCCGCCAATACATGGTGGCTGGAAGGCATCATCGGCGCGGATGATTATGACGGCGCACAGAAACAGATCGAGAATCTCGGCGAAAATCCGGTCTTTTTCCTGCCCTACCTGATGGGCGAACGCTCCCCGCATAATAATCCCGATGCCCGCGGCACCTTCATCGGCATGACAATGGACACGAGCAAAACCGATATGTATCAGGCCGTGCTGGAAGGCGTGAGCTTCGGTCTGCGCGATTCCTTTGAAGTGGCAAAATCCCTGGGCGTCAACGTCAGCCGTACCAAGCTTTGCGGCGGCGGGGCGAAAAGCGCCCTGTGGCGCCGTCTGATTGCCAATATCTTCAATATAAAGGTGGATATACTCGCCAGCGAGGAAGGGCCGGCCCTTGGGGCCGCAATGTTGGCCGCCGTCGCCTGCGGTGCCTTTGCCGATGTTGAAGAAGCAGCGGCGAAAATCGTAAAAGTCACGGAAACGATAGAGCCGGTGCCGGAAATCGCGGCCAAGTATGAGGAACGCTATCGGCAATTTACCAGCATCTACCCGGCCGTGGAGCCGGTATTTGAAACATTGAAGTAAGGAGTATGTCATTGCGAGGCCATTTTACATGGCCATCCTGCGCTATGCGCAGGCGCAATCCAGATATTAGGAAATCGCTTATTTTACTACTGGATTGCTTCGGGTCTAAAGACCCTCGCAATGACGAAACACAGCAAAAGGAGAAGTGCGTGATCCTGAGCTTTGCCCAAGAGTCACGCGCGAATTTGTACCTGCGGTACAAATGTCGCAGGTTACGGAAAGGTTAAAGGTATTAGAATGTACAATCTGCCCCAAGTAAAAATCGGAATCGTCGCCGTCAGCCGTGATTGCTTCCCCGAGGCGCTGTCGGTAAACCGCAGGAAGGCCCTGGTGGCAGCCTACAAAGCCAAGTATGACGCCGCCGACATCTACGAATGTCCCATCTGCATCGTCGAGAGTGAAATCCATATGATGCAGGCGCTGGAGGACGTGAAAAAGGCCGGTTGCGAGGCCCTCTGCGTCTATCTGGGTAACTTTGGCCCGGAAATCGCCGAGACCTTGCTGGCCAAGCACTTCGACGGCCCGGCGATGTTCATCGGAGCCGCCGAGGAAAGCCAGGACAACTTGACCGAGGGTCGCGGCGACGCTTACTGCGGGATGCTGAATGCCAGCTATAACTTAAAGCTCCGCAACATCCGCGCCTATATCCCCGAAAATCCCATTGGCAGTACCGCTGAATGTGCTGCCATGATCGCGGAGTTTGTGCCCATTGCCCGCGCCATAGTCGCGCTAAAGAGCTTGAAAATCATTAGCTTTGGCCCACGCCCGCTAAACTTCCTCGCCTGCAACGCCCCAATCAAGCAACTCTATAATCTGGGGGTGGAAATCGAGGAAAATTCCGAGCTGGATCTCTATGAAGCCTACAGAAAATTGGACAACGACCCGCGCATCCCCGCAAAAGTGAAGGAGATGGAAGAGGAACTGGGCGATGCCAACCAAAAGCCCACTATTTTACCCAAACTGGCCCAATACGAGCTGACCTTGCTGGATTGGGTGGAGGCGCACAGGGGCTACCGCAAATACGTCGCCCTCGCCAGCAAGTGCTGGCCGGCCTTCCAGACCCAGTTTGGCTTTGTGCCTTGCTATGTCAACGGTCGTATCACCGGCAAGGGCATACCCGTTTCCTGCGAAGTGGATATATACGGGGCACTCAGCGAGTTCATCGGCTATGCGATCAGCGCCGATGTCGTCACCTTACTGGACATCAACAATACCGTGCCGACGGACATGTACGCCGAATCCATCCAGGGCAAATTTGATTATTCCCCCGCGGCCGTCTTCATGGGCTTCCACTGCGGCAATACCAACAAAAAGAAGCTGGCCGCCTGTAGCATGAAGCATCAGCTGATCATGGCCCGGGCACTGCCCGAGGAAGTGACAATGGGAACGCTGGAAGGCGACATCATCCCCGGTCCCATCACCTTCTACCGCCTCCAGTCGACCGCCGACAATATCCTGCGCGCCTACATCGCCCAGGGTGAGGTCTTGCCGGTCGCGACCCGCTCCTTTGGCGGCATCGGGGTCTTCGCCATCCCGGAGATGGTACGTTTTTACCGTCATGTCCTGGTCGAGGGCGGCTATCCCCACCACGGTGCCGTTGCCTTCGGCCACCACGGCAAGGCCCTGTATGAGGTCTTTAAGTACATCGGCGTCTGCCCGGACGAGATTGGCTACAACCAGCCGGCCGGGGTGAGGTACCGGGCGGAGAACCCGTTTGGGTAAGAACAAGCAACAGCACCCGGCGGATGGTAACGGCTGTACTCCGCCTCGGAGAATCCGTTCGGATTGTATTGTCAACGCCCCATGAACGATAATCACAGCCTGTCATGTAAATAGGGGCGCATCCACGCCACTACCTTGTTGGCCGTGGTACAATGGAGTAGGCAGGCAAAATCCGTCAGTTCATTGGTGGAATTATCACCCCGCTTGTCAACGTGGATGGGTTGCCCAAGAGTACAGCATATTGTGGCGCATGGAACCTCCCGGTATCCTTGCAGCACGGGTAGCAAAGTTCAACCACCCGGGCAATCCCCAAGCCTGCCAAAACATTATAATGGAGGTTTGGTATGAATGATTTGTTGGAACGCTGCATTGGCCTGGACATCCACAAGGAGAGCGTTGTCGCCTGTCTGCTGGCGGGGCCGCTGGATTGCGTGGTGGAAAAGGAATTCCGCACTTTCGGGACTTTGTCGGAAGATCTGCAGGAACTCCGCCGGTGGGTGGATGAGGCCGATTGCCGCCACATAGCGATGGAGAGCACCGGCATCTACTGGCAGCCGGTCTATGAAGCCCTGGAGGACTGCTTCGGTGGCGAAATTGAGATTCTTGTGGTCAACGCCCGCCACATGAGGAACGTGCCAGGCAAAAAGACCGATATGCGTGATGCCGAATGGATCGCCACGCTCCTACGGGCCGGACTGGTGAACGGCAGTTTCATTCCGGCAAAAGACATACGTGAGTTGCGTCACCTGACCCGTTACCGCAAAAGCATCATCTCTGACATCACCTCGCAGAAGAACAGAATCGAGAAGTTCCTGCAAAGCTCGGGATTCCGCCTGTCCAGTTTTATGTCTGACATATTCGGTGCATCCGGCCGGAACGTCATGCACCACCTGTGCCAACATGGGGCCATCACAATGGAGGCCCTGGACGGTTGCCTGAAGACCCAGACGCGCAAACGTATCAAGGAGATAATGTCATCGGTGAACGGCACCCTGTCAGACCACCAGCGGTCGTTTCTGTCGATGATGCTCTCGCACCTCGAGATTCTGGGATGCCACAGGACGGAAGTGGAAGATGCCATATCGGCAGAGATAGAAAAGCATTCCGGGGCATTGTCGCTTCTATGCAGCATCCCAGGGATAGGCGTGACCGCCGCTGCGGCCATAATCAGCGAGATTGGGACTGATATGGGCAGGTTCCCCACCGCGCAGCATCTTTGCTCATGGGCCGGACTCGCCCCCGGCAACAACGAGAGTGCCGGTAAAAAAAAACAGTATCCATAGGGAAAGGTAACCCCTACATTAAGAGCATGCTCTGTGAAGTTGCATGGGTGGTCGCCGGGAAACGTAACACATATCTGTCCGGCTGGTACTGGCGGATTAAGCAACAGAAGAATTCAAAACGCGCAGTCATAGCCCTGGCCCGGAAGCTGCTGGTCATCATTTACACAATGCTTAAAACCGGCACCCCTTACGACGAGGATTGTTTTGAGGAACGGCGGAAAAAGTGTGAGCGAAAGCGGACAAATCGGTTGGTACGAGAGTTGACTATGCTTGGGTTCACAGTAAAACCGCCTGTCCAGGCCGTATAATGAAGGAGGGCGGCATGCCCGTTGTGCGTTACGGCAACCATATTTCATGAGTCGCTGGCGGCGGTTTTTCAGGGTGCATCAAGGCTATATTTACGTAGCAAGGACTGTTTTTGTGACCGGGAAATATTGAACGCAAAAAGCCCACAAGGGTTGATTTTTCAACCTTTGTGGGCGTATGGATAACTTGACAAGTGTTCTATTTTTTCTTGAACGCGGTATCGTCAATATAAAACGAATCCTCTGTTATATTGCTGATGTTGTATACAGAGGTCGCTGTCGAGCCAAACAGCGTATTAGTAATATATAACTTATTTCCGTCTAATCGGTATGTGCCGCTTGAATTTAAAAAGAGGTAATTGAATTTCATGGATATTTCATTAGTGCCGCTAAACGTCCATGTCTGTGCAATCAAGCCATCGTCCGAAACGTATGAGCCGTTCGTAATTCCCGAAACCGATGGGGTAGTATTATTTGATGAATTTCCTTCTGCTACCGTTTTTACAGCTTCATAAGCATTTAGAATTGCATAAGTATCCGGACGATTTGTTGGATTTTCGTAACCAAACGACCCCGAAGCTGTTCCGCATATAATACGCTTTATTTCTGCCCCTGTAAGATTTGGATTAACGCTTTTCAACACAGCGGCAACACCCGAAACGTGAGGAGCTGCCATTGATGTACCACTCATATATTCATAGCCATTGTGTGATATATTGAAATTTCTAATCCCAATCAATGGTTGATAAACAGTGCTGTAAATTCTACTGCCGGGTGCAATTAAATCCACGCGAGTGCCAAAGTTGCTATAATTTGCAACCTTGATTTCATTATTATTTGTGAGGGTAGCGGCACCCACAATGATAATTCTATCTTTTATTATGTGATTATTTATGTTAGCGAGAAAATCGTACTCGGCTTTTCCGCCGCGTTCTCCATCGTTCATAGCGGATTTGACTATTACAAAATCGACGTAATCATATTGCATATATCTCAACAGCGCCGCTTCTAAATGCGTCGAAATCTGTTTCAATCCCTCGGCGACATCTTCATTGCCATTTGATGCTTCAACAGTCGCTTCATCATACCCCATGCTTATATTTATGACCTTACACTCTTTTATGCAAATTAAATATGAAAGCGCAAATTCAAGTGCTGAAACGGTTGTTGTTGAACTGCCGCCGAGTTCATCATGAACACCATTATAAGATGCTCCAAATAAATTTACATTAGGCGCGACCCCAGCAATACCATTATTATTGTTAAATAACGCCGCAATCGTACCCGCAACATGGGTGCCGTGATTAGGCTTAGTCAAATTTGCATTGAAATCATTGCAATAGGTGTCGGTATAATTCAAGTCACTATGTCCAGTATAAAATTGATTGTCAAGTACGCCAACATTAACTGGCTGCGCTGATAATACACCATTTAGACCCCACATATCGGGACTGTTAATGGCCTCAACCCCCCAATTCTTACCGCCGGGAGAGTTTCCCCAATCAGATTTCCACTCTTTATCATTAGGAATATGGTTCATTTGAAAAGAGAAAGCTAAATTTACTCTTACGTTTTCAAATAATCCAGAACTCATGTATTCGTCGGAAATATTTTCAAGTTCACTTAATGAAAACGCTGTTTCAAACTGTATTTGATATTTAGCAAGGTACTGGTCGTATCCAACGATTTTACCTCCACTTTCAGAAACAAACAATTCCACATCAGATTTACTTGTTTCCTTTTTAACCGTCAACAGAAGTTCGTTATTCACAAACATTGTTCCTGTGGGTTCATCGTTTACGATATGATTAACTTCCGTGCGATGTTCGTATAAGACATTTTCTATAAACTCAGTTGTTGATTGTGCGGAATTTAGCAGCGGGCTATTTTGCCCATTATCAATAATAAAAAAATAATAAACCGCGCCTATCATTGCGGCGAGTAGCAACAAGATAAACACGGTTTTGGCCGGACTTTTCTTATTCCTCATTGTGCTGCACGTCCTTGTAGCGTTGTCATACCGCTTTAATCATCCACTCTATCAGATAAGTTCCTTACCACCTCATGCCAATTCGTTTGTTCAATCGGGATATTATCGTGGTCGGCTTCCATCGCAGGGAAGTTTATCATCCTATCCCGGTACTCACGCTCTTTTTCACGAACCACTTTATAATCGATATCACCGCCATCAGGAGTGTAAACAAATGCTTGATTTTGGCATTCAACATCAAGCTGTGATGTAAAGTCCCTTAATTTTATCAGTTCTTCGCTTTTGTATAAGAGTTCAGGTCGTGTCATAAATGCTGTTATGAACGTAGTAGAGGCAACGCCAATTGTTGAGGAATACTTACTCATTTCTTCAAATTTTGTGTCGCCACATAGAATATATTTGCGGATGAACTCTTTTGTTTGCTCAATGTCGCTATTAACATAATCTTCGTTTTCCATGACTCGGCAAGCAAAGTCTCCGACAAAATGCAAATCGGTATCTTTTATTCTTGTAAGCTCTTGCGCGTAACGTAAAGGATATGTGATGTATGTGTTGTCGTTAACCTTATTTGAGAGCCATTTCAAAACTTCATGCCAGTTCGTCTGTTCAATAGATGCTCCGCTTTGACTAGCTTCTTTCGCAGGAAAATCTTTCCACATGTCAAGAAAATAAGCATATCCGACAAAAGCATCATCGTCATCTTCTTCATCACCAAATGTCTGTATTTGATTGCCGCAATATATCTCAAATTGATTAACAAAGTATGTTGATTCAACCAAACCTCTTTTTTTATAAAGCAAATCTGGCCTTGCAAGGAAAATATCGACAAAGGCTTGGTTCGTTACAGAGCAAATATATTCATGAAAGCAGAACACCTCGGAATCAGGAACATATCGTTGATATTTTTGGACATACTCCATTGCTGCACTTAACTCATTGTTGGCAATACCTCGACCTTGCAACATATCTCCATTAGCAAACCGCAGACCTTCTTGAATCGCGTAATCAACGACCGTATGCATATCCGGGTCGGGCAATTGTTCCAACATTCGTAATGCGTTCGCAGGATAAGATGCTCTTTTTAAAACAATAGAATTTTGATTGCTTGAATCATTGTTTGAAGTCGTGTCATATGATGAAACTCCATGTTTTTTTACTGCGATAATAATCACAATCGCCACTATTACGATAGCAATTAACCAACCCATTACGAAACCTCCGTCTGTATGTTTACTAAGCGGGTTTCCCGCATCGTGAGCATTTTTTACTGAATAACCCCTTAATATCACCACCGCAAGCTCCGCATCTTCCCTCAGAGAGCCATTTCCTTGATTGCTCGGCTTTTTTTTGCGCTTCGAATCTTTGAGTGTCTTCGGCTTTCTTTTGGGATTGCAATTGTCGAGCTTCCCCTTCTTGCTTCTGTTGCTCTTTTATATATGCGTAATCATCGCCTGACCAAACCCAACCGTCTTGTTTAGCTAAATCTTCAATATATAGGTACGCATACCACCAGTTGGAATATTCATCTGGATTATAAGTTCCATCCGCAATTTTTGCACCCATGTCATTCGTATGTAAACTTCCCGCAAAGTTGCGTATGTCTGCTAACCATTTAATTCGTATATCTTCTTGCATATTATTATATACAGTCAACACAGCATAATTGAAAACATCCAACGGCACAAAGCCATTATCCCTATCCAAAAAAGTCGGATAACTCATAAAAACAGTTAGAAATGTGAAACACATTTTACTGTCAGTTGGCGCACCATTGTTGGCCTGCACGTATTTACAAAAAGAACGACTAAATTCTTCTGTATTTTGGGGATTGCTTTCTAAGTATTCAGCACCTTTGCCATTTTCGTTATACTTAAAATATTCTTGGACGAAGTTGTTTAGTAGAACAACACTTGACTGTTGTTTCGCGAGCGCAATCATTCGTTCGTCAAACTCATCTGGGTGTGTATTGATGTGGTTAATTTGTTCAGGCGAAAGGTCAAACCGCAATTTCTCACCTGTGTCTGGTCTAACTGGCTGGATACCATCTCTTACAAATTCAATAATGGCTTTAGCGTGATTGAATTTCTTATTAAGGTCGTTCATTTGCTCTTGAACACCGTCTGCGTTCATTGAGCCTTCGTAGTTTTGGAGATTACCATAAGCATATCCGACCAAATCGTTGAATTGTGTAACGATGTTTTCTCTCACACATAGTTCATCGCGAATCAGCCTATATAAGTTATCCGCCATAATTGCTTGAATAAGCCCTAAAACGCTCAAAAGTTTAATAGGCACATTATCTTCTGGGTGAAACTCAATATAACCGATACATTTGTTGTAACATTCAACAATATTCATATTCAACTTGTAAACGGCTGTTTCGATTATCCAGATTGCAAGCTCAATATCTCTATCAATAAGTCCCTGTTCACGAAGTTTGTCAGAATACTCCTTGGTGTACAAGGATTCAAATATTTGGTACTGTTGCGCTATATCAATCTTGCCGCTGTCAGCCAATTCCACCGCTTCATCAATTTTAGTACAGGCAGAGATAAACTCGTCCATTCCTATACTGGACTCAACCTTTTGCTGTTGGGCTAATTCCTGTTCCTCGGCTTGATATGCAGCGCGAATTTCTTTGATTTTTTCCGCTGTCGCAGTATCCCCTTCGCGTTCGGCATCCTCCAATTTGAAAAAACAATAAACATCCAAAAGACACCATTTAATCGCAATATTGTATACTCCCGCTTCCCCGCCGGGTCTTGCAGAAAGTGAGCGGATATTATTTGAAGTGTCATCAGACAGCATATTGATTAAGTCAAGTATGAAATAAATACGAAATTTCCGAACAGCTTCTTCCGACATCGAGCCATATTTATTTGCGTAACGCAAGCAAGAACCCAATATCGTAACACCTGCCGGATTGTCTTCCATTTTTACATCGTCAGCTACATTAAAATCAACAGTATAAATGTCATAAAAATTTTCAGTAAATTTTTTGACAAGCTGCTCAGCTGCTGTCTTTAATCCTAACAAATACATCCCATATATTGTTTCATCTTCAAAATGTGGCGGCACGAAGTCAGCTTTGCTGACTGTCCCTATATTGAAAATTTCCGTGCTCCATTCAGCAATGTTAAAATCTGCCACGTAGCATCCTCCCGATTCATTAAATCTATTAGCGTACCCACTTTTTACTTGCTTAGTTCCTTATCAATTTTTTTCATACGGTCGTAAAGGACTTCATATACAGGATAATTCGACTCAGAAACCCACAAGCGTAAATGGCTTTCTCCGCTTGATTGATTTATTGTTGCAGATATTACATATTGCAAATCAGAAACACTTGTAGGCTTGGCAAGGAGGTTTAGTTCCCCGGGCCCTTTCGTTTCATAATGAGAACGAAATTCTTTGTTTATCGCAGCTATAATAGACTCTCTCGACTTCGATGTGACTATTTCATATCCTGTTGAAGCAATCGCCGCCTTTTCCTTCTTGCTCATTCCAAAAAGACCCATTATCTTATACCTCCTCAAGAACGTATTTATGCCGTAAACTTTCAATCATCGCCCTATAAATTTTGTGACAAGCAGGGTAATCACCTTTATCGGTCAGTTCTACACACGGAACAATATAATTCTTACAAATACCGCTATAAATCTCGTCGGCATTACCAAGCGAACTTATTGCCGCGACAATTTGCGGGGCAACGGCATAATACTCTTGCACTTCATCCTCTCCGCTTGGTTGCTTCTTTAACCAATTGTCACGGAAAGAACGCATAGAGGTCAATTCGTGACAATCATCATCCTTCCCAAGAATTTCACAGACTGCTGTAGTTATGAAGCATCCAGATGAGCTTTTTCCCTTGTAGTATGTGCAATCATACTGTTTGCTTGTTAGGCAGGTGTTAAACCTTACGTCTTTGGATGGTTCAGTGTTAGTTTGCGTACACACATTTTGTGCGTTGAGATATTTGCATGATGCCATTATTTATTCCTCCCATATTTTATTGCGGCTATTTTCAAATGGTACACCTTTTGGCGGGGCTTTAACTAATTTATTATACACGCGCTATCACTGCAAATCAAGCAAAATTTTGCGGATTTTAATAAAAATCGCAGCATTTTTTCGCGCTCGACTTTACCCCAAGGTTTTTGCCAAAAGGTGTACCTTTTGGCGGGGTGCTATTTCTTACGCACGATTTGGTGTTCCCGCAAACGCCTGTACAGCGTGGTTTCCGTTAGGCCGGTCTGCCGCATAAGCTCCGTTGTACCCAGTTTTCCGCGCTCCCATTGCTTTGCCAGTTCCATGAAATTCTCAGGTAACCTTTTGGCGGGTCTGCCCATGTGGACGCCCCTCGCCCGTGCCGCCGAGATTCCCTCGGCTTGCCTTTTGCGTATGGCGTCGCGCTCGCTGTGCGCCACGAATGACAGGATTTGCAGCACAAGGTCGGCTATGAACGTCCCCATCAGGTCTTTATTCAGCCGCGTGTCGAGCAGGGGCATATCAATCACTGCGATGTCAACGCCGCGCTCCTTTGTCAGTACGC
>Ga0099364_10001542_pt1 | contig 37630 bp, 32 predicted proteins | sample TergutTh196P3_FD_73070 | JGI IMG/M metagenome (GOLD analysis project Ga0099364, IMG submission 73070) | Microcerotermes parvus P3 segment gut microbial communities from Pointe-Noire, Republic of the Congo - Th196 P3 | ecosystem: Host-associated > Arthropoda: Insects > Digestive system > Gut ... | reverse complement strand
ATTATGACTTGCTTGGGTATGCTGTCGCCGATGCAAGTCTTGAATAAGTATTTAGCTGTTATGTTTTAGCTTCTTACCACTCTTGTTTATCTCTTGATTTTTGTTACCTATCATTGACGCTCGAACAGTACTGTTCCCATCCGTCGCCGATTTCTTCTTGCAATTCTTGAAAATAAGCGGCGTTGGTTTTATCAAATTCATAGCTGATATCCGCAAAATCCACGACAAAGCCATAGCGGAAGGCTTTGTACGGGCGGTTTACCCTTGTGAGCGTTTGTAGCAAATTATGGTCTTTGACTACGCGGTGCAAATAAAGCCTTTTCAATCTGTGAGCATCAAAGCCGGTAAGGAGCATATTGAAAACGATAAGGATGTCGATATTGCCGCGCTTGAACTCCTCACGGTTTTCGGTGCGTGTCTGCTTGTCGTAGACATCGTGGAGTACGAGTTCGGTTTTCAACTCAGGATAACTCTCTGTGAACGTCTTAAACAACTCTTTCGCTTGTTCGCTGCTGTCGCAAACTATCATACCGCCAATGGTAGCATCACCAAGCCGAATTCTGCTTCCGATAAAATCAGAAGCGATATACTCAGCCATAAACGACACATAACGTTCATGAGCATATACCTTTGTTTTATTTGCCGAGCCTTTAAGGGCTTTTATTTGTTCGAGAATTTCTTTGCACTGCGCTTTGTATGTTGTTTCGATACCCTCGCGGATAAGGCGAAGCGTGTACCCATCCTCGATAGAGAGATTGTAATAATATTTATGGATATAGTCGCCAAACGCGTCTGTGCTTTTGTAAGCAACCCGACCATTCCCATCAGTAGATTTTATTTTTTGGTTAATGAGCGGTGTTCCTGTCAGACCGATAAATATAGCGTTTCGGTCGCTTGCGAAGAGGTTCGCGAGGAAGCTACCACGCGGATTATAGCTGCGGTGAACTTCATCAAGGAAATAAATCCGCTGAACATTGATTGCGTAGTCATTTTGGGCAGTCACACGAGATTCCTCGGAAAACTTTTGAATGTTTACAACCGTTATTTCATTTTCGCCGCTGTCGTTGCCAAGAGCCGCCACTTCTTTGATGGCGTCCTTAAACTCATCTTTGCTGTTTACGGTTTGTACTTTCAAGCCGCGTTTGGAGAACTCACCCTTAGCCTGCTCCATAAGGTCGAGCCTATCGACAACAAAATAAAACTTAGGAATGATGTTTTGTTGTTGAAAATAGTTTGTTAGGTAAGGCACGTTGAAATATGCAAGTGCGGTCTTACCGCTTCCTTGCGTATGCCATATGATGCCTTTTTTGATGCCGTCGGCAATTTTGTTCTCAATCGCATAGGTGGCAAACAACTGCGGATAACGCATGATGTGCTTTTCGATGCCCTTAATGCCGTCGATATATACAAGCCCATATTGCAAAAGCATTTTCAAGCGGCTGCGGGATAAGAGCGAAGCGACTATGCGGTTTGTCGGCTTCATCTCGGACTTATTTGTTATGTATTCGTCCGAATTTTTGATAGCGACGAGATTATTGTCTCTGAGAATGAAATTCTCTACGGTTTCATCAATCTCTTTTAGTGCCGTGAAAACAGCGGGGGTTTCCTCTCTGAAGCAGTTAAAATTCGCCTCAGCCAAAGAAGGCGTAGCATAGAACGCCCCTTGCAACGGCACGACCGTTTCGGAATCGTATTCCATGTTGTTTGAGAAAACAATGAACTGCGTGATATTGATAAAGCGCCGGAATTTTTTGTTTTGAAACCTCCTGTTTATGCGTTCGCGCTCCGCAAGTATTCCTTCACGATTGTTTGGCTTTTTGACCTCAATAAACACGAGCGGCATACCGTTAATAAACACGGTGATGTCGGGACGGAATTCGTCCTCTCCATTTTTACAAGTGAATTCGGTGCAGACATGGAAACTGTTGTTGTCGAAGTTATCAAAGTCAATCAGTTTTATTCCCGATGTAGCGGTCAGCTTTTTATAGAAAGCACGTCCCAAATCATCGTAATCGAGAATATCCCTGATTTCGGCGAGAATCGCAGCAGGGTTCAAATCTTGTACATCGGGATTAATACGACACAGACTATCGGCGAATATATCGGTGAAGATGTTGGTGTCGCCATCAAAAGCGATATTTTTCAAAGACACATACTCATAACCGAGACGCGTTAAATGTACTATTGCGGGAATTTTCACTCGAGTGTTTTCGTTGAATGTCATCGTGTTATCCTCCGTTAGATGGATTATATTCTTCCATATCCATAATGTCATTTATCCCACAATCAAGGGCTTTACATATCTTTAATAGTACATCTGTCGTAATATTCTCACCTTTGCTGAGTTTGGCGATTGAGGTAGTGCTGACCCCTGAAATACGTTTCAAATCGCGTTTATTCATATTCTTGTCGATTAGAATTTTCCATAATTTTTTATAGCTAATTACTTTTTCAGACATAGTGCTTCCTCCAATTCGCGAGAACTCTGATTAGCGATTCATTGTTCATTATAACAGTAGCGTTGGTGAATGTCAACGATATTTCCGCAATCACAAAAATATTTTTTGGCAACCACCTCTAAATGTGCTATATTTATTATGATTAAGATTTCGTTTTACTGAAAATACAGACAGTTAGGAGGTATCGCTGATGGCACGGACTCGTTCTTTTACAAATTATGTCGCCGACCGTTTTTACAATGGTCTCTATAAATACGTCCAAACCTATGTGGAGCGCATTGAGGTTTCGGACTTAAATTTGCGTTCATGCTCCGTGCCGGATTTCGACGAGGCAGAGTTTGTTGACATTGAAATGAAATGAGTGTCCGTCAGCGACCTCCCCGACATGACGATTGCGTTTGATGTGATTGTCGAAGCCGAGTTTTCCGTAAAAGAAGTCACGCGGCATCATGATAAAGAGGACACTTGCTATCAATGGTTTAAATTAAAGTGCAGGGGCGATTTGGGAAAAAGCCTCGATGACTTTATAATATTGGGAATCGAAGCATACCACAAGAAAACTCCCCAATCGAAACCGTTGGCTGACGACTTGGTGCCAATCATCTCAAAAGAAAAGCTGGACGAGTGTGCCGAGGATTTTTTGAAACGGCACTACCCGGAAGCCTTGATTGAACCCATTCCCGTTGACCCAAGGATTTTAGCCGAGCGAATGGGGCTTGAAGTCTATGAACAGGAAATCACGGAAGACGGCACGGTTTTCGGTCAGATTTGTTTCCGTGATACGGAAACGGTCAAAGCCCGTAGCATCTTGGTTGACCCGAAGGCTTATTTTTTGAGAAATCTTGGTTCGGTAAACAATACGATTATCCACGAATGCGTCCATTGGGACAAGCATCGGAAATTCTTTGAACTGGGGCTGCTTCTTGATAGTTCACTCTCTAAAATTAGCTGCCAAGTGTCGGGCGAGGTCGATGATAATAAATCGGAATCCGTCAGATGGATGGAGTGGCAGGCGAATTCTTTGACCCCTCGCATTATGATGCCGAGACAAATGTTCTTGAAAAAGGCATATAATATCCTGAAAGACCGCTTTGAAAGCGGAGAAACCTTTATCGACGCTCTCGAACCCACGATTGACGAGCTGGCGATTTTCTTTGGCGTGTCGAGGCTGGCCGCCAAAATCCGAATGATTGACGTAGGCTATACGAATGCTATTGGCACTTTCAATTATATTGACGGGCGATATATCAAGCCTTACTCCTTTTAAGAAGGGGCTTTGGAGCGAAATCAAACATTTTCCATCGGCGCGTTTGATGCCATTGCGGACGAAATCCCAATGGAAGAACGCCAAGTGCGCAGAATATTTAATGGAGAATCAAACGGCAGCATACAGGCTCTTGTTTCCATATGCCTTATTTTGCATCTCCCGCCTGAAATCAGCTTCCATATCATTGATAAGTCGCCATTATCTTTTTCGCTTACGGATACAAACCACTAATGGTATCGTTTCGCCTTGCAATATCAGCACGGCAAGTCATTAGATGAAGTAAAGGCGTTTCTGATGACGCAAAATGTGACCTTATAGCCTAAAGTCTCAAATATTTTTCATGGAAAGCGGACACGGTGATGTCCGCTTTTTTTACGCCCATTTTTAGGCTTTCGCTAATCTTTATACACCTCACCGTTACTAAAAAAACGGTGTTTTTGTTCTTTTTGCGGTAAAAAGCGGACATCACCGTGTCCGCTTTTGCTTGTCCATGTTGGGCTATAGTTAATTTAGCAAACAAGCTATCAAAAAATAGGAAACAAAATCAAATGGAAATCAGAACGCCGAAAGACAAACTCTATGGAACGCTCGACTTGAATACTTACATCATGACAGTCTTGGACGGCAAGAACATCCGCCAATTCCCTATCCCCACGGAAGGATGCCGTTTGTGGTACAGGGAGGGAAACAACCCACTCGAAGAAGTGACTATCCAGCCGCAACGCGTTTTTCTTAAAACAGCAATGTAAAACTAAACAAACCCGAATCCGCCGGATTGCATTAGACGACAGCGCGGAGCGACCCGAAAGGGCGTTCCAACTGTCGTCTTTTTCTGTTTGTGCGGATTTAGTAGCTCTGGAGGATTCAGGAAATTTGAATCCAAAGGAGCCATGCCATGCAAAAAGACTGCTGCATCATCGCCACAGACGGAACGGAGACTCGTATCAGCGAGAGCGAGTTCCGCAGAATCCTCAAAGAGGACAATGCCCGCGCCAAGCGGGGCGAAACGCGCCTTTATTACCATTACGAAGACCAGAATCAAGAAAACAAGCCGGATTATGTGTCCCATGCACTGATGGAATGCGGCGGAAAGGACGGATCGACCTACCGCCTCAACAAGCGCAATAAGGATGCCGCCGCGAAATAGCGAGAACGCGACACCCGCTGCCGCAACGAGGACGGCACTATCTGCACCGCCGTCTGCCGGGACTGCGACAAGAACGGCGAACGCGAAAGCCACGCTCCGCTTTCCCTTGATGATTTCGTCGGGGACAAGCACGAATCCACGGATACGGGCGACATCGCCCAGATTATGGAAGATGTGCAGCTCCTTGAAACCCTCGTCGCGTCGCTATCTGAGGATGAGTTCGCTTTGATTGACGCGCTCTATTATCAGGAATACTCGATGCTCGATTATGCCAAGGAACAAAGCGAGATTACGTGCGAAACAGTCGAGGTTATGCGAAACCGCCTCCGCCGTTTGCATAACAGCACAATGAAAAAACTGGAGGTCATTTTGAAAGACTGGCGTTAAGCCCGACCAATTCACGCTCCCATAGTCAGTAGGGCTATGGGAGCGTGACTCCCTTAGAAATTGTTAAGCTAAAGGACGAAAACAATCACCTAAAAACACAGAACAACGCCCTGCGTGTAGCAAACCATAAAATCCAACACCGCCTAACAACCCTAGAACGCTCCGCCGCTTTAATATCCGACAGCCCCACGGAACACATTGAGGAATGGGCGATACTGCGAGAAGATGTTAAACGCGCGGCACAGGATTATCATTCGGATATTGGACAGCTTGAAGCAAAAAACAGCCTGCCATCTACAAAAATTCAAATGCTTGATAATTTATTCAAGGAATTTTCACTTAGCTTTGCCGCCAACAGCATTGACTTTAAGCTCAAGGTGTGCGGCAGTATTCCGTTCATGGTCGAGAACGTAATCGAGCAAAGCAAGCTAGAAACAATGATAGGCGACCATTTACAAAACGCGCTTATCGCACTCAATGCAAGCGACAACGCTTTTCGTAGCGTTTTGGCAGTTATTGGGCTGGCGGGGGATTGCTATGAATTTTCGGTTTACGACAGCGGTGTTCCGTTTGATGTAGCTACGCTTGAGTTGCTCGGAACTAAGCCTGTAACTTCTTATGGGAATAACGGCGGTAACGGTATAGGCTTTATGACTACCTTTGAAACTATGAGAGAAGTCAATGCTAGTTTGATTGTTAGTGAGAAAGTGCCTAGCGGTTCGGATTATACCAAGTCTGTTACGGTACGCTTTGACGGGGAGCGTAGATATATTATAGAAACGTATCGCACGGAGGACTTTTTGGAATGTGGAAGGTATACTATTTGTACCTCGGGGGGGGTAAACGATATTGTAAAAAAACCCCTCGAAGTTTAGCAATCATGCTAATTTCAAGGGGCTTGTTAAAGCGCGAAACCAGATTCGAACTGGCGACCCTCGCCTTGGCAAGGCGATGCTCTACCACTGAGCCATTCGCGCATCTAGGTGGTGAAGCGGGTAGAGGGAATCGAACCCTCGTATCAAGCTTGGAAGGCTTGTGTTCTACCATTGAACTACACCCGCGAGTTTCACAAACACCAACGGCAGTAATTTTACAACATCATGGCTAGTATTGTCAAGTTTTTATTTTTTGAAAGCACGTCAATCTTGATTTTATTTTACATACCCCCTAATAAATATGTTATACTCCACACAAAATAAAAAAAACCCTGTAATGTTTTCGCCACCCCCACAGTTATAAACTTTATACACCATATCCACCACACCACACCCACCCACCACCCACCCACCCAAAGAAAGGTTGTGCAACCATGAAAAAAACCACACTAACCCTCCCCCTAGCAGGCGCAGGGCTATTCCTAGCCCTCGTACTGCTACTAATCTTCACACTCCCACCAAAAGACCCAACCCACCAACAACCCCCCAACCCAGACCACGCCACCCCACCCGCCGCCCTAACCAAAGACGGCTTCGCCGAACACTCCTTCACCCCACCCATAGCCGCCACCCTTTCCACCACGACCACATCTACGCCCCTTGACGTAGACGAGCTACTATCCGCGCAGGAATCACGAGAGGGCTACACGCTCGCGCCTACCATGTTTGGATTGACTGGCATAGACACGGAAAGCGCGTTTATCCTGCGTACGCCGAGCGGCTACGCCGCGCCGCCGCAGGTGTCCATAGACGGACAACCTCTGCCAGACGTAGCGCGCGAGGACGACAATACCTTTACCGTAACGCCAGCCGTGCCGCTTGCGCCAAACAGCGTGTACGTCTTTAGGCTTACTTCCGCTAGCGGACGTGAGGTTTCATGGGCGTTTCAGACCTCTGTGCGGTTTGAAATAACGTCTACACTGCCGCGTAACGAGTCGGCGAACGTCCCCGTTCGCACAGGCATAGAGGTAAATTTTTCCTTTGGCGAGGAAGTCAATATTTCAGACTACTTTAAGATTTCGCCGCATGTAGAGGGCGACTTTATTTATCGCGACTCTACTACCATTTTCACGCCAAAAACGCCGCTTGCATACAGCCAAATTTACACCGTTACCATACAGGACGGCGTAAAGCTGCCGAGCTTTTCGGAAACGGCGGGCGAGGTGACTTTTTCGTTTGAAACAGCGCCCGCACCCGACAGGAAGCCGTATAATCCTAGATGGGAATCGCGCGTGCATTTTTCCAACCGCTACGTAGAATTTCCGTCATTTGAACAGCCGAAGGTGGGCTTTTGGCTAAATTTCAGCAACCAACGCCGCCGCCCCGCTGTAACAATGACGCTCTACCGCTTCGCTGACCGTGACGAGGCAATAAACGCGGTAAACAAGACCGCAAATTTCCCATACTGGTCGCATTTTTCCTCCGAGGAATTTTATATAGACCCCTCTAAAATGGAAGAAATTTCCTCGGAGGTCGTCACCGAAAGGCAGGGCGACCCAGAGCGTATGTGGGGCGCGGAAACGTACACCCTGCCAGAAGCGTTGCCGCAGGGCTTTTACCTGCTAATGGCGACCACGGACGACAACCCCGAGGAATACCGCTACGGGCAAGTGGTAATCCAAGTAACCGACATAGCCACGCAAATAATCGCCGACAGCGACAAAGCCCTACTGTGGCTAAACGACATGAACACAGGCAGTCCCATAAAAGCAAGCGTATATGAGCCAGTGTCCGAAACCACCGTAGAATCGACAGAATACGGCATAGCCGTACTGGAACACAAGCTCGAAGCAGGCAATCACCTAATCGTGTCCGCTGGCGCGTTAGAGGGCGTTGTGTTTATAATAAACGGCTATTTTCAGAGCTTTTGGGGCGGCTGGGGCTACTATGACGACTACGAGGTCAGCTACGATATGCCTATGGCGAGAAGCATAATGCCGCCAATCTATAACAATATTTCCGCGCACAATACGTACTGGACGGCGTTACAGCTAGACCGTACCTTGTTCCAACGCAGTGATACAGTGTCGCTGTGGGGCTTTGTACAAAACCGCGCCGCGGACGAAAGCATATCGCATGTCACCGCCGTGTTGAAAGAAACGGCATGGTGGATGCGACCAGGCGCGACAGAAAACGACACCCTGCACACGCAGAATATTTCTGTGCAAAACGGCGCGTATTCGGGCGAGCTACGCCTGCCGAATATAGACCCTGGCTCGTACGAGCTGCTAATTTATCACGGCGATATTCGGCTCAATTCCGTGTATTTTACGGTAATGGACTATGTAAAGCCGCCGTATCAGCTAACTGTTTCCGCCGACACCAAGGCAATTTTCGCAGGACAGGAGGTAACATTTACGGCGCGTACGGAATTTTTTGAGGGTACGCCAGTGCCAGATTTGGATATTTCTTACAACAGCTCAGGCTGGGGCTTATCGCCGAACGTCAATAGCCGCGAAAAAACAAACCTAGAGGGCGTAGTGGAAATTACGCAAAGACCAGTCGCAGACCGTGCGGACATACAGGGCGAGCGTTCGTATAGCTTTTCGGCAGAGGCTACTTTGCCCGAAATCGGCTGGACGTACGAGCAAGCCTCGGTACGCGTGTTTGTGAACGATATAGCCGTCCGCCCGCGAGCTACCCGCATAGAAAAGAACGCCACACTTACCGTAGAAATAAACGATATAACGCTAGACCGCCTAAATGACGGCACGTCCGAGCATTGGAGCGACTATTTGAGCGAGCCTACGGCGAACAAAAAGGTAAATGCCGACATTTTTGAAATTTACTGGGAACGAGTACAGGACGGCGAATTTTACGACCATATAACAAGGCAAACCGTGCCGAGGTATCGCCACGAAAGGCGCGAAAACAAGCTACAGTCCTTTGAAATTACTACCAACGCGGACGGCGTAGCTACGCGGGATTTTGAAATACCGAACACGGAAAGAAGAACCTATGAAGCGCGCCTTACCGTCATCGACGGCAATGGGCGTACGATTAGGCACAATGTCTATATCGGGCGCGATTATTCCAGTTTTTATCGTGAAGCAGGAAACAACCGCCTATACCTCTACGGCGCAGAGCGCGAGGGCTACGACATAGGCGACAATGTAGAGCTTACCATAATGCGCGGCGCAGAGCCTTTGGAGCAGGGCAATTTCCTGTTTGTGGTAGTGCAGAACGGCATACTGTCGTACCATATCGGCAAGAACACGCTAGACATGGTTTTTGGTGAGGAGCATGTGCCTAACGCGACTGTTTACGCGTACCATTTTAACGGACATGTGTACAACTCTGGCGGTCAAATGTCGCAACGCCTGCGATACAATCCGACCAACCGCGAGCTAGTAATAAGCATAACCACCGACAAGGACGTTTACCGCCCTGGTGAGATTCCTAGCTTTATAGTAAAAACAACCGATACGGACGGCAACCCAAAGGCCGCCAACGTAAATATCAGCCTAGTAGACGAGGCGTTGTTCGCGCTTATGAATTACGAGGTGGACACGCTCGCCATGCTTTACGGCAATGTTAGCGACAATTTGCGGCTAAGTATGGCAACGCATTTAACGTATGTGAGTGACGGTATAGAGGACATGGACGGTATGGTAGCTATGTCAACAGATAGTGCTATGGGCGCACCTGCCCCCCAAATGGCTAGAAATAGGCTGATGGCAGAAGTGTCAATGGACATGGCGGAGGAAGAAAGCGGCGGCGACCGCGGCGGAAACACGCGCATACGCGAACGCTTTGAGGATACCGCTATATTCGCGAGTGTCCGCACAGATTCGAGCGGCAGTGCGGTGTTGTCGTTCCCATTGCCAGACAATATCACGTCATGGCGCGCTACCGCTTCTGGTATAAGTAACGATTTGTACGCAGGAAATATAGTACAGCCAGTACGCGTAACCATGCCTATGTTCCTGCACCACGCGCTTAACAGGACATTCTTGGTGGGCGATACGCCTACGCTTGGCGTAAACGCTTACGGCACAAGTCTAGTGGGCGGCGAGCAGGTAGAATTTACCGTATGGCGTGAGGACGAACCGTTGGATATTCGCAGGGCAAGCGGAAGCGCGTTTGAGCGTGTAAATATTCCCTTATGGGAGCTGAACGAGGAAGGCTCGGGCGCGATTATTATACGCGCGGTAGTGGCAGGCTTTGACGACGCGTTAAAGCACGAGTACCAAGTCGTAAGCTCGCACCGCTTGATAGAAAACGCTATTTTCTACGAGGTTTCGCCGCAGACGGTGTTTGACGTAAACAGCGGCGGTCTTACCAATATCACGTTTACCGACCAAGGGCGCGGCCAGTTTTTGAGTAGCTTATACAGCCTGCGTAATACGTGGTGGAGCGGCGATAGGCTAGAGGCTCTTGTCGCGAAACGCGAGGCCACCGCGCTTATTCGGGAGCATTTCCCCGACTCGCATATCTACGGCGGCGGCGGCAGTCTTGACATCAACAATTACCAGACACAGGACGGCGGAATCGCTATTTTGCCGTACTCCAGCTCCGAGCTGGAGGTCACTGTCATGCTTATGCCGTTTGTCAAGGACGAGGTGAACGTAATGGCGTTACGCCGTTATTTGCAGACCGTGTACGACACCTCCGCCACCGACAACAAAATGCTTGCGTTGTATGGGCTGGCTATGCTAAACGAGCCTGTTCTGCTGACGTTGCAGGATTATGCGAAATTGGAAAACCTATCGCTTAGGAATACGGCGTATCTCGCGCTTGCGTTCGCGGAAATAGGCGAGGTGCAGACCGCACGTAATTTGTACACCCAAAGGATTGCCCCGAGCATACAGGAAATCGCGCCGATGTACCGCGTAAATGACGGCACGGACAACCTAAAAATCGTTGACGCTACGTCTGTTACGGCGTTGCTTGCGGCGCGCTTGGCTATGCCCGAGGCTATAGGGCTTCACAATTACGCCACGACCAACCGCGTGAGGGAGGCACAGCCTCGTGACGGCAACCGCCACGACCATTTATTGCTTAATATCGAGCGTTTGTTATTTATCTCTGCGGAAATCAACAACTACGCCGATTCCCAAGCCGCCATAACGTACACCTTGTTTGGCGAAACGGTAACGCGCGAGCTACGCCGCGGCGGTTCGTTTACGCTGCGTATTCCTGCACAGAGCATAGGCGAATTTAAGCTAACGTCTGTGACAGGCGATGTGGGAGCGGTTTCCATTGTGCGTAAGCCGTTGGAAGAAATCGACCCTGTAGAGAACGACATCACGATTACGCGCCGATACCTGCGCGGAAGCGAAAGCACCACGACCTTTGCACAGGACGAACTGGTACGCGTGGAAATCACCGTAGATTATTCCGCCACCGATTTGAGCGGCACGTACGAAATCACCGACTTCCTGCCCGCAGGGCTTGTACACGTAGCCAACTCCGCACGGTTCGACAACAACCGCCAAGGCAGACACGCCTTCGTGACTACCGAGGGACAGCGAGTGACGTTCTTCGACCATAATAGTGGTAGTAGGAGGGACAGCGAGCGGACTAGGACGTATTATTATTATGCGAGAGTGATAAACCCTGGGACGTTTAAGGCAGAGGGTACGGTTGTGCAGAGTAAGGGGGCTAGGGAGTATATGGTTGTTGGTGGGGATTTGGTGGTGACTATAGAATAGGGGCGTTGCCCCTTTTCTCCGACTTTCCCTTGGTGGGAATGTCGTCACGAGCCTTTAGGGCGGAATTTAAGGGCATGGAACGCGGATTTTTGTGGATTTTGTCCGTGTGAATTAACGACAATGGAATACAACTTTTATCCATGTAAATTAAAGGTATCGGAACACGGATTTAACGGATTTGCACGGATTTGGCGGATTGGCTCGTGGGAAAATACACGGTAGCGGTTTTTGTAGGGGACGGATTTATCCGTCCCGAGGTTACCTCGCTCTGCGTTGGTCGGCGTGCGGTATTGTCTAAGAAAACCACTTAGACAATACCTTACTGCCTGCTTAATGGACGTTACCTGCCTCGAATTGACGAACGTGCGTACCTCGGGACGGATAAATCCGTCCCCTACAAAAAACCTACAAATCCCCACAACAAACGCAATATTTAAATCCGTGTTCCATCGTTGTTTGTTATCGCAAGAAAGAATCCGCGAAAATCCGTTAAATCCGCGAAAATCCGCGTTCCATTTCTTTTAAATCCGTGTTCCCATAACAAAAAAAACGAGTGAAAGCGATTTGACAAGGGGGCTGTGCGTTAATGCGGTTTGTCGATTTGGGGTTTCATTTGGAGTACGTCGAAAACGAGGAATATGTCGAATCCGTTATGAATTTGCAGGGTTGCGATAAAAAAACGGCAACTCAGCAGGACTATAAGGCGCATTGGAAACAGAAAGCATTTGATTTTGACGTGCAAACAAGGTGTGTATGCGCTTTATTCAGTAGGCTGATTGGGCGGACAAAAATCAACGGCTGTAGAAAGCTAATCATACATTGTGTTCCGCATATACCGAACGATAGGGTTTTTCACTTGGACGGTTTATATGAGGTCAGAATACAATTTAACCATGATGATTTTGTTAGCCTTAACGACTATGACAAAAAGGCCATGACCCTAGAATTGCTTATGACAGGGCTTAGAAAAACTGCCAGATGTCTAAATTGGGAGATAGAGCCGCTTGAGGAAGTGTATGCACGAGTAAAGGAATTGGGATATGTAAACGAATGGTTCTGGAATAAAAAGGCAAGATGCCCGAGAAAGAAATACACCGCCCAGCTTCATATCATGCACGGGGTTAAGCAGGTTGATATTTCCATTGTTCTAACGGATAAGTCTGGAGCCGAGATAAAAAGGGAAATTGTAGCATCTGGCAGACCCGACGAGTGGTTCTATACGCCCTATTTGGGGGAAATAAAATGGGCTGATGAGGATACGGTGGTTCTTGTGGATAGGGATAGGAAGGAATGGTTTTTGCGGGTGGGTTGAAGGGTGTGGAATGTGGGTTTTTGTGGGTTTGGCGGATTTTTGCGGATTTACGCGGATTTTGTTCGTGTAAATTAAGGGTAGTGGAACGCAGATTTTATCTGTGTGAATTAGGGGCGATTAAACGCGGATTTGGCGGATTTACGCAGATTTACGCGGATTTTATCCGACTTATCGGATTTTCGTGGGAGTTTCCCGCGAGCCAATCCGCGTAATCCGTGTAAATCCGTTAAATCCGTGTTTGATTCCCTTTAAAAACCTACGCAATCCGCGTTCCGTTAGCTTTGAATGTACGCAAGAAAAAATCCGCGTAAATCCGTTGAATCCGCGAAAATCCGCGTTCCATTTCTTTTAAATCTGCGTTCCATCATCTTTCAACTCCATGTTCCCACAACAAAAAAACGAGTGAAAGTGATTAGCCACTACACTCGTTTTTTGTATGCTATAGCTGTTTAAGCTATAGGAATCTATCAAGGCTCGTGACGAAATTCCCACCAAGCCAAAGTCGGTGAAAAGGGGCAACGCCCCCCCCTCATATCACATAATCCCAAAACTCACTCTGCTCCAGCTCAACCTTCGCCTCGTTCTTTCCGCCATTCACAAACTGCAATTCGGGGTTTTTTACGCTTACTTTGGTTTTTTCGCGTATTGATTTTGTGATAAAGGCGTTGCCGCCTATGGTCGCGCCCTTGCCGATGACGGTTTCGCCTCCGAGAATAGTCGCGCCGGAATAGACGGTTACGTAGTCCTCTAATGTCGGGTGGCGTTTAACGCTTTTTAAGCATTGACCGCCCCTTGTGGACAATGCGCCGAGGGTTACACTTTGGTATATTTTTACATAACTGCCGATAATTGCCGTTTCGCCGACTACTACGCCTGTGCCGTGGTCGATAAAAAAGTATTGCCCTATTTCCGCGCCAGGGTGAATGTCAATGCCTGTGATGCTTTTGGCGTGCTCGGTCATTATTCGCGGAATGAGCGGCACGCCCAATTTGTACAGAATATGCGCCATACGCTGTACCATTACCGCGAACAGCCCAGGGTACGAAATTATTATTTCCGCACGCGAATATGCGGCAGGGTCGCCCTCGAAGGCGGCTTCCACGTCTGTTTTCAGCGTTTCGCGAAGCGCAGGGATTTGGCGCATAAAGGCTTCCGCTGTTTCGGCGGACACGCCTTGACATTTTAGGTCTGAAAAAACGTACTCCAGCGACTTTAACAGCTCCGCCTCGACACTTTTTCCGCCCCCGAAATATTCTACGAATAGAACAAACTTCATTTTCTCGATTATTCCGATTATTACGTCTTTTTCTGGCTGTTTTTCGGAAGCGGTTTTGTCAAAGTTCTTTAGAATGTGGTCTGCAATAGATTTAATCATGGCTACCTCACAGGATTATTAGTTGTGATTATAATAACACATGTGGGGTAAAAATTCAAAAAGATTCAAAAATGTATATTGGACTTGTCCTATAGTTGTTGTTCACAAGAATCACCCCCGCCCCTTGACACACCACCCCCCACTATGCTACACTCCCACCTAGACAGACAAAGGCGTTTGTCAATTCTCGGGGATTTCCTGCGAATTGGCAAACTTTTTTTATGTCCTAGGCAACCACTTCTATAGTTGTTTAAGCTAAAAACGGCACTGTGCTTGCGGTCTTTTTGCCGCAATACTTCGTCGCAAAAAACCCTGCGTGCCGCTAGCACGCAGTGGTTTCTGGTCGGCGTGCGGCATTGTCTAAGAAAACCACTTAGACAATGCCTTACTGCCTGCTTGCTCCTCGTCTTGCGACAAAAATCCTCGCAATCACAGCACCGTTTTCAGCTTAAACAACTATAACAACACAACACCCACCAAAGAAAGGACAACAACCCATGCAAATCAACGAAGCCCTAATCACATACCTAGAGGACTTATCCGCCCTCACTCTCTCCGCCGCCGAAAAGCACCGCGTAACAGCCGACCTAAAGAATATCCTACAAAGCATGAGCGTGCTTAGCACACTAGATACAACAAACGTGCCCGAACGCAGTCACCCCTTTGACGATACGAACGCCTTTCGTGACGATATGCCGCAGACCTCGCTTGCCCGAGAATTGATTTTGCAAAACGCGCCCGACACCAACGGCGAAATGTTTATTGCACCAAGAACTATTGAAACAGCTTAAATAACTATAAATAAAAACCACAGGGGGTTCACATGAACAAAAAAATAGTTTTAGCGTATTCTGGCGGGCTAGACACCACGGTCATTATTCCATGGCTAAAGGAAAATTATAATGGCTGTGAGATTATCGCCTGCTGTGTAAACCTAGGGCAGTGCAGCAACAATGAGCAGGTGAAAAAACGCGCGTTGCAAACAGGCGCGGATAAGGTGTTTGTAATTGATGCCGCGGACGAGCTTATTACGGACTATATCTACCCCATGCTAAAGGCAAACGCCGTATACGAAAACAAATACCTGCTCGGTACGTCTATTGCGAGGCCGCTAATTTCCAAAAAACTGGTGGACATCGCCCTTGCCGAGGGCGCAGACACTATTTGTCACGGCGCGACTGGAAAGGGCAACGACCAGATACGGTTCGAGCTTACGATACAGGCGTTCGCGCCGCAAATGCAAATTATCGCGCCGTGGCGTATATGGGACATCAAATCGCGCGAGGACGCAATGGCGTATTTGCAAAAGCGCGGCATAGAAATTCCGTTCCGTGTGGAACAAAGCTACAGCCGCGACGACAATATCTGGCATATAAGCCACGAGGGGCTAGAGCTAGAAAACCCTGCCGCAGAGCCAAATTACGACCATTTACTGCAAATGTCGGTAAGCCCTCAGAACGCGCCCGACAAGCCCGAGTATATAGAAATGGAATTTTGCGAGGGTATTCCCACGAAGCTAAACGGCGAAGCACTCACCGCGACAGAGCTGTTAAGCCGCTTAAACAAAATAGGCGGCAGGAACGGTGTCGGTATCGTGGACATAGTGGAAAACCGCGTAGTAGGCATGAAGTCGCGCGGCATATATGAAACGCCTGGCGGCACTATTTTGTACGAGGCACACAGGGCAATAGAGCATTTGTGCCTTGACAGGCGTACCATGTCGTTTAAGGAAATAGTAGCAGGCAAGCTCGCGGAGCTAATATATGTAGGCGAATGGTTTACGCCGCTTAGGGAAGCGTTGTCGGCATTTGTGGACAAAACGCAGGAAACAGTGACAGGCACAGTACGCCTAAAGCTGTACAAGGGCAGTGTTATCACCGTGGGAAGCGAGTCGCCCTATTCGCTGTACAATGAGGACATCGCCAGCTTCACCACAGGCGAATTGTACGACCACAAGGACGCGCAGGGCTTTATTCGCCTTATGGGACTGCCGCTTACCGTACGCGCCATGATGAAAGAGGCGGCAAAATGAGGCTATGGGGCGGACGGTTTTCGGGGCAAACAAACGAGGCGGCGGCACATTTTAACTCCTCCATTTCCTTTGATATGCGGCTTTACAAGCAGGATATTATTGGAAGCATCGCGCACGCCCGAATGCTGGGGCGGCAGGGCATTATTCCCGTAGCCGATTCGGAAAAAATCACTGGCGCGCTCGCCGAAATTTTGGCGGATATAGAAAACGGCGCATTGGAAATAGACCAGCAAGCGGAGGATATACATTCCTTTGTTGAGGCGGAGCTTATTAAGCGGATTGGCGATGCGGGGCGGCGTTTGCACACTGGCAGAAGCCGAAACGACCAGGTAGCCCTAGATATGCGAATGTATGTATTAGAAGAAATAGACAGCTTAAACGCCCTGCTCGTAAACCTGCTTAACGCGCTTTTGGCTACGTCAAAGGCACATTACCGCTCAATTATGCCAGGGCTTACACATCTGCAAAAGGCACAGCCCATAACCCTAGGACATCACCTAATGGCGTATTTTCAGATGTTTAAGCGTGACTACAGGCGGCTTGCCAACTGCCGACAAATAGCGGACGAAATGCCGCTAGGCTCGGGCGCGCTTGCCGCCACGGTGTACCCCATTGACAGAGAATATGTGCGAGAACAGCTCGGCTTTTCCGCAATAACGGAAAACAGCCTAGATGCGGTGTCCGACAGAGATTTCTGCGTAGAATTATTAGCCTGCTTGTCAATAATAATGATGCACCTAAGCCGTTTTTGCGAGGAATTGATTCTCTGGACGACCGATTCAGTTGGCTTTATTGAAATTTCGGACGCGTACACCACAGGCTCGTCCATAATGCCGCAGAAAAAGAACCCCGACATGGCGGAGCTGATTCGCGGCAAAACAGGGCGCGTATACGGCTCGCTGATGGGCGTACTGACCCTGCTGAAGGGCTTGCCCCTAGCGTACAACAAGGATATGCAGGAGGACAAGGAGGCAGTCTTTGATGCGGTCGATACAGTAAAATCATGCTTGGTCGTTTTTTGCGGCATGTTTGAGAATATTACGTTTAACACGGCCGCCATGCAGAAAAGCGCGAAGGGCGGCTACACCAACGCCACTGATGCGGCGGATTGGCTAGTAAAAAAAGGCGTGCCTTTCCGCAACGCGCACGAAATAACAGGCAAGCTCGTGTTGTACGCGATAGAGCAAGGCAAGCCCTTGGAGGAATTGACTTTAGCGGAGCTTAGGCTTGTTTCGGATATTTTTGATGCGGACATTTTCGACCATATTTCTCTAAACGCCAGCGTAAACGCGAGGAATGTAACAGGCGGGCCTGGTGAGGGGGCTATGTTGGAAGCGATAGGGAAAGCTAGGAAGTTTTTGGAAGAAATCTAAAGGCCTATCTGTAGGGGCGAGGCTGCGGTTAATTGTGGGGCTTGGCGGCGGTTTTTGTAGGGGACGGATTTATCCGTCCCGAGGTTACCTCGCTCTGCGTTAATGGACGTTGCCCGACCCGAATTGACGAACGTGCGTACCTCGGGACGGATAAATCCGTCCCCTACAATGGAATACAGATTTTATCCGTGTAAATTTAATGGCAATGGAATACAGATTTTATCCATGTAAATTAAAGGTAGTTTAACACGGATTTAACGGATTTACGCAGATTCTCGCGGATTGGCTCGTGGGAAAATATATCGCCGTTTAATAATTTACGCGGACAAAATCCGCGTAATCCGTGTAAATCCGTTAAATCCGTGTGAAGCCCTTGAATCCTTTAAATCCGCGTTCATTGCCTGCTGTGCCACGCTCCCTCTGTGCCTCTGTGCCTCTGTGTGAAAATTCTTTTAAATAAAGTATGGAAGTTATACGCTTTACCTACGTTCATTATTTGTCAAAAAGATTTTCACACAGAGGCACAGAGGCACAGAGGGAACGTGGCACAGCAGAAATACGAACGTATTACACGGATAAAAAAACACGTCCGAAAAAATCCGCGAAAATCCGCCAAATCCGCGGAAATCCGAGTTCCATGCCTTTAAATCCACCGAATCCACACCCCATAAACCATACAAAACCCCCAAAAGCGAGGTTAAGCCATGAATGCTCTATCACTATCCACAGCCATAAAAGAAAAAAAGCTAGGCGTAACCGAGGCCGTACAGCTATATATAGACCGTATCGAAAAAAGCGAGCTAAACGCCTTTTTGTCGGTATCGAGGGAGCAGGCGTTTAAGCAGGCCGAGGCCGTGCAAAGGCGCGTTGATTCTGGCGAAAGCCTATCGCCACTAGCAGGAGTACCCATTGCCATAAAGGATAATATTTCCACGCTAGGAATAGCCACTACCTGTGCCTCAAAAATACTGGAAGGCTATCGCCCCGTATACAACGCAACCATTATTGAACGGCTGGAGCAGGCAGGCATGGTGATTTTGGGTAAGCTGAATATGGACGAGTTTGGCATGGGCGGCTCTAGCGAAACGGGCGCATTTGGTGCTGTGCATAATCCGTGGGACAGCTCGCGGGTAGCGGGCGGCTCGTCGGGAGGAAGCGCGGCGGCTGTGGCGGCACAGGAAATCCCTATCGCTATAGGCTCGGACACTGGCGGGAGCATACGCCAGCCCTGCGCCTTTTGCGGCGTTACTGGCATACGCCCTACCTACGGCTCGGTTTCGCGATATGGCTTGCTTGCCTACGCTTCGTCACTTGACCAAATCGGCCCTATTGGGCAAAATATCGAGGACTGTGCCGCCGTGCTTTCCGCTATTTCAGGCGCAGATAGCAAGGACAGCACATGTGTAATGCCTAAGCCTTTTGCGTTTACAACCTCGCCAGAACGCCTTGACGGCATAAAAATAGGTATTCCGCGTAATTATTTCAACGAGGCAATAGATTCGCACGTAAAAAACGCCGTTCTCGCCGCCGCAAAACAGCTTGAAGCCCTAGGCGCGAGCGTGGACGAATTTGAAATGCCGCTTATGGACTACGTTGTTCCTGCATATTATGTAATCGCTTGTGCGGAGGCTTCGAGCAACCTTTCGCGGTATGATGGCCTAAAATACGGCTACCGAAGCACGGAAGCCAAAACGCTGTCGGACGTTTATCGCCTATCGCGTAGTGAGGGCTTCGGGCTGGAGGTAAAGCGGCGTATTATGCTCGGCTCGTTTGTGCTATCCTCTGGCTATTACGATGCGTATTATAAAAAGGCGTTGCAAGCGCGTACCTTAATCAAAAACGCCTATAACGAATTATTTACACGCTACGACATGATAATTTCGCCTGTCGCGCCTACCGCGGCCTACAAGCTAGGCGAAAATATAGACGACCCCATGAAAATGTACATGGGCGACATTTACACAGTATCAGTAAACCTGGCAGGACTGCCCGCAATTGCCCTGCCCTGCGGCTTTTCCAACAGCCTGCCGCTTGGCTTTCAGCTTATAGGCGACGCGTTTTCGGAGGAAAGGCTAATACACGCAGGGCGCGTTTACCAAAATCATACAAATTGGCATACACAGATGGCAGGTGATACACCATGAGCTGGGAAACGGTTATCGGGCTAGAGGTTCACGCCGAGCTAGCGACAAAAACAAAGATTTTCTGCGGCTGTTCCACCGAGTTTGGCGGCGAGCCAAACAGCAGGGTATGCCCTGTATGCGCAGGTATGCCAGGCACCCTGCCTGTACTCAACCGCGCTGTGGTAGAATACGCTATACGCCTTGGGCTTGCTCTCGATTGCACAATTACGCGGCACTGCAAATTCGACCGCAAGAACTATTTTTATCCCGACCTGCCAAAGGCGTACCAGGTATCACAGCTATATTTACCCATATGCCGTGACGGCAGAATGGATATTGGCGAAAGCGTAATCGGAATACACGAAATACACATGGAGGAGGACGCAGGCAAGCTAATTCACGACAAGGGCGGCACGCTTATGGATTTCAACCGTTGCGGCGTACCCCTTTTGGAAATAGTAACCAAGCCAGATTTCCGAACAGGGGACGAGGTAATCGCCTATTTAGAAAAGCTACGCGAAATACTCTTGTTTCTTGGCATATGTGACTGTAAAATGCAGGAAGGCTCTTTGCGCGCCGATGTCAATTTGTCCATGCGCCGCCCTGGCGAAGCCTTTGGCACACGCACGGAAATGAAAAACCTAAACTCATTTAAGGCGGTAGCGCGTGCCATAGAGTACGAGCGCGCAAGGCAAATAGAGATTTTAGAGAACGGCGGCGCGGTTACGCAGGAAACACGCCGTTGGGACGATGAAATCGGGGAATCCTACGGTATGCGTTCCAAGGAAAACGCGCAGGACTACAGATATTTTCCCGAGCCTGACCTGCTTCCTATCGCGATAAGCGAGGACTGGCTAACGCAGGTAAGGGCGAAGCTGCCCGAGCTTGCACACCAAAAGAGGGCGCGGTATATCCGCGATTTTGGGCTTTCCGAGTACGATTCGGCGGTGCTTACGCGGCACAAGAATATTTCCGACCTGTTTGAAGCAGTGGCACAAAAAAGCGGCAACGCAACCGAAGCGGCGCGCCTAATATCGGGCGAAATAATGCGCCTAATGGGCGTAGCCAAGACCCTGCCCGAAAATTTGGAAATAGACCCAGCAAAGCTCGCCGCGCTGATTGCCGCACTAACAGACGGCAAAATAAACCGCGAGGCATACAAGGAAACAGTGGAGGCGGTGTACCTGCACAATGTCGAGCCAGAGCAGTTTATCGCAGAAAAAGGACTGCTAATGATAAGCGACTGCGAAGCAATTCGCCAAGCCGTGCAGGAAATAATAGCCGCCAACGCGGCCGCAGTAGCCGACTACCACGCAGGAAAGGATAAGGCGTTTGGCTTTTTGATGGGGCAGGCAATGAGGAAGCTGGGTCGGGCGGGGAATCCAGAGGCGGTCAGAACAATGCTTGGCGAGGTGTTGAATGAGTAAGGGGCGTGTTTCATATTATGGAACGCGGATTTGGTGGATTTAAGGGCATGGAACGCGGATTTTCGCGGATTTGGCGGATTTACGCGGATTTTTTCGGACGTGTTTTTAAATCCGTGTAATTCGTTAGTATTTCTGCTGTGCCTCTCGCCCTCTGCTTTGTGCCTCTGTGCGAACTCCTGTGTGAAAATCTTTTTGATAAATAATGAACGTAGGTAAGGTGTAGAGCTTTGTTCTCTAGTTTAAAAGAATTTTCACACAGTAGTTCGCACAGAGGCACAAAGCAGAGGGAGCGTGGCACAGCAGAAGTACGGACGTAAAAAAGTGTGTTATAACACGGATTTAACGGATTTACGCAGATTTACGCGGATTTTGTCCACGTAGATTATTGAACGGCGAAATATTTCCCCACGAGCCAATCCGCAAAATCCGTGTAAATCCGTTAAATCCGTGTTTAATAAATCATTTGTTAAACCACGGATTAAGGGGACTTTGCAGGTTTTTTGTAGGGGACGGATTTATCCGTCCCGAGGTACGTACGTTCTATAATTCGGGACAGGTAACGTCCATTAAGCAGGCAGTAAGGTGTTGTCTAAGTGGTTTTCTTAGACAACACCGCACGCCGACCAACGCAGAGCGAGGCAACCTCGGGGCGGATAAATCCGCCCCCTACAAAGACCGTTATCGTGTATTTTCCCACGAACGAATCCGCGAAAATCCGTTAAATCCGCGAAAATCCGCGTTCCATGCCTTAACGTATTTAATGCTTGTATTTTTGCAATTCGCACATAAAAAATCGCCGTAGGCGAGTTAAAAATAAAAGGAGTGTTTTAAAATGAAAAGAATCCCAGAAATGTTTGCAAGCTGTGTTTTTAATGACACGACCATGCGTGAGCGTTTGCCAAAGGACGCTTACAAGGCACTGAAAAGAACCATAGACCGCGGCACACATCTGGAAATAGACATCGCCAACGTAGTGGCAAACGCCATGAAGGAATGGGCGGTAGAAAAAGGCGCGACCCACTTTACGCACTGGTTTCAGCCTATGACTGGCATTACTGCGGAAAAGCACGAGAGCTTTATTTCGCCTACAGGCAACGGGCAGGTAATTATGGAATTTTCTGGCAAGGAGCTTGTCCGCGGCGAGCCTGACGCGTCTAGCTTCCCATCGGGCGGCTTGCGTTGCACCTTTGAGGCGCGCGGTTACACGGTTTGGGATATTACGTCTTACGCGTTTATCAAGGACGACACCCTGTGTATTCCCACCGCTTTTTGTTCGTATAGCGGCGAAGCCTTGGACAAAAAAACGCCGCTGCTACGCTCCATGGACGCGCTAGACAAACAATCGCGGCGTATATTGAAGCTGTTCGGCAACGAAAAGGTACAGCGCGTGATGTCCACCGTCGGCCCCGAGCAGGAGTATTTTCTTATTGATAAAGAAATGTACAAAAAACGCCCCGATTTAATTTATTCTGGCAGAACGCTGTTTGGGGCAAGGCCGCCAAAGGGGCAGGAGCTTGAGGACCATTATTTTGGTACAATTAGCCCGCGCGTTTCGGCGTTTATGAAAGAGCTAGAGGACGAATTATGGAAGCTAGGCGTTTACGCAAAAACAAAACATAACGAGGTCGCGCCCGCGCAGCACGAGTTCGCGCCAATTTTTACCACTACGAACATAGCCACCGACCACAACCAGCTTACAATGGAAATGATGAAAAATATCGCAGGCAAGCACGGGCTTGTGTGCCTTTTGCACGAGAAGCCGTTCGCAGGGGTAAACGGAAGCGGCAAGCACAACAACTGGGCGATTTCTACCAACACTGGCACAAACCTGCTAGAGCCTGGCAATACTCCGCACGAAAACGCGCAATTCCTGCTGTTCCTAGTAGCCGTAATCAAGGCGGTTGACGATTACCAAGACTTGTTGCGTTTGTCGGCGGCAAGCGCAGGCAACGACCATAGACTGGGCGCGAACGAAGCGCCGCCCGCGATTATTTCCATGTTTTTGGGCGACGAGCTTACCGCGATTCTTGATGCAATCGAGAGCGGCACGGCGTACCAAAACAACGAAAAGACCCAAATGGAAATAGGCGTATCCGTTCTGCCGCATTTTCCCAAGGACACAACAGACCGCAACCGCACGTCACCCTTTGCGTTTACAGGCAACAAATTCGAGTTTAGAATGTTGGGCTCGGCGTTTTCGATTTCTGGGCCAAATATTGTGCTTAACTCCGCCGTTTCGGAAATTCTATGCCAGTTTGCCGACCAGTTGGAAAAATCAACCAACTTCACGGCCGACCTAGCCGCGCTCGTGAAAAAAACCTACAGCGAAAACAAGCGCATAGTCTTTAACGGCAACAACTATTCTGACGAATGGGTGGCGGAGGCCGAAAGGCGCGGCTTGTCGAACCTGCGAACCACCGCCGACTCGCTTCCGCTGTTTACCACGCCAAAGAGCATAGAGCTTTTCACCAAGCACGGCGTATTTACCAGTGCCGAAATCCATTCGCGCTGCGAGATTTTGACAGAGAATTATTGTAAAACGCTTCATATCGAGGCTTTGACTATGCTTGATTTGGTTAAAGGGAAAATCATTCCTGCTTGTATTGCTTATCAGAATGAGGTTGTTAAGTTGTTGGAACGGAAACGCCCAAGCAACTTTGATACTTCCCTCGAAGAATACCTGCTAGGGCGGATTGCGAAACTGTCGGCATGTATGCTGAAAAGGCTAATCGCCCTAGAGGACGTAATTTTGGCGAAAACAGAGGATTCCGCGACTTATTACCGCGACAAGGTCTTTTGTGCTATGTCGGAGCTGAGGGCAGTTGTTGACGAGCTAGAAACGATTGTCGCGAAGGATTATTGGCCGCTGCCTAGCTATGCGGAATTGTTGTATAGTGTGGTGGCTATGTAGGGGGTAGGGAAGCGCCTAAATTAGGGGAGTGAAACCCTTAAAACACAACAAAACCTCCCTGTTTTAGAGGGAGGTTTTGTACTGCGCTTGGCAGGAATCGAACCTGCGGCCTACCGCTTAGGAGGCGGTTGCTCTATCCCCTGAGCTACAAACGCGTTGGGGGATTGAAACGTAATTTACAGGTTTTTTGCAATTTACGTTAGTATACTGTCCTTATTTACATATAGCAAGCTGTTTAGTTAGTCTTGTTTAACTTACATGAGGATAGGTCTAGGATAGGCATATTATCCCCTCATTGCTTTTCTCCAATTTTCATATATAATATACCCTAGCGGAAATGTTGGAATCAACAAACTATTCCAACAAACCGCACCAAGGGGAGGGGAACCAATGAAACCAATAAAACCAACAAAAACCCAAACACAACTAAAACTAACCATTCTAACAACACTAATCTGCATAGCCATAACCGCCATAACCACCATAACCACCATAACCATACTAACCGCCACCACCACCTACGCAATAGAAATATTCTTTGAACATAACGAAACCCAGCAACTCTCACGAGGTATAACCTACAACCAAAACAGGCTAATGACTAGCCGAGGTATGCTAGATGTGCATGTGCTGTATGTTGACCTGGACGAGCCTTTTATTACGCTTGCGCCGGTGACTAGCTCGCGGGAGTGGGGGCTGAGGGAAACTACGTCCAGACTGCTCTCTGATGCGGGCGCGCTTGCGGGGGTCAATGCGGACTTTTTTAATATGTCGCGCTTGTATTCTACTTATTTTGGGCCGATGGTACGCGACGGGCAGGTGCTTTCGCTTAACGCGGACATCAACCGCGACGGCGACGAGCTTGCCGCGTTCTTTTTGGATATGAGAAACAATCCCTTTTTTATGTATATGAAAACAAATATGCAGCTTTACGCAAACCACGAATTTCTTACTAATGTGGTGGCGTACAACTCCATAGGAAGCGATATATTTTCGCCCGTGGTGGTAAGCCGCGCAGCAATGGAAAGCACAGCGGATATAGATGCGCGAGTGCTTGATACTACTAAGGTAGTAGTACAAAACAACTATGTTACACAGGTGTCTACGCATACGGTAGCCACGCCCGAAAACGGCTTTGTAATAATAATCCCTAGGGACAGCTTGCCATATTATGCCAGATTTTTGACTGTGGGAACGCATGTGCGTTTCAATGTAGGCACGGATATAAACGTAGATTTTTCTAGCATACGCGCGGCCATAGGCGGCGGCGCGGTGGTTTTGCTTAACGGCGAAATAGTACAAGGCGGCGGCGTACAGCCCAACCAACGCCACCCGCGTACAGCCGTAGGCGCGACCCGCGACGGACGAATTATGCTAGTGACAGTAGACGGCAGAACGCACTCCATAGGCGTAACGCATACCGAGCTAGGCGAAATTCTAAGGCATTACGGCGCGATTAACGCAATGCACATGGACGGCGGCGGCTCCACTACCATGGTTACCTCCGAGCATGGCGAATATTCCGTAGTAAATACGCCGTCTGACGGCGGTCAAAGGCGCGTAGTAAACGCGTTGGGCGTTTTCGACACGTCTACGCCTAGCGAAATGGTAAGCGTAGCCTTTCAGCTTGCGGAGCAACGCGCGATTACTGGCGTGCCAGTTACCGCAAATGTATTTGGCTTAGATGCTTATGAAAATAGATTGCCGCTTGTCTACGAGCCATTGTTTTTTGCCAGTCCCGAGGACGGCGTATGGCACGGCAGACGGTATACGCCGCTACGCACAGGCACTCACACGCTTATGATGACCTACGGTGAGCAAAATGTGCTTGCTACACTGGAAGTATTTTCCCTCGCCGAGCTACAGCCGCACAATCAGTCTGTCAATTTGTTCCAAGGCGGACGTGTGCCGCTTCGTTTTTCGGGTACTGCCACAGACGGCACGCATGTGAATTTGCCCGAGGTTTCGGGGCTTGCGGTGTTTCCGTCTAGCCTAGGCACGTTCGACAACGGCGAATTTGTAGCATCACGCGGCGGCGTAGGCTATATCGAGGCCTCCGTAGGCTCGATTAAGGCGTATATCCCTGTTTCTGTCGGCGGCTTTCCGTGGCCTGTGGACATGCTTGGCTCGCCCAGCATGGAATTTCAAAGCACGCCGCCCGAGCTTGTTTCCACTAAGGTATCTATAGAAACCGTGCAGGAACACCACCTTATACGCCTAGATTATTCCTTTGGGCGTACTACGGAAACGCAAGCCTCGTACGTGACCTTTTACCCTGCGCTGGAAATAGCTGGCGAGCCTGTCGCGCTTCGTATGCAGGTATACGGCGACGGCTCGGGGCATTGGCTCCGCGGGCGTGTGTTTGACGGCAATGGGACATCGCATAACATAGATTTTGCGCGCACGGTAGACTTCGAGGGCTGGGAAACAGTTACGGCCATTTTGCCTGCCAACGCGCCGCCGCCGTTTTCCATAGACAGAATTTACATGGCTTCGCTCGAAAACAACGAGCCGTCTACGCATAGGGCATATTTTTACCGCCTAGAGGCGTTGTATGTGCCAAATAATGTAGTAGAAGTACCGCAGGGTACAGTTTTCCAGGACAGGCTACGCGTAGTGCGTAATTTCGGCGAATCGGGCATGGTCGAATTAGCCGTACCCGACAATGCGGAGTTTAAGGTATCGGCACAGGGCAATATTGCCGTGGCGACAATTACCGCAAGCGGCGGCGGCATACAGTCTACCAACGTAGACCAGTGGAAGTACCTCATGCCGTCAATCAGAGCGTTACAATTACCATATGCGGTAATTGTCTTGGACAAAAATCCGCTCGATTTTACGCGCCGTATGGAATACGAGCTATTGCACCTAGCCATGAAAACCCTGCGTGACGAGGGCATGACCGTGTTTGTGGTAAGCAAGGGCGAAGCGGCTCTCACCATGCGCGACAATATCAGATATGTAACTACCGAGGACAGCATACGCCTTTGGGCAAATGGCGGAGAAATACGGTGGGCGGTATGAAAATAGGCATACCCAAGGCGTTTTTATATTACAAATATCAAAAGATGTGGTGTAGCTTCTTTGAGGAGCTAGGTCACGAGGTAGTAGTAAGCCCAAACACCAACAAGAATATTTTAGACATGGGAATAAATTGCTCCATAGACGAAAGCTGTACCTCTGCCAAGGTTTACATGGGGCATGTGGAGTGGCTTATTGGGAAATGCGACCGCATTTTTGTGCCTAGGGTGGTGACGTTCGAGAACGGCGACGCTACCTGCACAAAGTTTTACGGCATATATGACATTGTGCGCGCGACCTTTCCTAGTGCCAAGCTACTGCACTATAGCATTGACTATGACGAGGGGCAGACGGAGTGGAAGGCGTACAAGAAGCTAGGAGCAGAGCTAGGCGCGAAAGCCGCCGCCGTAAAAACAGCCTACAAAAACGCTACGCTTGCCCTCTCGCAGTTTGAAAAGGACTTGGCGGAGCAGCAAGAAAACGCACTAAAAGCAGACGGGCTAAAGGTACTAATTGTCGCACACCCGTACAATATATACGACAAGCTAATGGGAGAGCCTATTGTACGCGCACTGAAAGAGCTGGGCGTAGGTGTGCTGTACGCAGATATTCCCGACAGTATGCAGATGTGCAACAGAAGCAAAAACCTAGCGCGTACCATGTACTGGCAGTACAACAAGGAGCTTGCAGGAGCGGTCGACTATTACCAAGACAAGGTTGACGGCATTATTTTTATGACTACGTTCCCCTGCGGGCCTGATTCGCTTGCCATTGAGCTGATTGTGCGTAAGGTAAAGGACATGCCTATGCTTAACTTGATTATAGATAGTAACTTTGGTGAAGCGGGCTTGCAGACTAGGATTGAGAGCTTTGTGGATATTTTAAGTGCGAAGGAGAAACATCATGTATAAAATCTCATTCCCCCACATGGGGAAATACCACGTACCCATAAAAAGGCTAATGGAAACGCTCGTAGGCGAATACGGCGAGGTTTTCGCCGCGCCGCCGATTACTAAGCGTACCATAGAGGTGGGTACAAAGCATAGCCCAGAGTTTGTTTGTATTCCGTTCAAATACAATTTGGGTAACTTTATCGAGTCGCTGGATTTGGGCGCAAACGTGCTGTTTCACACTAGCGGCGATTGCAGAATGGGCTTCTACAACGAGGTACAGGAGCAGATTTTGCGTGATTTGGGCTACGAATTTAAGCTGTGTATATTGGAAACAAACGCCCGCAACCGTAGCCTAAGGGACTTTCACGCTATGTTTAAAAACTTGAATCCGCGGCTTACATACGCAAAGACCATTTCGGCTATTTTGCTTGCGATGCGGATTATTTTTGCTATGGACAAAATAGAAAAATACGTACGCGAAAATATCGGCTTTGAGTCACAGGCAGGCGAATTGGAAAAAATAGAGAATGAGTTTCTTAGAAATGTCGCTAAGGTGAAAAATTTCCTTGGCGTGGGCGCGGTTTATAGAAAATATATAAAACGCCTGCGCGCCGTGAAGCTAAGCAAGCCCGAAAAGCCGATAAAGGTAGGCGTGGTGGGCGAGCTGTACGTGCTTATGGAGCCGTTTTCTAACTATTTTATTGAGAAGGAATTGGCTAAATATGGAATACAAGTCACGCGCTTTATAGACGTTTCGTACTTGCTTTTTTCGCCTAAGCACAAAATCAAAAATTTGCTAAAGGAATCGGACGGCTACGTAAGCTACGAAATAGGCGCGGACGGCACGGACAGCGTAGCAAAATGCGTGTATTTTGCCAAAAACGGCTATGACGGCATTATTCACCTAAAGCCGTTCGGTTGTACGCCCGAGGTAAACTCCATTCCCATTGTGCAGAGGGTAAGCGAGGATTATGAAATACCCGTGCTGTATTTCAGTTTCGATTCCCAAACCTCGGAAACAGGCGTAAAGACTAGGCTGGAAGCGTTTTATGATATGTTAGAAATGAAAAGGGGTACACAATGAAGGCATATATTGGAATCGACATCGGCAGTATTTCCACCAAGGGCGTAATAATCGACGGCGACGCGAATATTCTCGCGGAGTCGTATTTGTGGACAGAGGGCGACCCCATAGGCGCGGTAAAGCGCGTTTTAAAGGAGCTGGAGCAAAAAAAGCCCGCTGGCGTACAGGTAAAGGCGGTAGGCACAACAGGCTCTGCGCGTAAGCTAATAGGCGTGGTGCTTGGGGCGCAAATAGTTAAAAACGAAATCACGGCACATGCGGTAGGCACTATGTCGAGAGTGCCAGATGTGCGTACAATACTGGAAATAGGCGGACAGGACAGCAAAATAATTTTGCTTAAAGACGGAATTGTTACAGATTATGCCATGAATACAATTTGTGCGGCTGGGACAGGCTCGTTTTTGATGTCGCAGGCAAAACGCCTTGGGCTTGCTATAGAAGAACTGGGCGAGCTTGCCCTAAAGTCGCAAAGCCCTACGCGCATAGCGGCGCGCTGTACGGTGTTCGCCGAATCTGACCTTGTACACAAGGCACAAATCGGGCATAAAAAAGAGGACATAGTCGCAGGAATTTGTAACGCCGTGGTAAACAACTATCTAAACAACGTCGGCAAGGGCAAGCGCGTTCTCGCCCCTGCGGTATTTCAAGGCGGCGTAAGCAAAAACGTGGGCGTAGTACGCGCCTTCGAGCAAATTTTGGGGCATAAGGTATATGTAGACGAATTTGGACATTTGATGGGCTGCTTGGGCGTGGCTGTACTGGCGAAAAAGAGCGGAAAAGAAGCGGACTTTGACTTTGGTGTACAGGACATTTCCTTTGTGACAAGGGGCAGGGAATGTGAGAGATGTCCTAATAATTGTGAGATTATTAGCGTTTATCGCGGTGAGGAATTACTTGATTCTTGGGGGAATAAGTGTGAGAGATAAACAAAAAAGCGTGGGCGGCTTGACCCTTATGGAAATTACCGTTGTTTTGGCGATTATGTCTATTATTGCGTTGGTTTTAGTGCCTATTTTTCTGAACAGTACCGACCGTGCAAGGCTTCGTGCCGATGTGCAGTCGGCACTGGTTCTGCAAAACGCAATGGACTTGTACCGCGTGGAAAGAGGACGGTATAGGGATTTTTCTAGTGGGAATATGGACGAGGTGTTGGGTATTTTGGTAGAGGCTGGATATATAAATCCGCGTAATGTGAGTATTCAGACAGAGGGCGCGAAATGGGTGATAGAGGGTGGTAATGTGATGGTGGATATAGGTGGTAGCCCTGATGAGGTGCATGGGGCGGTGGGGAGCTTGAGTGAAGCGGAGTTGGAGTTGGTGAAGGGTTGGCGGAGGTAGGGGTGTGGGGTTTTGGGTTTTTGGGGTAGGGGTTTGGGGTTGGTTGGGGTAGGTGGTTAAAGCGGATTTGTGAAATGCTGTGAAAATAAAATAAAATATGGGAATGTTGACAATATACCCACAAGAATGTAAAATCGGAACACTTTCGGAAAGGGGGTTGTCGTCACGATGAAATCCAAGGTGATACTGTGCAAAAAATGCGAAAGCAAAGAGATTGTAAAAGCAGGAAAGGTAAACGGAAATTAGCGATACAAGTGCAAATCATGCGGCCATCAATTTCAACCCAACAGACACAAGGGGAAACCCGAAAACGTGAAGCGATTGGCGATATTGCTCTATTTGCTAGGTTTATCCATGCGAACAATCGCCAAAATTGTCCGCGATGATGTCCATGCCGTATATCGTTGGATTAGGGCTTTCGCGGAAGAAAACTACGAAAAATCCGCACCGCAAGCGAGTAAAGTAATAATTGAACTTGATGAAATGTGGCACTTTATCACGTCAAAAAAAAAACAAGTGTTGGATACGGAAGGCTTATTGCCGCGATACCGGTCAACTTATTGACTGGGAGTGTGGAGGGCGCGACAATGCTACATTTTCAAGGCTTTACGAACGCTTGATGCTTTGGAGTGTTGATGTGTTTTTTGCTGATGGTTGGCACTCTTATTCGGGTATACTCCCTCCAAAATTACTAATTCAGACAAAAGCGGAAACTCATTTGATTGAAAGCAATAATGGGGAGTGTTGATTAAATAATTATTTGCAAAATTATCCTTGAAATCTGACTTAAAAAAACACCGTAAAACTGCGGTTTCTTAAAGCAAGATTTTGCATTTTCCTATGATATAATTATTTAATCAACATTCCCAAATATTACTGATGTTTCGTGCAAATGCCTTTTTAATCCTTCATTCCTCGTTGAATTACTAGCTAAATGGAATTGTATTACAGGGCTATGAAAAAATCAAATTGCCGTGATACCCCAAGTCGAGGGATTGTCTGTAGCGTGTCGGGTAATTGTCGATTGACAATAGAATTTTGGGTATTTATAGTTATGCTACAGGAAATATGAAACAACCGCAGGGCAGGACTAGACGGTTGTTCTTTTTTTTGGGGCGAGTTTGCTGTTACGGTTTACACTAAGGCATATCAAGCCGAAAGAAGCCTTAATTCATGCTATAATAAGGACATGGCATATTGTGTAAAATTCAGAGAAAAAGCGTTGAATTTTATCGCGAAGGGAAACAGCATTCAAAAGGCACATGAGAAGTTTGAGGTAGGCACAACAACAATAAAGGAGTGGAAAAAATTAAAAGCTGAAACAGGCAGATTGGAAAAAAGACCACTAAACAGACAACCAAAGAAAATTTGCCCAGAGAAGCTAAGAGCCTACATTGCCACAAACCCTGATAGTTATTTGGAGAAATCGCGAAAGAGTTTGACTGTACAGAACAAGCAGTATTTTACGCGCTCAGGCGGTTAAATTTGAAGCGTAAAAAAAACGATTAGCTATGTGGAAAAAACGAGCCATAACGTGAAAAATTCAAAGAAATCATTGAAAGTTATCCATAGTATAAGATTTACTGTGTTGATGAGTGCGGAATAGATACGTTCTTTACCGTGAGTATGCGTATGCCCCAAGGGGCGTTTGTGTGCCAAGCAACACAAGCGGTAAAAAGTTTAAGCGAACAAATATTGTTGCTGCAAAATGCGGCGATAAGGTCGTTGCACCTATGATTTATGACGGCACCACAGACAGTGTTCTTTTTGAATGTTGGTTTGAAAACATGCTCCTAAAATCCATACCTAAATACTCTGTTATAGTTGCGGACAGAGAATCCTTTCACCGCAAACAAGTTTTGCAATTCCTATAGTTGTTTAAGCTGAAAACGGTGCTGTGATTGCGAGGATTTTTGTCGAAAGACGAGGAGCAAGCAGACAGTAAGGTACCGTCTAAGTGGTTTTCTTAGACAATACCGCACGCCGACCAAAAACCGTTGAGTGCTAGAGGCATGCAAGGTTTTTTGCGACTGAAATAGATGAATCTATACCCTCCGTGTTTGCCGGGGCGGGTTTATGAACAGCACGATAGACTACCCTATTATTGTATCACAAGAGGGGCAAGAGGCCTACGCTCGGGCAATCGCAAATGTTTGTATATCGTACTTGGAGTTGCAGAAAATATAAGTCATGGGTCAATTGCAAAGTCAAGTATTTTCCAAGTGCCGTCAATGTAGATAGTGTCTAAATGTATCAAATAATTCATTTCGACTATCGCATCTGATACATTTAGATACGATGGTATAATCCTTATTTGTTCGCCGTCTTTTTCGTAATATTTAGGGGTGCCAGTGTGCCTGTTGACAGAAAAAAAATATGAATGGATATTGTCTAGTGACCTTTCTTCCTGCGGATACCCATACCAAAACTCGGCAAACCGTGTCAGCCACCTATCATTATCGGGGTCGGCGGCTAATCCTTTCGCAGTTTCTATATTGCCGAGGTAGTAGGCTCTCAAAAACGTAAACGCGGTTTCGTGTAATTCCCAATACTGGTCGGACATATAGAGGTTATACCATTCTAGGTCGGTTTCGCTTAGGGGGGGGTTGAATCGGTGGTACGTGGGTGGGGTGGTCGGCGTGCGTACCTCGGGACGGACAAGTCCGTCCCCTACGTATTTGAATTTTTTATAGTATACCATATTTAGGGCTTATGCTTTAACAATAATTAGTTTATAATAGCCCATACAAATGCGGTATATTGAAAAAGGGGCTGTTTGGAATGAAAAAAGGTATGCTTGTTCTGTTATTGTTATTGTTGTTCGGGTGTGGTGGCGGCGTTCGCCATGAGCAGATTAGCCCCATGGAGCAAATTAGCCCAAAACAAATTAGCCCCACAGAACAGATTAGCCCAGAGAAACTTAGCCCCATAGAGCAAATAATGGGCGGTGATTTTTCAAATGTGGTTTTGCGTGACGGTTCGGAAGCGGAATCGTTTATAACTTCACTGGAACGAATATATAGTCGTAGTAATGACGAATTAGAATGGCTCGAGCATGACCTAAATGGCGACGGAACAGCCGAGCTGTTATGGCGGGAAAAGGGCGGGCTAAAAAAGATACTTGCTATGTTTAGCTTTGAGGACGATAACGCAATCCTTTTTGCCATCAATACCGCCTCGATACGTCCTATCCATTTTTTGAGCGATTTGGGGTATTATGTGGGGTATACTTGGTTTTTTAGCTTGTATTATAGTTACTGGTTCGAGTTTTATAGGTTTGATGAGGACTTAAATCGGGAGCCTATTTGCGAGCTTTGGGTTCGGGAATTTTATGACTTTTCGGAGCTTGACGAGCAGCATATGCTCGAACACTTCCCGCATGTAATGGAAAATGGGCTGGGCGTATACTATGAAATCGTTCGTGTAAATGACGGTGTGCGGACGAGGCAGCATATAAGCGAAGCGGAATTTTTGGCGATATTTGCAGAAATGCTGCCCGAGAGTGACTTTAATAGATTTGTGGTAGAGGCTAGGGGGGAGTAATACTTCCAAACCTCAAATACGCTTCCATAAGCTCGTCAATATTCAGCTCGCCGTTGTAATACTCACTCTCGGTTATGGTTTGTGAAAATATGATGTCGTTGTTTTCACTGCCGACATTGCGGACGGTATAGCTACGGCTATCTTCGTCAAAGAGAAAACTGACTTTTCCTATGCGGAGCGGTTCAAATTTTTCGATATTTCCGTCATGGTCTGCGTGGGTGAATTGGTACATTTCATAGCTATGCCCTGTGCCTGAAACCATGATAAGCATAAGCTGTTTTGTGTCGGGGTATAAACGATGAGCAAAACAGGAATTGAAAAACGGCTCGGTTTCAAAGCCCCCATAACCATTGTTATCAACATAAAGATATATGTTGTATTCGAGGTTACGCCCGCCCGAATGGTACAGCCACAAATCCTTGTAGCCGTCAAAATTTATGTCCTCTAGGAAGATAAAACGCTCGATGTTGTCATAATCCCACTCTTGGTATGATGTGGCAAAAATCGGCGGACAGTCAAAATCTGCCAAAAACTGGTTTGAAACGGCGATTGTGTATTCATAGTCGCCGTCTTTATTTTGGGCGTTTTCGTGTACAGTTACTGTAAATGGGGGCAGGGCGGCGTGGATTTGCGCGTCAAAGCTAAGGGGCGTGGGCGTTTTCTCAAACGCTTCCTCGCCGAACGCTTCCTTAATATTAGCTTCCGTTATTCTAATCGGCGTTATTCGTTCGTCATAAAAACCGCGAGGGAAAACAGCTTCGAGTTCGTCTGCTGTCACCAGTTCGTTATTTAGGTAATCGTAGGTGTGTTCTTGAATCGCCGTCTGTAAAACATCTTCGTCAGCATCTTGCCCGAAATTGTCAAACAACTCATGCAGGGCTTCCACATCGACATAGTTACAGCCCGTGAACGCAATAACAAGCGTATCTTCGTCCACCGTGATTAGCGTATATGCGGTACTCGTGCCAAACGAGCCTGCACTGGGGCCAATCATGTAAGTGATTAGCCCGGGCATGTCATTGGCAGGTTTTACGCCCGCCCTCGCCGAAAGGGCAGAATGTGCAAGGAAAATTGTCAAACAACTCATGCAGGGCTTCTACATCGACATAGTTACAGCCCGTGAACGCAATAACAAGCATATCTTCGTCCACCGTGATTAGCGTATATGCGGTACTCGTGCCAAACGAGCCTGCACTGGGGCCAATCATGTAAGTGATTAGTCCGGGCATGTCATTAGCAGGCTCTACGCCCGCCCTCGCTGAAAGGGCAGAATGTGCAAGGAATACGCCCTCGCCAAGGGCTAAGGGGGTCACGCCCCCATTTCTGAAAGCGTAGGCCGCTTCGTAAATATTGTCCGCGTGTTCGCCTACAACGAGCAATTCTGGAGTGCCGCTTTTGTCAAGGTCGAACAGTATAAAATACAGCTGCGAGCCTGTTTTTTCGTAGTCGGTTAGTATTGTGCGGTAGGGTTCTGTCCATGGGTTGGGTGTTGGCGTGGGTGTTTCTTCGGGGATGTCTAGGATACCGTATAACTCAAAGTGTGTTGCGCTTGGTGTGGGTGCAGGTGTGGGAGTGGGTGTTTCTTCGGGAATGGATAGGGCGGTGGGGGTTGAATAGTCAAGGTTGGTTGGGGGTGTTGGGTGTGTTAGTGATGTGGGCTGTGTGGTGGGGGCTTTGCGAGATAGGCAACTGCTTAGTAGTATCGCGATAAGTAGCAGAAGTGCGAGGGTGGGTGGTGTTTTCATGTAATCACGCTTTCTAGTTTGATTTATACATTTTGGTTTCGTGCATTTGCCGCGTGGGCAAGGATTTAATTCTCATGGAAATATTGCATTTACCGCGCGAGCAAGGATTTAATTCTCATGGAAAAATCCCCCACACCTCCGCACTAAAATCTTCCCCCTTTTTGCCGTTCCACTGGATAATATCGCCCCGATACGTTCGCGTGATGATGTATATATGCTCGGCATCGCGGAAATAGCCGCCATTATTGTCCCAGAAGCTGATGTGCGGGGCTAGGGCTTGCAGCTGTTCCCGAAAGGCTACGTCCGTAATATCGTACGGACATTCGAGAAGCTCGCCTGTGCGTATGTCAAACGTGTTGCCGTAAATGCTGTGGCTTGGCGAGCCGCCTCCGTACCAGCGCGAGGTGTGGGCAATGCTTAGGGTGTCGTCCGACCGCATTACTGTGCTGCCGATTACGTGGGTGAAAAGCTCTGGCGCGGCGAGGTATTCGTCAACGCCGTTAGCCATGAGTTCGTCAGTAAGTTCTTTGATGTCTTGGTAATTTTCGCCATTGAGCCATTCCTCGCACCATTGCTTGTAAAATGCGTTGATTTTGCTAATTCCCTCGGAATCGCCAGAGAGGGTCGGCAGCTCGAACCAAATTTCCGCTAGTATATCATTGTTGGCTGTTAGAATGGAGTTGCTTATTTCTTCTATGGAAATGGTGTAGGGTGGGTGTGTTTGTTCGGGGGTGGATAGGGCGGCGGGGGTTGAATATTCAAGGGCGGTTGGGGGTGTGGGGTGTTCGTTTGGGTTGTCGTATGTTAAGCAACTGCTTAACGATATGGCGATAAGTAGTAGGAGTGCGAGGGTGGGTGGTGTTTTCATGGGAATCACGCTTTCTAGTTTGAGGTTGTAAGGCGATTAAACGCAGATTTGGCGGATTTACGCGGTTTCGTTCGAGCCAATCCGTGTAAATCCGTTAAATCCGTGTTTGATTTACACATTTTGGTTTCGTGCGTTTGTCGTAGGGGTTGGGGTTTCGTAGGGGACGGATTTATCCGTCCCGAGGTTACCTCGCTCTGCGTTAATGGACGTTATCCGTCCCGAATTGACGAACGTGCGTATCTCGGGACGGATAAATCCGTCCCCTACGAGAGCCTGCAAGCTCCCTTAGCCTGTGGTTTAATAAGTGATTTATAGGACGTGGATTTAAAAGAAATGTAACATAGATTTAGAGGCAATGGAACGCGGATTTTCACGGATTACGCGGATTCGTTCGTGGGAATCCGCAATCCATGCTTTAAAACGCGCCAGATAAAATCCGCGTAAATCCGTTAAATCCGTGTTTGATTGTCTTTTAATTCTGCGTTCTATTGTCTGCTGTGCCTCGCTCCCTCTGTGTCTCTGTGCCTCTGTGTGAAAATTCTTTTAAAACAAAGAACGAGGGTATACGCTTTATCTACGTTCATTATTTGTCAAAAAGATTTTTTCACACAGAGACACAGAGGCACAGAGGGAGCGTGGCATGGCAGATACGAAACGCAGGTTTCAATATTGCGTTTGTTGTGGGCGTTTGCAGGGTTTTTGTGGGGATTTGCGGTTTTTTTTTTGGGGGGGGGGG
>Ga0099364_10001541_pt1 | contig 37639 bp, 34 predicted proteins | sample TergutTh196P3_FD_73070 | JGI IMG/M metagenome (GOLD analysis project Ga0099364, IMG submission 73070) | Microcerotermes parvus P3 segment gut microbial communities from Pointe-Noire, Republic of the Congo - Th196 P3 | ecosystem: Host-associated > Arthropoda: Insects > Digestive system > Gut ... | reverse complement strand
GCTCACTGGAGTATTGAACACGGGTCTCGCGCTTGTCTCCGCCATTTATGGCGGAGACAAGCGCGACAAAGCGTAACAGGGAGCCGAAGGCTCCCCTGTACCGTATCGAGGAATCCCCTGCCTTCAGGCAGGGGTGACTCAAAACCGACTGCACTGGTGCATGGATGTTGCCTTCGCCGACGATCAGATGCGCGCCCGCACCGGACATGCCGCCCACAACCTCGCCGTGCTCAGGCACATCACCCTGAACCTCGTCCGCCTTGACCCTATACCACGAAAGGGCGGCATCAAAGCACGCCGCCTCATCGCAGCGACTTCCGATTCCTATCGCGCTCAATTGCTCGAGCTGACATGACTTTCATGCGATTGCCCTGAGCATGCAGGCAGGGGCGGCCCACGATTATGTTGGTGATGATATTCTGACGACTTCAATCCTATAAAATGACTGCTTTCTCAGACAAGGAGGAACATCATGCCAACGCCGCAGATCATTCACCAGTTCAAAATAACCCTGCTTGATAGCGACCCTGAAATCTGGCGGAGAATTCAAGTACCGGCGACTTATACGTTCTGGGATCTGCATGTGGCTATTCAAAGCGCCATGGGTTGGGAAGATTATCATCTGCATATGTTTCGCATTGGCAAGCGTAGTGAAATCATCATCAACGGTAACCCAACCGACGATGACCTGGATGATGATGAAAATACTTTTAACGGCTGGGAAATCGAAGCCAGCAGTTTCCTGGAAACACCAGGCGATGTGGCTTTGTACGAATACGACCTGGGCGACGGCTGGCTGCATGAAATTCTTTTGGAAGGCGTCTTTCTGAAGGAAAAAGGAATCAGATATCCTAACTGCATTGCCGGAGCGCGCGCCTGCCCGCCGGAAGATTGCGGTGGCATACCAGGTTTTGAACATATGCTGGAAGTTTTGGCTTCTCCTCGACATCCAGAACATAAAGACCTGATCAAGTGGCTGGGCAAGGAATTCGAAGCAGATAAATTTGACCCGCAAGCCGTCAGATTCGCCAATCCAAAAAACCGATGGAAGCATTGGCAGGAATAAGATTAATCATCCATCTCCTCCCTGCAAGAGCCATTGATTCGGGCTATCCTATGGGCTTTACTGTTTTCCCGCATGTCTGACGCTTACCTTATTTTTTTCTTTATCAGGGCGCTCTTCACTTCCGTCTGCATCGGGATAGTCATCCAGTTTTGCCTTGTCCTGCGCGGCGTTGGCGTCTCATTTGCCGCGCGAGCAGGACTCTGCCTCATTGCCATTCTGCTGGCGCTGGCGTTCTTCTTTTCCCGCGTGATCGAAGGCAACAGTTTCTGGCTGAAAGCCATGTCCTTTCTGGGTACTTTTTGGTCTGCGTTAATGTTCCATGTCATAGTGGCGTGGATATTGACAGGAATTTTCTGCCTCCTTAACTGGTGGTTTCGTTGGTTTGTCATTACAGCCGAAAACAGGGCGCGTTGGCGTTATCGCTGTTGTATGGGCATCATCGGCACGGCGCTTTTTATGTGTGTCGCAGGCTGGATCAACGCTCAATTCCCGACAGTACGCGAAGAGAAAATCTACGCGCCAGAAGAGGTTGCGCCATTGCGGATTGTCGCGCTCTCCGACCTTCACCTCGGGCGCCTGGCTTCCGTGGACTATCTTGCCAGGATAGTCGACAAGATCGAACCTTTGTCGTCCGACATCGTGTTTTTTGTCGGAGATATTCTCGAATATGACTTTGACCATTCGGAAGCGGACGCGCTAGCCGCTATCCTGCAACGGTTAAAGCCCCGGCTCGGTCTCTGGGGTGTGATGGGCAATCATGAATACATAGGCGAGCCGGAATCAAACAAACAGTCATTGAACCGGATGGGTATTCACATGCTCATAGACCAGTGGGCGGAACTTGACGCGAATGAAGGGCTGGGAAACGGCGGAAAAATCCTGTTGATCGGACGTAATGATCGTCATGCGGGACGCTTGCCCGTACAGGAAGCAATTAAGGACGCGCCTGAAGACGCTCTGAAAATCATGCTCGATCACCAGCCGTACAAGCTGGAAGAGTCTGAAGAGGCTGGAGTCTTTTTGCAATTGTCGGGACATACGCATAACGGGCAGTTTTTCCCCCTCAATTTCGTGGTGGCAAAGTTCTTCGAGCATTCCTACGGTTACTCCAGGCGCGGTCAGACGCATTATTGGGTCACTGCCGGTGTTGGAAGCTGGGGGGCGCGGATACGCACCTCAGGACGGCCGGAAATCGTACTGATTGACCTGGTTGCACAAGAACAGGCATCATCCCGATAAAATACTGTTGGAAAATGGCGAGCGCTTTCCCGAAACAAGCCCCGAACCCTGGGCAAGCGAGTATGATTATAGAGTTCGGCGTATCCTGAAAAATTACAACATAACTGCAACCCGGACACTACGGATTCGGTTCCCTGTCAAAAAGAGGAAGATCATGAGCGTATTTTCAGCAAGTCAACGATCAAAAGCCATGCGTTTTTCCGTGTGGTGGGCAGTTATCGCATTTGCCGTGTTTTACGTGATGAACCAGGTGTTTTCCTGGAATCTCATGGATCCCTTCCTTTCTGAAAGTCTCCAGATAGACTTCTTCATCTGGGCAGTATTCTTAAGTTTGCTCGGACTTTACGATGTGCTGCAAAAAAAGCACAGCATCCTGCGGAATTACCCGGTCATGGGGCATTTCCGCTATCTGTTCGAGCTCATACGTCCGGAGATACGGCAATATCTCCTGGAATCGGACGAAGATTCGGTGCCCTTCTCGCGCGCGCAGCGCAGTCTCGTATATCAACGCGCCAAGAATCTCCCTTCCGAGCAGGCATTCGGCAGCCTCCTCGATGTTTACGCCAACGGCCATGAATTTCTCAGTCATTCCCTGACGCCGGTTCCCAGGAGCGCCCCGGAGAGCTTCCGTATTGACATCGGGAATGCTCAATGCGCGCAACCGTATTCCGCCTCGATTTTCAACATCTCGGCCATGAGCTTCGGCAGTTTGAGCGCCAACGCAATCCTTGCCCTGAATGCCGGGGCGAAACGCGGCAATTTTTATCACGATACCGGAGAAGGCAGCATTAGTCCCTATCATCTTGAAAGCGGGGGCGATCTGGTCTGGGAATTGGGAAGCGGATACTTCGGTTGCCGTGATGAAAAAGGAAACTTTGATCCCGCCCGTTTTGCGGAAAAGGCAGCTTTGCCCAATGTAAAAATGATCGAGATAAAAATGAACCAGGGCGCAAAACCCGGTCATGGCGGCATTCTGCCCAAGGAAAAAATCACCCCGCTCGTTGCCGAAGTCCGGGGCATCCCGATGGGGCAGGATTGCGTATCGCCTTCCGCGCATACCGCGTTTCGTACACCGCTGCAATTGATGGAATTCATCCGTAAATTGCGTGAGTTATCCAATGGAAAACCTGTCGGCTTCAAGCTCTGTGTCGGTCGCCCTTCTGAATTCATGGCAATTGTCAAGGCCATGCTGCAAACCGGTATTTATCCCGACTATATCGTCGTGGATGGCTCCGAAGGCGGGACAGGCGCGGCTCCGGTGGAATTTTCCAACCACATGGGCATGCCCTTGCGGGAGGGTTTATTGCTGGTGCATAACACGCTGGTTGGTGCTGGGTTACGTGAGCATATAAAAATCGGAGCGTCGGGAAAAATCATTTCTGCCTTTGACATTGTGCGCGCATTGGCTTTGGGCGCGGACTGGGTAAATTCCGCGCGTGGTTTCCTGTTTGCCGTTGGTTGTGTTCAGTCCATGAGTTGCCAGAACAACAAATGTCCGACCGGCGTCGCCACGCAGGATAAGAGGCGCCAGAAGGCTTTGAACGTCGCCAACAAAACAGAGCGGGTTTACCGCTTTCACCGCAACACCATGCTGAGTCTCTCCGAAATGCTTGCTGCTGCGGGCCTTACGCACCCAGCCGGTATTCGTCCAGAACATTTAGTCGTCCGCGTCAGCGAAGTGGAAGTGCAAACCTATGCGCAACGGTACACGTTCCTGTCGTCCGGCGAACTGCTGACCGGAGCGGATATTCATCCTTTCTACCGGGGAACATGGAATCAGGCAAACTCGGAAACGTTTTATTCACCCGGCAATTAAGGGTTGCATCATATTTGCCATTTCGGCCCATATGGGGCGTGCCTCGAAAAGTCAAACCTTAATTGCCGGTTCAATAGGGTGTGCCACTTGAGCTGCGGTTGCTGCGTTGGATGGCGTGGCAGAAAGGCTCACACTGTTAATGACAAAGGTTTAGTGAATGTTTGCTGAACCTTTGTTGGTGGGTGGTACTGGACTCGAACCAGTGACCCCTGCCGTGTGAAGGCAGTGCTCGTACCAACTGAGCTAACCACCCGATGGAAAGGGCGTGCATTAGACCACAGTGTCTGCGGTCAGTCAAATTTTGTCGGGACGTGTATCTGGATGTGATCGGAGGAAGGCTCGGAAGAGAATTTCGGGGCAGCGTCATTTACCTCGTACTGGCTTGAGCGCAGGTACAATTCCGCTTTTTCTGTTGCCATAGAATGCGTGAACTTAATCCCCAACAGCGCGAGGCTGTCCGTTATCTGGACAGCCCTCTTTTGGTATTGGCCGGCGCGGGGTCGGGAAAGACGCGGGTCATCACACAGAAAATCGTTTATTTGCTACGTGAGTGTGGGATGGAAGCTCGGCGGATTGCCGCAATTACCTTTACCAACAAGGCTGCGCGGGAAATGCGGGAGCGGGTGGGGAAGCTGGTTTCGGTGGAAGCTGTGGAGGCATTGCAAATTTCAACCTTCCATTCCCTGGGGGCGCGCATTTTGCGAGAAGAGGCGTCTCTGCTCGGTTACAAGCCCAGGTTTTCCATTTTTGACGCTACTGACTGCCTGGGCGTGATCTCGGACTTGGCGGGAAGCGTGGATAAACAAAAGTTGCGGCAGGTCCAATCTATCATTTCCCGCTGGAAAAATGCGCTGATATTGCCTTCGGATATAATACCGGAGGATGAAGCGGAAGCCCTGGCTGCGCGTGTCTACCCCTCTTATGACGCTACTCTGCGGACTTATCAGGCGATGGATTTCGACGATCTCATCATGTTGCCGGTTGTTTTGTTCAGGCAGGAGGCGGAAATTGCCCTTAAGTGGCAGACGCGGATTCATTATTTGCTGATTGACGAATATCAGGATACCAACGCCTGTCAGTATCGGCTTCTGAAGGATCTGACCGGGCCAAGGCAGCAATTTACTGCCGTTGGCGATGACGATCAGAGTATTTACGGCTGGCGCGGGGCTGATATTGCCAATTTGCGCCGCTTGCCGGAGGATTATCCGAATCTGAAAATCATCAAGCTGGAGCAGAATTACCGCTCGACCATTTCCATTCTGCGCGCCGCCAACCATGTCATCGCGCATAACGAAAAATTGTTCGAGAAAAAATTGTGGTCTGATCTTGGGGTAGGCGATCCGGTTTGTGTGTCTGCCATGCCGGATAACGAGAAGGAAGCGGAAAGCGTGGTCACGCGCCTGCTGGCGCACCGTCTGGCACGGCGCGGCAAGTGGTCGGATTACGCAATCCTCTATCGTTCCAATCATCTTGCCCGTCTGTTTGAACAGCAATTGCGCGACCGGAAAGCGCCTTATGTACTCTCCGGCGGGCAATCGTTTTTCGACAAGGCGGAAATCAAGGATTTGCTGGCCTATCTCCGTCTTTTCCATAATCCTGACGATGATCCTGCCTTTATCCGCGCGATTTCCACGCCACGGCGTGGTGTAGGCGCGACGACCTTGCAGGTATTGGGCGCATATGCGGGCGAACGACATCTTTCCCTCTTTGCGGCAGCTTCTGAAACCGGCATGGCGGCGCGGGTTCCTGCGCGTCAATATGAATCGTTAGTGGCTTTTTGCGCGTTTATTGCCCGATTTTCGGCGCGCGCGCGGATGGAAGCTGTGGAGCCTTTGCTGGATGACCTTCTGGTTGGGATTGGCTATGAGGAGTTTCTACGCGCCGGCGAGGCTCGCCATATCGCTTCGACAAAATGGGCGAATGTGCGTGATTTTTGCGGCTGGCTTGGCAGGAAGGGCGAGGAGGAAGGGAAAAGTCTTGTTGACCTGATTCAGAATATCGCGCTCATCAATCTTCTGGAACAGCAGGAGAATAGCGAAAGACAGGATGCGGTGCAGCTCTCAACGTTACATGCCGCAAAGGGATTGGAGTATCCGCATGTATTTCTGGTCGGGGTAGAGGAGGGCATTCTGCCGCATTGGGATTCGGTGGAGAACGGAAAGATCGAGGAAGAGCGTCGCCTGATGTATGTGGGCATTACCCGCGCCCGGCAGAGCCTTTCCATTTCCTACTGTGAACGGCGACGGCGGGAACGGGAAATAGTTTTCGCGCAGCCTTCCCGGTTTATTGCCGAGTTGGGGGAGGATGCGCGTTTTAGCGGCAAGGACGCGCCTTTACCCGACCGGGAACGCCGCGCCGCCTGGCTGAAAAATCTGCGCGAAATACTGGAAAAGTAAGAGCACACCTGATCGTAGCGGCTTGTGTTCCGTTGGATATGCGCACAAGTATGGTAATTCCCCAAAATCCCAATACTTTGCCGACTTCGCCTCACAGTGCTACTCATACTGTATGCGGCTCGTCTTCGTGTCCTGGTATTTTGGAGAGTCACTATAAAACCACGCTAACGCCAGCCTGCCGTCTGAAAGGGAAAGTACGCGCCCGGTTTTCGCCCTTCCATGAGATCAGCGATTGCCGCTGCCGAGCCGCAGGCCAATGTCCAGCCCAAAGTTCCATGTCCTGTGTTGAGCCAGAGGCCGGGAAGCGCGCTTTTGCCAAGCAAGGGAACATTGGACGGGGTGGAAGGGCGCAGACCACACCAGAATGTCGCCCCTTCAACGGCGTCCGGCGTCTGCAAAAGTGTCGGGAAAAGCTGCCGGACGCGAGTCAGAATTGCATGGCAGCGGGCAGAATTGAGATCCAGGTTATAGCCATTGAATTCAGCAGTTCCGGCAATGCGCAGACGGTTTCCCAAACGGGAAAAGACGAGCTTGTGTTCATCATCGGTCAGGCTGACACTGGGTGCGTCCGCGCCTTCAGCAAGCGGCAGGGTGACGGAATAGCCCTTGGCTGGATAAACTGGCAGGCGGACGCCGTAAGGGCGCAAAAACGGCGTGGAAAAACTCCCAAGCGCGAGTACACAAGCATCGGCGAAAAGATGGGTTCCATCTGCCAGACGCGCGCCCCTGACCCTGCCGTTTTCGATGTCCAACGCGGTCACGGTGCGTTTGTAGTGAAAAACCACGCCAGCGGCAGCGGCGCGTCTGGCAATCGCCTGGGTGAAGAGATAGGCGTCGCCGGACTCATCGGTAGCGGTGTAATCCCCGCCGACAATGACAGATTTAGCGCCCGCAAGCGCAGGTTCGATACGGATACATGTTTCCGCGTCAACTGGTTCGCGCGAAAGGCCAAAATCGCGCATCAGGCGGGCGGCTGCCAAAGCGCGGGTAAAGGCTTTCCGGTTTGTGTAGAAATGCAGGATGCCTTTTTGCAGGCCGTCGTATTCCAGGTTGAAATCCTTGTCCTCAGCATGGCTAAAATCAGCGCGAAGCGCCTGAAGGCGTTCGCGGCTGTATAGGGCAAGATTAACGATAGCGCGGATGTTGGCGTGAACACGGTACGGCAGGCAGTTCCCCATAAAGGCAAGCGACCAGGCAAGAAGCTCTCTATCGAACGGACGCAGATGAAAAAGAAGCGGCGCGTCTTCCCGTCCCAGCCAGAGAAGAGCCTGCGGTATGGCGTGTGGCGTAGCCCAGGGTTCAGCGTGCGAAACGGAAATCTGTCCGCCATTGGCAAAGCTGGTTTCCAGTCCGGCGGCTTCGCATCTGTCGACTACCTCGACTTCATGCCCTCTTTGTCGCAACTGCCAGGCAGTTGTTGCGCCGATCACGCCCGCGCCTAAAATCAGGATTTTCATGTGCCGCCAAAATAGGGGAGAAGAATGCAACAATGAATTTTCGCTTGCATCCGCGCTTGCCGCAAGGGAAAGGCAGGAATGTTGTTTACAACTACGAAAATGTTTCCTATAATGCGCCCTCTTTCGCAGAGGGGGTATAGCTCAGCTGGGAGAGCGCTTGCATGGCATGCAAGAGGTCAGCGGTTCGATCCCGCTTACCTCCACCAGTGTAGCGAAAGATGCCCAGGGTCCCCATCGTCTAGAGGCCTAGGACACCGCCCTTTCACGGCGATAACCGGGGTTCGAATCCCCGTGGGGACGCCAGAGTTTTCTGGTGGGGAGATTTTGGAGTGGTAGTTCAGTTGGTTAGAATACCGGCCTGTCACGCCGGGGGTCGCGGGTTCGAGCCCCGTCCACTCCGCCAGACAAAAAACGCCTTATCCGCTTCTTGCGGGTAAGGCGTTTTTTCTGAGTTCGTGAAGCGGATGAATCGGGGCGCTATTTCCGTTATTCCGTTTGCCGAAGGCGATTGATGCGGTCAATATGCGAGATGCGGCGCAGGTTTTGTATGACCTCTGCCAAATGGTTGCGGGAACCGACACGGAGCGTGAGGTTCATGCGGGTGAGGAGCCGTTCCGGGTCGCTTTCCATGACGACATTGGAAATGCTGGCGTTGGCGGTGGAAATGGCTTTGTCAATCTGCGCGAGGATGCCGACTGTATTGCGTACATCAATACTGAGGTGCGCATCAAAAAGGCTGCCGGGAACAGGGTCCCATTCCACGTCAATCCATTTGGAGGGTTCGCGCGAGCGGGATTTGCGGATGATCCGGCAATCGTGGGTATGGACGATCAGCCCCTGCCCCTTTTTGATGGAGCCGACAATAGGGTCGCCTGGAATGGGCTGACAGCATTGGGCGATTTGAATAGCCATGCCTTCCGGGCCGTGAATGACAAGCGCTTTGGAATGAACAGGCTGAGGCAGGATATGGCCAATGAAGGCAAGCAGGCGGCGGGCGGCAACAGCGGCAAGGCGCTTGCCCAGACCAATATCGGTGAAAACTCCCCGGATGGAATAGTTTCCGCTTGCCTTCGCCATCCTCTTCCAGGAACTGTCAGGTATGACATCAGGGTCGACGCCAAGATTGTGCAATTCCTGATTGAGCAGCCGTTCACCCAGGGCAGCGGATTCTTCGTTGTGGGCAGTGCGCAGAAAATGGCGGATGCTGCTTCTGGCTCTGCCGGTTTTGACGTAGCCAAGCCAGGCAGGGGTGGGTCTGGCGCGGGTAGCCGTGATGATTTCCACCAGATCGCCGTTTTTCAGTTCAGTACGCAGCGGGGCAAGCTCATGGTTGATGCGGGCTGCAAGACAACGGTTCCCGACATCGGTATGGATGGTATAGGCCAGATCAACAGCAGTTGCGCCTTGCGGCAGGGAAATGATTTTTCCCTTGGGGGTGAAAATATAAACTTCGTCAGGGAAAAGATCTATTTTGACATTTTCAAAGAATTCTGCGGAATCTCCGCTTTGCATCTCCAGAAGAGAGTGCAGCCACTTATGGGTGCGAATCTGCAAGTCCGCGCCGCTGTGTTCGGCGTCTTTGTATAGCCAGTGGGCGGCAACTCCTTCCTGCGCGACGTGATCCATTCCCTCCGTGCGCAACTGCACTTCTACCGGCGTGCCGGTGGGGCCGATCAGGGTAGTATGCAGGGATTGGTAGCCGTTGGCCTTGGGAATGGAAATATAGTCCTTGAACTTTCCGGGAACAGGCTTGTAAAGGGCATGCAGCGCGCCAAGGGCAAGGTAGCAGGAAGGAATATCGCGGAGAATGACGCGAAACCCGTGAATGTCATGAATCTGCGAGAAAGGACAACGTTTCTCCACCATCTTGTTATAGACGGAATAGAGATTTTTTTCCCGCCCGAAAATCTGCGCCTCAATCCTGACCTCAGCCATTTTTTTCTGGATATTTTCCTGGATGCTGTTCAGGATTTCCGTATTGTGTCCACGCGCAGCGGCAATCGCGCGCGCGATTACCCGCGCGCGCGCGGGATAAATCAGGGCGAAGGAAGCGTCCTGCAAATCCCGGTACATTTTATCGAGTCCCAGGCGATTGGCGATTGGGGCGTATATTTCCAGGGTTTCACGGGCAATCCGGCGGCGTTTGTCGGGACGCACAGCGGTCATCGTGGAAAGATTGTGATGCCGGTCGGCAAGTTTGATGAGCACGACCCGCATATCCCGCGCCATGGCAAAAAGCATCTTGCGGAAATTCTCCGCCTGCGCTTCGCGGTAGGAGGGAAACTCGATCTTGTCGAGTTTGGAGAGACCGTCCACCAATTCCGTGACGGTCAGGTTGAAGTGACTGGCCAGTTCGCTCTTTGTGATGCCGGTATCTTCCAGCACGTCATGCAGGAGGGCGGCGCAAATGGCTTCGGCGTCCATCTGCCAGTCCGCCACCGTGCCCGCTACCGCCAGCGGATGGGTAATGTACGCATCGCCGGAGAGGCGCGTCTGGTTGGCATGCGCCCGGTCGGCATAGCGCGCGGCCTGTGCGACAAGCTCAATGTCCTTGAAGTCCAGATAGGTCAGACGTTTCAGAAAGTGCTGGTAATCCGGGTTGTTGGGAGAGAGCGCGTGAAATTCCGAATGGCTTTTCAAGTCGCGGGAAGCATTGGAGGCGGGCGATGTCTTCTCTTCAGGCAGAGAAGATTTTGCCGCCGTTTGTGATCTGGTTGGCGCAGAATCCGGTGAAACAGAAGCGGGGAAGGGGGGCGAAACAGTCAACTCGGCGGCAGGTTCGCCGACTTCCACAGTTTCGGAAATGGCTGGAGGGCGCATTTTGTTATCTGCCGTGTCATCCTGTCGCGCCCTGCCTGCCGTGTCATGCCTGGCCGCGATTTAGGATTTCCCGGCCAACCTTGGCTGCGGCGATTTCGCGCAAGGCAATGACGGTGGGCTTGTCCTTGCCCTTGGCTATCTCTACCAGAGGCATGGCGCCGGATGCGAGCTGCCGCGCCCGATGCGCGGCGGAAAGCGACATTTCAAAACGGTTAGGGATGGTTTTCAAGCAATCTTCAACGGTAACACGCGCCATGATGAAATTTCCGAAATAAGGTTAAAACGGGAGGCTTGCGGCATTCAGCGCGGTAAAGAGCTCACCGTGCCGCTGTTGCTGCCGGGCATAAGTCAGACGGGCGGCGTGGACGATAGCAATAAGATTGTCCAGCGCCGTCTCCAGAACGTCGTTAATAATAACATATTCAAACTCCTGGGCATGGCGCATTTCCTCACGCGCCGCCGCGAGCCTTTTTTGGATAACTTCCGGGCTGTCTGTGCCGCGTCCGGCAAGACGATCGGCAAGGGCTTCCAGTGAAGGAGGCAAAACGAAAATACCGATGCTCGTATTAGGCATGGCTTTTCGCACCTGCTCTGCGCCCTGCCAGTCAATTTCCAGAAGCGTGTCAAGACCTTTCCTGCCCGCCTCTTCAATCCGGCGTCTGGATGTGCCATAGTAGTTGCCGTGCACCTTCGCCCATTCGAGAAAGTCTCCGGCCTCGATGCGCGCCCGAAAAGACGCTTCGTCGGTGAAATGATAATCGCGCCCGTCGACTTCACCCACGCGCGGCACGCGGGTAGTGGTGGAAATGGACAGGGAAAGGCTCGCCATTTGCGTGAGCAAATGGCGCACCAGGGTGGTTTTCCCCGCGCCTGAGGGAGCGGAAACAATGAAGAGTAAGCCGCTCATCCCGAAATCGTCCTGAACTATTTGGTGTCTGCCGAATTGGCAAGGCTTGCTTCAATGCGGCGTATTTCCTCGTCGCTTTCCACCGTCAACATATTGACAACCTTGCTCACGCCGACGGTTGTGCGGGCAACCCGAGTGGCCGCTGCCGCTTCGCTGCTGTTGACAATGCCCAGCAGAAAGACGGCTCCATTTTCCGTAACTACTTTTACATGATGGGCGGAAACTTCATTGTCATCTATGAAACGCGCTTTCACCTTGGAGGTGATGTAGGAATCGTTGGTGCGCGAGGCTAGGGTGCTGTTGCCCGCGACCGCAAGTTCGTTCCACACGGCCAACACGTTTTCGATTCGCGCAATTTCGTTGCCGACCTGTGTCTTGACGGATTCGTTCGGGACTTCTCCGGTCAGGAGGACGCGCCGGTTATAGCTGGTTATATTAATGTGACTGCTATCCTTGATTTCCTGGCTCAGATAGTTTCCGGCTTTAAGCTCGATGGCGGTATCGTCTGCCTGGGTGCCGAGCGAGCGACGGTCGGTAATGGCCTTGACGCCGGTAGCCGTGCCGACCAGAGCTACGCCAAAACAACCGTACAGGGCGGGCAGGGTTACGCCGAGCATGAGACAGCACAGAATCGGGCGGACAAGGACGCGGAGAAAGGACTTCATGTATCAGGCTCCCAGTAACAGGTTGTCTATGCCGTCGCACAGACAGTGAATCAAGAGAAGATGGACTTCCTGGATGCGGGCGGTGCGTTTTGCGGACACGCAAAGATGAATGTCTTCGGGGCGCAGCATTGCGCCGATTGTGCCGCCATCATTGCCGGTCAGCGCGACGACGGTCATTTCATTGGCCTGCGCTGCGGCAATGGCCTTGACGATATTGGCGGAATTGCCGGATGTGGAAATGGCAAGCAGCACATCGTCGGCGCGTCCCAGGGCGCGTACCTGGCGGGCGAAAACTTCCTCAAAGCCGTAGTCGTTGCCGACGGCGGTGAGGATTGAAGAGTCGGTTGTCAGCGCGATGGCGGCTAATCCCTGCCGCTCTTCCTCGAAACGTCCGATCAGTTCGGCGGCAAAATGTTGCGCGTCGGCAGCGGAACCGCCATTGCCGCAAGCCAGAATGCGGCCATCGCCGATCAGGGAATTGGTCATGGCCTCACAGGCCGCCGCAAGCGGAACTGCCAAATTCATCGCTTCCTGCTTGACGCGGATGCTTTCTGTAAACTGCCGGGTGATGCGCTCGGTAAGGTTCATGCGAACGAGAAAGAAGAAAACAATCAATCATTTTAACATTCCGGGGGCTTATATGGCGGAATCCGCAAGAAGCGCAGGGCAACCGCATTATCCCCTTGAGAATCGAGCTGATACTTGGCTGAGAACGCCGTTTCAGGAGGCGTCGGGTATTATCCCGGCTTCTGAATTGACCTCGAGCCGCGCAGGTAGTGCGGCGTTCCCAGCGAAGCCGGCTTGTAAATGCGATTGCCCTGAAGGAGAAATGGCTGAACGGATCATACGTCAAAGCCTCACCCATATTTCCAGGCGCAACCGCTGCCAGTTCATAGGTTAGGGTGAGTCTGCGAGCCCCAACATCGCCAAGGATTTTTGGGCGCGGGCGCGATAAATCGCGCCCCTACGAAGAAGATTACGCCCCAACGCTTAATTTATTCCTCATGCCCACCTGCGCTGGAATAACGAGTGGGTTGGGGCCTGCGCCGGGATGAGGGCGTTTCAGACCATTTGTACGGGCGCGATTTATCGCGCCCAAAAATTGCCGCCTGCGAGACTTGCAGTCCGCAAGATTTGCCGTCTGCAAGACCGATAAATCGTGCCCCTACATCATGCCGATTTCTGTTAAGGTCAGCGCATTTATCACGGCCTTTGCAACTCATATATTTATGATCCACGAAACCTCGCCTGCCCCGGATCGCCAGATTGACCTTGTAATCCACGCCCGCTATTTGGCGCAGACGACCATGCTCTTTCCTTCACCATCAACGAGCAGAATCTCATAAGCAATATCTTCGGGGGGTAAATGTGATTGTCCTGGTACGGCGCAGGGGCGGAATAAATCACCCGTCAAAGCCTGAGCCATATTTCCAGGCGCAGGCGCTGCCAGGGGTCGGGATCGTCCGGGGCGAAGCGGACGACGCGCCCGTCCAGCAATTCGCCGCGATCCATCGCTGCCGCTACGGCGCGATTTTCCCGGCGCGGCACGTAGCCCAGCATTTCGTCCTGCCACTCCACACGCACGGCGTTGGCGTCAAAACGGTTGTCCGGTTCGCGGCGCAAGGTCAGGGAATCACCCGCCTGTATCTTTCCGGCAAGCCGCGCCAGCGCGTGAAACTGGCTGCCTGCCAGCGGCGACGATTGCACGAGCAGCCGAACCTGCCCTTCTGCCAGAGCGACGGCAGACAGAATGAACAGCAGGCAGGCGGCGAATAAAGCTCTAAACATCCGCGCGAAACGCATGTTTTATCCATTCAATACCTGCCGGTTCCAACCGACTCAGGAGGATGCAATCAAAGCGGCAGGATTGCCGCCTGTTGCCCTGCCTTGATAGCCAGTGCCGCGCCGCGAGGATGATACGGCGGCGTTTTCTGGTTATGATGCTTGCTGCCGCGCCGCCAAAGCGTTGCGAACGGCGCAGTCGCACTTCGACAAAAACGATAACGTCCAGCGTCGCTGTTTTTTCCCGCGCGATCAGGTCTATTTCCCCGCCGCGTATCCGAAAATTACGGGTGATGATCCGTAAGCCGTGGGCGCACAGAAAATCGGCCGCCAGGGCTTCCGCTTTCATTCCGTCAGGATGCCCGCCCGAAATGCCTGATGACATGGTATGTTTCGCCCATATCCCATTCCAGACAGCTTTCCATTTATTTTGCCAGCGGGCAAACCCGCCCGACCAGAACATCCATGCCATCCACATTTTCTCCAGACACAACCCTGTATGCGCCATTGTATGTGGTTCCTACGCCGCTTGGGAATCTTGCCGACATTACCGAGCGCGCCCGCGCTATATTGCGCGAGACAGCCTGGGTCGCGGCGGAGGATACCCGCCATTCCGCCCCCTTGTTGAAATATCTTGGTTCCCGCGCGCGCCTTCTGGCGGCGCACGAACATAACGAAGAACAGGCAGCGGCGCGAATTCTGGCGCTGCTGGCGGCGGGAGAGAGTGTTGCGCTCATCTCTGACGCCGGCACGCCCGCCATTTCCGACCCCGGGGCGCGAATTGTCGCCAGCGTTCATGCGGCAGGCGGCAGGGTCATTCCCCTGCCGGGGGCGTGCGCCGCGACGACCGCGCTTTCCGCCGCCGGTCTTTCCCATCCGCATTGGTTTTTTTACGGCTTTCTTCCCGCATCCGCAAGTCAGCGGCAAAAGGCGCTCAATGATCTGGCGGGTCTTGCCTGCGCCCTGGTTTTTTATGAAGCGCCGCATCGGGTTCTAAAGAGCGTCGTGGATATGAATAAATGTCTGGGGGCGACGCGCACGCTCGTCATTGCGCGTGAAATCAGCAAGCAATTTGAACAGATTTGCCGTCTGCCGCTTGGTGAAGCGGCAGCCTGGCTGAAGGCTGACGCGATGCGGCAAAAAGGAGAATTTGTGCTGATCGTGGCGGCGGATGAAAACGCGCGGGAAAAAGCGGTAGCGGATTCGGGGCTACGGGCGCTCAGACTCCTGTTGCAGGAAGGCTTGCCGAAAAGCCAGGCGGTTCGTCTGGCGGCGGCGCTTACCGGCGCAAACCGGAACGCGCTTTATGAATGCGCCTTAGCGGATGAATAGCGGGTGTCTTTCGGCATGAAACGATGGTTCTTCCTGCTCGTGGGCTGCCTGCCTCTGACTGCTATGGCGTGGAATGCCGCCGGACACCGGCAGATTGCGGCGCTGGCCTGGGAAGTTATGGAAGAACCAATCCGGCAGCAAGCGGTTATTCTAATCAAACAGCATCCAGATTACAGTCGCTGGCGGGCGCGGCAACAGGAAGAAGACCCGGATTACGGCGCGTTTCTGGAGGCTGCCATTTGGGCGGATGATATTCGCCGTGACAAACGCTTCTATTCTTCCGATGAGCCGGAAACCCCGCTGCTGCCGGGCTTTCCGAACATGGCGCGACATGGCGACTGGCATTATCAGGACGAAGCGGGCGGCCAGCTTGCAAAACGCCTGCCCGAACTTGCAGAAATATTGGCGAATAGTACGCGAGGGCAGGATGAACGGGCTTACGCATTGGTCTGGCTGCTGCATCTCGTCGGGGACTTGCACCAGCCCTTGCATACCCAGGGACGTTCCGACCGGGGCGGCAATCTGTTTAACGCAAGATTCTTTGCCCGTCCGCATGAGCGAATTTCATTGCATCGCTATTGGGACGATCTGCCGGGGCCTCTCTGGCTGCGCGGCGAGCGCCTGCGGGCTTCGCTCCCGGACATTGAGCGGACTCAGGATGGCGGCAAACCCGGCGCTGTAAAAAACTGGCTGGCGGAAAGCAGAGCCTTGGTAGAGCGCGGGGTTTATCCGCCCGGCGAAGATGGAGAAATTTCCCCGGAATTTCATCAACAGGCAAAAGCCACGGCGCGGCAGCGTATTGCGCTGGCGGGATACCGTTTGGGCATGTGGTTGAATCAGCTTCTGGCTTAATAATTCGTCATTCATCGTAAAACTAACTCCGGTTTGGAACCCCGGCCTGAAGGCCGGGGTTTCGACCGTAACAACAAGGGAAGGGATGCAAACCCCTGCATTGCCGTCTACAAGATCGTCTGGTCGGGAGAGTGTGCGTAAAATGCACACATTTACAGCGAAAACGCTCCAAGTATGGAGCTGCTCAAAAATTTAAATAAAATCAGCTATTTATAAACATAAAATGCGAAAATACCTTATGTTTGTCTGCTTTTTGCCGCCGATTTTCACCCTCATGCCCTGGCAGATTGTTTGTCAAGTTAAATTAAATTATAAAAAAACTCTTCTACCTATTTAATTTTTCAGAATTTTTCCTATAATATCGCCACCTGAACAGTGGCAATGTCATGGCAGAAGGAAGCGACCTCGAAAAGACAGAACAGCCTACAGGCCGACGCATCGAGCAGGCCCGTGGCGAGGGACAAGTCCCCCATTCGCGGGAACTCGGAAGTTTTCTTGTCCTCATAGTGGCAGCCTCTTTTTTCTGGCTCTTCGGCAGTTGGGCCATCCAGAACGTCATGCGGATCATGCGGAAGGGACTCACGATTGACCCAATGTTTGCGCGTGAGCCGCACCTTGTTTTTCCCCGCCTTTTCGATCTGGGCACGGACGCGATACTCTACTTCTCGCCTCTCCTGCTGGCGCTTATCGTCGCCGCCCTGATTCCGCCTTTCGTCCTGAATTCCTGGGTGTTTTCCGCCAAGGCGCTTACGCCTAATCTGGGGAAGTTGAATCCCATTTCCGGCATAGGCCGCCTTTTTTCCTGGAACAGCCTGATGGAGTTGGCGAAAGCCATCCTGAAAGCCCTGTTGATTGGCGGCGTGGCGGTATTGACGCTCTGGAGCGAACGGGAAGAAATTTTCGGTCTCCTGGCGTTACCTCTGAACGTAAGTCTGGTATCTGCCGGGAAACTCCTTACCTTTACCTTTTTTGTGGTGGTGTTCTCAATTATCCTGGTGGTGATTGCCGATGTTCCCTTCCAGATTTGGCAGTACTACAACAAGCTGAAAATGACCAAGGACGAAGTAAGAAGGGAAAGCAAGGAAACGGAAGGCGACCCGCTCGTAAAAGGGCGTATCCGCAGCCTGCAGCGGGAAGCGGCGAGAAAACGCATGATGGCGGCGATTCCTGAAGCCGACGTGATCGTGACCAACCCGACTCATTTTGCGGTAGCGCTCGCCTACAAGGAAGGTATGCGCGCTCCCAGGGTGGTAGCCAAAGGAATGGGCGAGATTGCCAGGAAGATCAAGGTCATTGGCGCGGAACATGGGATTCCCATGCTGGAAGCTCCGCCCCTGGCGCGCGCCCTGTATAAATTCACAGAAATTGACGAGCTGATACCGGGCGCGTTGTATGCCGCCGTTGCTGAAGTGCTGGCTTACGTTTATCAGCTTAACCTGTGGCGCAAGGAGGGCGGGAATTATCCGGTTCCGCCCAGAGACGTACCCGTGCCACCTGAGTTTGCCGTGCCGGAGGTCGCCTGATGGCAGCAGCCCTCTCCCTGACCCTGCAAAACGCTTTCTCCCGCGTAAACATCGTACAACTGGGCGCGCCGGTACTCATCATCATGATTCTGGCGATGCTGGTGCTGCCGCTGCCGCCTTTCATGCTGGACGTGTTCTTTACCTTCAACATCGCCCTGTCGGTACTGATCTTGCTGGTGGCGATTCAGGTACGCAAGACGCTGGAATTCTCTGTTTTCCCCACAGTGCTTTTGGTGACGACGCTGTTGCGCCTTTCGCTAAACGTCGCTTCTACCCGCGTTGTCATGCTGCACGGGCATACGGGCAGCGACGCGGCAGGCAAGGTCATTGAAGCGTTCGGGCAGTTTCTTATTGGCGGCAATTACACGGTCGGTGTCATTGTTTTTCTGATTCTGGTCATCATCAATTTTATTGTGATTACCAAAGGCGCCGGACGGGTTGCCGAAGTTGCCGCCCGCTTTACCCTGGACGCCATGCCCGGCAAGCAGATGGCGATTGACGCCGACCTGAATGCCGGCCTGATCGGCGAGGATGAAGCGCGGCAACGCCGTTCCGATATTGCCAGGGAAGCGGAATTCTTCGGCTCCATGGACGGCGCTTCCAAGTTTGTGCGGGGTGACGCCATCGCGGGGATAGTCATTACCCTTATCAATATCATCGGCGGCCTGATTATCGGGGTGTTGCAGCACGACCTGGCCCTGGCCGACGCCGCGCGTACCTACACCCTTCTGGCGATTGGCGACGGGCTGGTGGCGCAGATTCCCGCCCTGGTTATCTCGATTGCCGCTGGCATGGTGGTGACCCGCGTTTCGGATGAAAAAGAAGTCAGTCTGCAATTTGTGGCCCAGGTATTCCGCAACCATAGCGTTGTATTCATTACGGCGGGGATTCTGGGCGGTATGGGCATTATTCCCGGTATGCCCAATTTGGTGTTCCTCATGCTGGCGGGCATTCTCTCCTTACTCGGCTGGAAGATGCTGCAAGGCTCAAAGCTCCAGACCGCCCGCGCTGCCCCGGCTCGACCAAAACCGACGCCGGCGCAGGAATCGCAGGAAGCCTCCTGGGCGGATGTAGTGCCGCTGGATGTGCTGGGGCTGGAAGTGGGTTATCGCCTGATTCCGCTGGTCGACAAGACCCAGGATGGCGAACTCCTGCGCCGCATTCGTGGCATCCGCAAGAAGTTCGCGCAGGACATCGGCTTTCTCGTTTCCTCAGTGCATATTCGGGACAATCTGGAATTGAAGCCCAATGTATATCGCATTCTCCTGAAAGGGGTGGAGATCGGCACGGGCGAGGCTTTCCCCGGTCAGAATCTGGCGATCAATCCGGGGCGTGTGGTAGGCGAACTGGAGGGGACGAAGACCAAAGACCCGGCCTTTGGCCTGGAAGCCGTCTGGATCGAGCCGCGCCTGCGCGACCAGGCGCAGGCATATGGTTATACCGTGGTAGACGCGGCCACGGTAATTGCTACGCATATGAATCAGGTATTGTTGAACAATGCCGCTGCTCTCCTGGGACGGCAGGAAGTCCAGCAGCTTCTCGATCATTTGGGACAGGAAATGCCCAAACTCCTGGAAGACTTTGTGCCCAAATCCATTTCGCTCGGAACCCTGCAAAAGGTTCTCCAGAATCTGCTTGACGAGGGTATTCACATCCGCGACATGCGCACTATCGTCGAAACCCTGGCTGATATGGCGGGGCGTACCCAGAATGTCGACGATCTAACCGCGCAGGTTCGGGTGGCGCTTGGACGCGCGATTATCCAGGACATTTATCCGAGCGGCAATGAAATGCAGATCATGACCCTTGAGCCGAAGCTGGAGCGTTTGTTGCTGCAAACCGTAAACGGCACAAGCGGCGCGGTGGCGCTGGAGCCGGGTCTGGCCGACGGTCTCCTGAAAGAAGCGGCGGAAGCGACCCGCCGTCAGGAAGAATTGAATCTGCCCGCCGTGTTGCTTGTGCCCGGCGCGCTCCGTTTCCTCCTTTCCCGTTTCCTGCGCCGCAGTATTCCGCAGTTGAAAGTCATAGCCCATAACGAAGTTCCCGAAACCCGGTTCCTTAAGGTTACCTCTATCATTGGAGGCAGGTCATGAACGTAAAGAAATTTGTTGCCGCCAACGCGGGCGAAGTCCTGCGTAAAGTCAAGGAGACTTTGGGACAGGATGCCATCATCCTATCCAATCGCAGCCTGCCCGGCGGCGGCGTGGAAATTATGGCGGTTGCCGCGCGCGACATGGCCTCCATCGCTTCGCCGGTGGAGGAAAAGGCGCGCGCTTTCGTCAAGCGTTACCATGACGAGGATGAAGCCTACCGGGTCGAGCTTTCCCGCGCCGCGCCCCGGCAGAGTGATCCTCTGCCGCCCATGCACGCTCCGCTGATTTCCCGCGCCGAGCATATTGACAGTCGCCCTGAAGTTCGCGGTGGCAATCGTGCCGGAGCAAGTCCCAATCATTCGCGCCCGGTAGAAAAACGTTCCGCTCCGCTTGTCAATGCGGGCATTCCGATGCCGGATTCGTTGCGTAACGCGCGTCCGGCGCAACAGAAAAGCGTATCTCAACCAATAGAACTGCGCGACGCGCCGGAGATTCCGGCGGAAGTGCTCGCGGAAATTCGCTCCTTGCGTAAAGTCGTTGAACAACATCTGGCGGGCTTTATCTGGGGGGAAACCGCGCGGCGGCAGCCTGTCAAGACGGAAGTATTGCGCCGGATGCTGGACGCGGGCTTTTCCCCTTGTTTTGCCCGCGAGTTGCTTGCCGACCTGTCGCCGAAGCTGGATTTGCCACAGGCGTTTGCCTGGAGCCGGAGTGTGGCGGAGAAAAGTCTTTCGGTATCCCCTGTTGATTTGATTGACAAGGGCGGCGTCTATGCGCTGACCGGGCCTACCGGCGTCGGCAAGACCACGACGGCGGCCAAGCTCGCTGCCCGCTGCGTGTTAAGGCATGGCGCGAACAGGGTGGCGCTGGTGACGACGGACAGTTATCGGATTGGCGCTTATGAGCAGCTTCGCATCTACGGGCGCATTCTTGGCATTGCGGTTTATCTCGCCAGGGATGCCGAAGAGCTGCACCAGATTCTGGGCGAACTGCAAAACAAGCACATGGTACTGATTGACACGATGGGCATGAGCCAGAAAGACCGGCTGGTCGTGGAATTGAACAACATGCTTTCCGCCTGTGGCGTCCGTCGTCTTTTGCTGCTTTCCGCCACAGTGCGGGGCGATACCCTGGATGATGTGGTGCGTTCCTATCGCGGCGATGATCTCGCGGGCTGCATTCTGACCAAGATTGATGAGGCGACCGCGCTGGCGCCGGCTATTGACGCGATTATCCGGCATGGGCTGCGTCTGGATTATGTCTCCAACGGACAGCGGGTTCCGGAGGATTTGCACCTGCCCAACCGCGCCTATTTGCTGCATCGCGCCTTCAAGGAGATGCCTGATCCGGCGCACCGTCTTACCGGCCTGGAGCCGGGGCTGATGATGGCCAATGCCGGTTTTACTGCCAAATCCGGGACGGCGGAGTTCGCGCGTGGCTGATTTCAGCCACGACCAGGCTGCCGGCCTGCGGCGACTATTTGCCAGCCGACAGTTGCGGGTGGCGACTTTCGCTTCCGCGACAGCGGGCATAGGCAAAACCACACTGGTTGCCAACGTGGCGGTTGAACTGGCGCGTCAGGGTCAGGAAGTCCTGGTGGTGGATGAGAATGGCGGGAATAATCTCGGCGTTTTTTTCAATATGTCTGCCGGGGGAGAGTTGACTCAGGTCTTGCGCCGCAAGCTCTCATTGGAAGACACCCTCTTTTCCCCGTTTCCTGGCGTCAGGATTCTTCCTGCTGACAAGGTGGCAGAGCGATTGGCGCGTTTGTTACCGGCGGAACAGGAGGCATTGCGAAGCGGCATGCAGGCGCTCTCCAGACCGGTGGATGTTCTCCTGATTGATAGTTCCCCCAACCATGCGGAAGGCTTGTCTCCCTGGGGACTGACGGGCGAAGTGGTGCTGGTTATGTCCGGCGCGCGGGACTCCATTACCGATGCTTATGCCATGATCCGCAAAATCAGCGCTGCCCGGCGGCATTTCCGCATTCTGGTGAACAGGGTGAAGAACGCGAACGGCGGGCAGATAATTTTCGGCAATTTGAAGAAGCTCGCTGCCGAGCGCGGCATTGCCCGGCTTGAGTATGGCGGCGCGATTCCGTTTGATAATACCCTGAAACAATTGGGACAACTCTGCCAGCCCATTGTTAATGCCCTGCCGGACAATCCGGCGGCGGCAGCGTTGCGGGGCTTTGCAGGTCATCTTTATGATTGGCCGGATGCGGAATATGAACGCGGCGGAGTCGAACAATTTGTCGCGCAACTGTTACACTCTGCGTCTACTGCAACTCCCCGTGTTTTACACGCCTGAATGTATACCGCCACTGGTCAGATTGACCGGGAGCAACTGATAGAACAGTATGCCCCGCTGGTCAAACGCATTGCCTATCACCTGGTGGCCAGGCTTCCGGCCAATGTGCAACTGGAAGACCTGGTACAAAACGGGATGATCGGCCTTCTGGACGCTTTTGAGCGTTACCGGGAAGGGCTGGGCGCGCAATTTGAGACCTATGCCAGCCAGCGTATCCGTGGCGCGATGCTTGACAGTTTGCGCGAGAGCGATTCCCTGCCGCGCCAGACGCGACGGGAAATGCGGCGGGTGGAAGCGGCGCTGCGTCAACTGGAACATCAGCATGGACGTCCGCCCAGCGAGACTGAACTGGCGGAGGCGCTTGCCATGCCCCTGGCTGATTATCAAAGACTGATGCAGGAAGCGCGCGGGCATCAGCTTTTATATATGGAAGATTTTGAGAACGAGGAAGGCGAAAGCAGCTTCCTTGATCGGCACTTCGGCAACAGCGAGCTTGATCCGGCGGTGCTGTTTGAAAACCAGGCGCTGCGGCAAAATCTGGCGCAGGCTATTTTCCAACTGCCGGAACGCGAACAGTTGGTAATGGCTTTGTATTATGACGAAGAGTTGAACCTGCGGGAAATTGGCGAAATCCTGGGGGTTACGGAATCCCGCGTTTGCCAGTTGCATAGCCAGGCGGTCAGTCGTTTGCGCGGTTATCTGTTCGGCACAGGCCGCCCGTCCGCAAAGCGGGGAAGGAGAAGTAGCGATGGATAAACTGAGCGTCATCGGTCTGATAATCGGCATTGGCGCGATTCTGCTAGGTCAGGTGCTGGAGGGCGGTCATATTGCGTCGCTGGCGCAGCCTGCCGCGTTGGTTATTGTGCTGGGCGGCACTTTGGGCGCGGTGCTGCTGCAAACGCCGTTTGTCTATTTCCGGCGGGGTCTTGGCATGTTGGTGTGGGTTTTCAGGCCGCCGAAGATTGATTATCAGAAGCTGATCGAGCGTATTGTGCAGTGGAGTTTTTATTCCCGCCGGGAGGGTTTGCTGGCGCTGGAAAATTTTGCCAATCAGACGAATGATCCGTTTGAGAAGAAGGCGCTGCAACTTTTGGTGGATGGCATTGACGCCGAGCGCCTGCGCGATATTCTGGACGCCAGTTATCGCACGCAGGATATGGAATACAGGCAGGCCGCCCGCATTTGGGAGGCGGCGGGGGGCTATTCGCCGACCATCGGCATTTTGGGCGCGGTTATGGGGTTGATTCATGTGATGGAGAACCTGTCGGACCCTTCCAAGCTGGGCGCGGGGATTGCGGTGGCTTTTGTCGCTACCATTTATGGCGTGGGCCTTGCCAACCTTGTCTATCTTCCGGTTTTCAACAAGCTGAAAGTGCATATTGTGCGTCTTATGCGCGCGCGGGAGGTGCTGGTCGAGGGCTTGCTTGGCATTGCGGTCGGCGAGAGTCCGCGTATTATCGAGGGGCGCTTGCGCGGCTATCTCAATCAGGATGAACAGCCGAAGGTGAAGGCGAGCCTCCGCCGTTGAGTTGGAAGAAAGCCATGCGCAGCCGCAGACCTCGCCATACGCCTGAGGAAGACCACGAAAATCTGGATCGCTGGCTGGTTTCCTATGCGGATTTTATTACCCTCCTGTTTGCCTTTTTTGTGGTCATGTATGCCCTGTCCACGATCAATGAGGGTAAATACCGGGTGCTTTCCGAATCGCTCAATATAGCCTTTCGCAGCCTTGTGACGGATCAGAAAGCGGTTGTTGCCAGTGGCCCGCCGGTTGCGCCGCCGGTCATTGTGCCTGCTCCGCCCGCTCCGGCGAAGGAAGTAGACGACGCCAGGAGCCAGCGGCGAAGCAGGATGCGGAACATGGCGCGCGATATTATGGACGCCCTGGCGCCGCTGGTGCGGGAAGGGAAGGTGCGGGTTTTGGAGACCAGTCGCGGGGTGACGGTCGAGATCAATGATAGTGTGCTTTTCGCGCCTGGGCAGGCGCGTCTGGAGACGCCTTCTGTTTCTGCCCTGGAGGCGGTAGGGGCGGTGCTGGCGGCTAGTGAATATCCGATCACGATTGAAGGGCATACGGACAATATTCCGATTCGCACGGCGCAATTTCCTTCCAACTGGGAGCTTTCCGCCATGCGCGCCACGACGGTGTTGCGTCTTTTTGCGGATGTAGGCGTTGACCCAAACAAGCTGACGGCTATTGGCTATGGCGAGCAGAGGCCGGTGGAGAGCAATGATACGGTGGAAGGCCGCGCCCGCAATCGGCGGGTGAGCATTCTGATTGATTCCATGGCACCGGAATCGCCGAGTGAGGTACTGGAAGAATTGACTGCCGCGCCGAGGGCGCGTGTTCCGTAATGAGGGGCCAAATATTTTTCTTCTCAAAAAACTGAAGCGTAAGTGCCATGACTGAAGTCGAACTGCTCAAACTGCTGGCGCATGGCGAAGACAGCCGTCATCAGTTCAAACTTGACGCCACCAATGCAGACAGTCTGGCTGCAGAACTTGCGGCATACGCCAACAGCGGCGGTGATCAGTTATTTCTTGGTGTGGGTGATGATGGTTCGGTAGTTGGGTTGGACATTGCTTCGGTACAGCGCTTAAACCAGTTGCTGAGTAACGCCGCTTCGCAGCATGTGTGTCCGCCTGTAAATCCAGAGACCGAAAATGTGCAAACGGACAACGGCATCGTCATGGTGGTGAGCGTAGCTGATGGCTCCGACAAGCCTTACATGGATAACCAGGGTCGTATATGGGTCAAGTGCGGAGCGGACAAACGGCGTGTGAGGGCACGCGAGGAGATGCAGCGCATGTTTCAGCGTGGCGGGTTGGTCCATGCTGACGTGGTGCCGGTGTCCGGTACTACGTCAGCGGATATTGATGAGAAAGCATTCCGCGATTATTTCATCCGTCGTTTCGATTCTGGCAGTGAATTCGATGACCAGCCGCTGGAGCAGTTGTTGCAGAATCTGGGTCTGGGCAATGGATATGAATTGAATTTGGCTGGATTGATGCTGTTTGGCCGCAACCCGCAGCGATGGCAACCTGCTTTCCAGGTCAAGGCAGTGACATTTCCTGGTACTGAGGCGCACGATAATCGTTATCTGGATAGCGAGGACATCAACGGCACGCTATCGGAGCAATACAAGGGAAGTATCGCATTTCTCCGTCGCAACCTGCACCATGTGCAGCGCGGACGCGGCTTCAACACGGAGGGCTTGCTGGAAATCCCCGAAGCCGCGCTGGAGGAACTGCTGGTCAATGCGCTGATCCACCGCGATTACTTCACCAGCGCCTCGATCCGCATCATGGTGTTTGCCGACCGAGTGGAAATTGCCAGCCCCGGTCACCTGCCTGATAGCCTGAGCGTGGAAGCAATCAGCAAGGGCAGAACCAACCATCGTAACCCTAGGCTCACTGAACATGCTTCCAAATTGCTGCCATATAAGGGTTTGGGTACTGGCATACGGCGTGCTTTGAAGGAATGGCCTCGCATTGAATTGATTGACGATGTGGAGGGTAATCAGTTCTCCGCCGTAGCTTGGCGACCAGAGGCAGAGTGGACGGCTTCGCAGATTACCGATCAAGTCACCGATCAAGTTACCAGGGAAATCACCAAAATCACTAAGGAGGCGCATCGTCTACTGGAAGCAATGCAGGGCGAGATGACTCGTACCGAAATCCAGGCCAAGCTTGGTTTGAAACATTTGCCTCACTTCCGCGACGCCTACCTGCGTCCGGCGTTGGAGATAGGGTTCGTAGAAATGACTGTTCCCGATAAGCCCAATAGCCGCCTGCAAAAATATCGGTTGACTGTGGCTGGGCGGGCTTGGTTGCAAGCATACACAAAGATGGAAGCAAAATAACTCATTACCATCTACGCGCCGAGCATAACGCAGAAGAAGGAAAATGACTGATACAGCCAGCCTGGTACGCGATACAGGCGAGCGCGAGTGCTTTTGCGTAATGCGGGCAGGATGCGCAGAGGGAGAAGGCGGAGGCGCGGTTGTTTGTGACGGAGTTTTTGAGCATATTGAGGTGCGTGATCCGGTCATTGGGGCGCGTTGGAAGGAACATCGAAGGAACACCGAAGGAGCGTAGGGCATAGGAATATTCCTATGCCCCCCTCCATAGTTCCATGTGCATTTATCAGTCTTTGTAACCTGTTGCTATTTGATTTTTCGGCACAGAATCCGTACCGATGTGGGTAATTTCCGGTTTTTTCGGGTGTTTCCCACGTTCATAGCGCGATACATGGCGCGGAATGTAGCAAAGACGCCGGATTACTTGGCGCGCATGGCGGACACATGCTTGTCGAGGCAGCGGCAAATCAACTGGATTTTTCCGAGGAGGGAAAAGATGAAAAGCTTGATAGTTAAGGCCACAACAGCATTGCTGATGGCTGCATTCGGGGTGGGAACGGCTTTGGCCGCGCCGGAAACCCTGCAAGATGTGATGAAACGACGGGGGCTAAGCCAGCAGGATCTCCTGGCCGCGTCCAAGACGTATACGCCGTCCGGCAAACGCGATGAATTCATCGCCTTCAGTTCCGGCGGCCAGTCGGGACAGGTCATCATCTACGGCATCCCTTCGATGCGCATCCTTAAATACCTCGCGGTGTTTACGCCCGAACCATGGCAGGGCTACGGCTATGACGAAGAGTCGAAAGAGGTGCTGAAGGGAGGGCGGATTGACGGGAAGGATATCACCTGGGGTGACACGCACCACCCGGCTGTTTCCGAAACCGGCGGGCAGTACGACGGGCAATTCCTTTTCATCAACGACAAGGCCAACCCGCGCATTGCCGTGATTGACCTCAGGGACTTTGAGACCAAGCAGATCGTGGTCAGCCCGGTCTTCAAGTCGGAGCACGGCGGCGCGTTCGTGACGCCCAATACCGACTATGTGTTCCAGACCGCGCAGTACGCCGCCCCATTGGAACCCAGGAAGTTCTATCCGCTTGAGGAGTTCAACGAGAAGTATCGCGGCGGCATCACGTACTGGAAGTTTGACCGTGAGGCAGGCCGCATTGATCCGGCAAAATCTTTCTCGATTGAGCTGCCGCCCTACTCGCAGGATTTGTCGGACGCGGGTAAAGGACCATCGGATGGCTGGTCTTTCACGAATTCCTTCTGCTCTGAACGCTACGTCGGCGGGATCGAGCAGGGTCGCCCGCCGTTTGAAGCCGGTTGTTCGGCCAAGGATACGGACTACCTGCATGTGATCAACTGGAAGAAGGCCGCTGAGCTTGTCGCGCAAGGCAAGGCGCAGAAGATCAATGGGCATGACGTGCTGATGATGGATACGGCGGTGAAGGAAGGCATCCTCTTCCTGATTCCCGAGCCGAAATCACCACATGGCGCGGATGTGTCGCCGGACGGCAAGTACATCATCGTCTCGGGTAAGCTCGATACGCATGTGTCCGTCTATTCCTTCGAGAAGATTCAGGCAGCGATCAAGGCAGGCAGGTTTGAGTCGAAAGACCCCTACGGCATTCCGGTGATCGGTCTGAAGGACGCGCTGCATGTACAGGTTTCGCTGGGTCTGGGTCCGTTGCACACGCAGTACGATTCGAAACCCTGTATAGGCTACACCTCACTTTATGTCGACTCCCAGGTGGCCAAATGGAATTACTGTGAAGGCAAGGTGCTCGACAAAATTTCGGTGCACTACAACATCGGTCACCTGATGACGATGGAAGGCGATTCCGTTGATCCTAAGGGGCGTTACCTGGTGGCGCTGAACAAGCTCGCCATTGACCGCTTCAACCCGGTGGGGCCATTGCATCCGCAGAACCATCAGCTCATTGACATCAGCAATGACAAGATGCAGTTGCTCTATGACATGCCATTGCCGTTGGGCGAGCCGCACTACGCCGTGGCCATTGATGCTGCCAAGCTGAAGCCGGGTGTGCGCTACAGGGTGGGAACCAACAGCCGTACCGATAAACCGCACCCGGGCGCCGTGCGCGCGGGCGAGGAAAAAATCGAACGTAATGGCAACAAGGTGACGGTGTTTGGCACGGCGATTCGTTCGCACTTCACGCCGGAAATCATCGAGGTGGAAGTGGGCGATGAGGTGACGATCAACATGACCAATCTTGAGCGCGCCCAGGACGAAACCCACGGCTTTACCGTCTCCACCTACAACGTGCACATGTCGGTCGAGCCGGGCAAGACGGCGTCGGTGAAGTTCGTAGCGGACAAGGAAGGCGTGTATCCGTACTACTGCACGGAATTCTGCTCCGCGCTGCACCTTGAAATGCAGGGCTACCTGCTGGTGAAGCCGAAGGGCTGGAAGGCAACGGGTAAGACTCTGGCCAAGGCCAACTATACCGAGAAGGACTACCAGGCGCAGTTGAAGAAGATCGCCGATACGCAAGCGGTGATTGATCAGGTGGTGGGCATCATCACCAGCTATGACTACAAGGCATTCCCGGATGTGGTGAGCATGGTTGAGGACGCCTTCGACCAGGCTGGCAAGATCCCTGACGTCAAGGCCAAGCACGAAGCGGCAGCGGCCAAGAAGGATTGGGAAAACGCCTGCCTCTGGGCCGAGCAGGTCTGGCAATATCAGGTCAAGACCGCCGACCTGGGTTTGCGCGCCAAGACTTATCTTGAGCAGAACAACGCCAGGAAGGTCAAGTAATCTATGACACTCCCTCCCCCTGCGCGCAGCCCTGGCTGACTGCGCGCAGGGGAAAGGGAGGTTTGTTGAATGTTTTTCAGGAGAGAAACCCCATGATGAAACAAGCCTTATTTGCCCTTTGTGGGGTATTTATGCTCCCGGTAGCAGTTGCCGCTGACGGCGCGAAGCTGTACGCTGAAAAGACCTGCGTCGCCTGCCACGGCCCTAAAGGAGACAAGCCGCTGTTGCCCAATTATCCGAGGATAGCGGGGCAGAGCGCGGCCTATGCGGAACAACAGATGAAGGATATCAAGAGCGGGGTGCGCGCCAACGGGCAATCCGCGGCGATGAAAGGAGTCATGCATCTGGTAAGCGATGCGGAAATCAAGGTATTGTCCACATGGCTGGAAACGCTCAAGTAAGAATTCAATTGACGCCTGGCATGGCCGGGCGATGCGGTGCGGAAGAAGTCGGCACGATTCATCCCGTACTCAACCAGCCCCTTGAAGGGGAGAGTTTTAAAACGGAGGTTTGTTTTTATGAAAGCATTTCTTTTATCTATTGCCTTGTCAGTGGCGGGTGTTGCGGCGATGAATGTGTCTTCCGCCGCGCCCCCGGCTCCGAAGAAGGAGGGGATCGAAAGCAAGGGTTACACCTGGAATGCCCAGGAAGGCGAGAAGATTGAGGCGCTCAAGTTGAAGGGCGACAAGGTTAACGGCGAGGAAGCCTACGAAGTGTGCGGCGCCTGCCACCTGCCTTCCGGGGCGGGACGACCGGATGGCACATTCCCGCAGCTTGCTGGCCAACATACGACGGTGCTTATCAAGCAGATGGCCGACATTCGCGCAGGCTTGCGGGATAACATGACGATGTATCCCTTCGCGGCCACTTTGACCGACCCGCAGGAACTCGCCGACGTATCCGCCTACATTGAAAGCCTGTGCATTCCTCTTGACCACGGCGTATACGAAGGCGCGGATGCGGAGCAGCAAATCGCAAATGGCAAGGCGCTCTACGAAAAGGAATGTCTGGAGTGTCACGGCAAGAATGGCGAGGGCGACAAGGCGAAGTTCTATCCGGTAATTGCCGGGCAGCACTATAAGTACCTGTTGCGCCAGATGACGGAAATCCGCGACGGTCACCGCCGCAACGCCAACCCGGACATGGTGCGGATCATCAAGCCCTACACGAATGATATGCTGGTAGCAATCTCGGCGTATCAGGCGAGCCTGAAGATGCCCGGCGCGATGTGCAAGCCGAAAGCCGACAAAAAATAACATTGAACGGTGAACAGTGAACACTAAGAATCAGGACGGACTTGTGACGCTGCTGGCGCTGATTGCGCTGGCAGCGTTAGTGATCGCGTATTTTGCGCCGATCTGGTGGGTATCGCTCACCGCGCCCAATTACCCGAAGGACGCTTTCCCGGACGGCATTCGCATTCATTTTCACTTTGACAGCGTGCAGAATGGCTGTAAGGCGGCGAAATTGGGCACGCAGATGGCGGACGAAATCATCCAGGGCGATCTTTCGCATGACACCAAGCGCTGGAACCCCGTTCTCGACGCGAAGAAAAACGTCGACAAGGGGGCAAAGGGGCTGGATTGCGTGCATGAGATGAACACCATCAACCACTATGTCGGCATGTTCCCGATTGAGACGGGTGCGCCGGTGGAGCGGCCTCTGGCGAAGTTTTTCTTCGGCTTTTTCGCGGTGATGATCGTAGCGTTCGCTTTGCCTCGGCGGCGGCAAAAGCTCGCTCTGCTTGGCGCGGGCTTTCTTGCGGTCGCGATATGGATGTTCGTTGACCAGTTGATGCTCGGAAAGCTGGATATCCAGGTGCAGACTTATGTCCGGGAATCCGGCAGATTCTTCAAGGATCCAGAGCGCGTTACAGCCTGGGGAGAAAATGTGCGGTTGATTACTCAGGTCGCAATGTTCGGTTTGGTCGCAAGCATGGTCTTCGTAATGGTGGGGGTAGCAAGATGGCGCGGCTTCCAGTTGCTGCTGGTGCTTGTTCCCGCCCTCCTGCCTCTCTTCTTCCTCGTGACCTACTCGGGTTGGCTGTGGTTCTTCGGGCATAACCTGCATCCCTGGGCGGCGTTTACGGTAAAACCTTTCATGCCCACGGTGTTCGGCGAGGGTAAGGTGGCGCAATTTTCGACCTATTCCTATCCGACCTGGGGCTATGGCTTGTTGCTGTTGATTTTTGCCTGCCTGATGCTGGCGTTCCTGCTTCGTCGCAAACAATTGCGCGAGCAGCCGAGCCGAGAATGAGGAGTCAGTTGAGTTCCCCGGCCTTCCGGTCGGGAATTCCCTGCTATGATTCAGGGGAAGCTCCAGCCCCATAAACACTTATGGCTTCGCCGCGAGCCTTGTTCGCCACTCTATGCGCTTTGATTCATGCCCAACATGCCAGGACTATCTTCATGCTTTCGCGCCGCGCTCTTTGTAGCGTTGGGCGCGATGCTTCTCTCCCCACGGGGAGGAATGGGGCAGGTGGAATTGTTCGGAGACAATGCCAACGATAGCTATTACGGGAAAGGGGACGCAGACATGCAGCGCGTGACCATAGACCGCCCAAAACCTGTCTGGCTGCTCTTTGAGCGCGATGCGCGCATTCATGGCCTGCAACCCTTCCAGGAGCTTGTGGACGCGGCTGAACCTGGCTCCATTCTGCGCCCGCCGCCGGGCGTCTACGCGGGGCCGGTGGATGTCAACAAACAGCTCACCATTGAGGGGAATGGGGCGGTCACCATTGACGCTGGCGATAAAGGCACAGTCATGACGCTGAACGCGGATGATTCCGTCGTGCGCGGCTTGCGCCTTACCGGTTCCGGCGCGTCGCACGACACGGATGACGCCTGCCTTGATGTGCGCGGCAACCGCAATGTGATTGAAGATGTTACCGCCGACAACTGCCTGTTCGGCATTGACTTGAAGCAATCTTCCCGTAGCGTAGTGCGTAATAACCGCATCAGTTCCAAGCAGCTTGACCTTGGCGTGCGTGGCGATGGACTACGCCTGTGGTACAGCAACGACAATCTTATCGAAGGCAACGAGGTGGTTGATTCACGCGACATGGTGGCCTGGTATTCGCACCGTAACGTGTATCGCGGCAACATCGGTCAGCGCAGCCGCTATTCGATCCATTTCATGTTTGCGGACGACAACATCGTCGAAAACAATCACTTCAAGGATAACGCGGTGGGCGTATATTTCATGTACACCCACGGTGGCGTAGCGCGCGGCAATATCATTACCCACTCTACCGGCGCGACAGGCATGGGCATTGGCTTCAAGGAAGCTTCCGACGTGCTGATCGAAAACAACGAGATTATCTACTGCGGGGTTGGCGTGAGCTCCGATCTGTCGCCGTTCGAGCCGGATTCGAGCGTCGAATTCATCGGCAACCGTTTTGCCTATAATGGAATTGGCGTCATGTTCAATTCGGAGTTGGGCGGCAACAACCTGCGCGACAACGTTTTTGAAGGTAACCTGACCGATGTGAGCTATGGCGGGCGCTCTGATGACAATCCGCACAAGAACTTCTGGGAAGGCAACTATTGGGATACTTACCAGGGATTTGATGTCAATGGTGATGGCATTGGCGATACACCGCACGAGTTTTATGCCTGGGCTGACCAACTGTGGATGGAATTTCCGATGGCGACTTTCTTTCGCGCCTCGCCGGTGCTGGAGCTGCTTGACTTCCTGGAACGGTTGGCGCCGTTTTCTTCGCCCGCGCTTATCCTGCGGGACGAAAAACCGCATTTTAACAAGCCACTGCGGGAGAGCGCGGCATGAGCGAGCCAGAACAACCAAACCCCAATCCGCCTCCCAAGGCAAAGCCTGCCATGTCGCTTGAAAAGCGGCAGCGTATGCGGCGTAAATTCATCCGCTCGGCCATATTGCTGGCAGGGGTGATCGGCGCTTCCATCCTGGGGGTTGTGCCGGTTATTCGCGGCTGGGCGCAACGTTTACGCCCGCCTGGGGCGCTCGACGAAAAGGATTTTCTCGCCTCCTGCATCAAGTGTGGGCAATGTGTGCAGGTTTGTCCGGTCAGCGCGATCAAGCTGGGCGAGATTGATGAGGGCTATGGCATAGGCGTGCCTTTTATTGACGCGCGCGAACAGGCATGTGATTTTTCCTGCGACGCAGTGCAATGTATTCTCGCCTGCCCGACCGGCTCGCTTACCTACGAGAAGCCGGACTTTTTTCCGGTGCGTAAGGGCGCGGAACTATCCAGGATGCCGGTGTTGAAGGCCAGGGCAAACGAGTCGGAACCGGCTATAAACCTCAGGGAACGCATGGGTCTGGCGCGTCTTACGCGCCCGGAAGCGTGTCTGGCGATGCAGGGCAAGGGGTTTGTCGGCACTCCGCGCGGGGCGGGATTTAAGGGCAAAATGCGTTATATGGATATCGACCGCTGGAAACCAATTTTGGTGCGCGACTACCCGTATGAACGCGAAATCTGCGACCTGTGCGTTACGGAATGCCCGATTGAAGACGCCATCGCGCTGGAACCATTCACCGATGCCGATGGCAACCAAGGCTTTCGCCCCGTGGTGCGGGAGCAGTGCGTGGGCTGCGGCGTGTGCGAAATGATCTGCCCGGCGGAGCCGGCGGCCATCGAAATAGAGACGCGCGCGCTCTGGCGGGCAAATGGGGAGGGCGTCTGAAATGCGCAGACTCAAAGAAGATTTCCTGTGCATGTTGGGCGCGGCCCCGAAAAAACCGGAGCACCCGGGGCAGATTGCCGAAGAAGTGCGGCAGATCATGGAGCTCAAGCGGGCGAACAAATCCCGCCTGAAGGAACACCTGCACGAAGAGGCGCGGCGAAACCCGTGCCACAAATGGCGGAATCGCCGCTGGATCGTGCTTGTGGCGGTGAACCTGCTGTTCCTGTTCTCTTTCTGGCTGGACATCCAGATACTCGAAGGCGCGCTCACCGCTTCGCGCTTCGTGGGCTTTCATTTAGTTGACCTTAACTCCGCGCTCCAGGTTATGCTGGCGCACAAGCACGTCATCGTGAACCTCGTCATCGGCACGGTCACGGTATTCCTGCTCTGGGTGATGCTGGGCGGGCGCAGTTTCTGTTCCTGGGTATGTCCATACCATCTGCTTGCCGAACTCACGGAAAAGCTGCATCTGCGACTCGTGCAGAAGAAGATCGTGACCGACCACGAATTTCACCGGGGTACGCGCACCGTGTTCTGGGTCTTGTTTGCCATACTGGCGTTTGTGACCGGCTACACGGTTTTCGAGACCCTCTCCCCGGTCGGCATACTGTCGCGCGCGTTGATCTATGGGCCGGGGCTGGCGCTGGCCTGGGTATTTTTGCTATTACTCTTCGAGATATTCTGGTCGCGGCGGGCGTGGTGTCGCTACGTCTGCCCGATTGGCCTCACCTATGGCGTGGTGGGGACTATTACTCCGCTACGGGTCAGTTACCATGTCGAGGCGTGCTTTCACGAGGGTGATTGTCGCAAGGTATGTCTGGTGCCGCATGTGCTGGACGTAACGATCAAGGGACGCGCCACCGAGACAGAGATGGGGCTTGGCCCTGACTGCACGCGCTGCGGCCTGTGCGTGGATGCCTGCCCGACCGGCGCGTTACGCTTTGAAGTCAAGGGTTTATCAAAACTGCTGTGAGTGCTACCGAACATATGATTGTTATTGAAAATCTCGTCAAAACTTTCCGCCGGGTACAGGTGCTGGACGGCATAGGCTTGTCCGTTGAGGCGGGCGAGAGGGTAGCCTTGATCGGCTCCAATGGCGCGGGCAAAACCACGCTCATTCGCTGTCTGCTCGGCGAATATACCTGCAATGGCGTGGTGCGGGTGGCCGATATGAACCCGCGTGAACATCGTTCCGAAGTGCTGAAGCAAATCGGTTTTGTGCCGCAACTGCCGCCGCCGCTCAAGATGCCGGTGGGGCAGCTTATTGAATTTTCGGCGGCGCTCTGCGGCGTTGCGCCAGCGCGCATGATCGGCATCGCCGAAGAACTCGGTCTGAACGTGGCCGCCGTCCAGTCGCGGCAATTCTTGCGCCTGTCGGGCGGCATGAAGCAAAAACTGCTGATAGCCATTGCGCTTGGGCGCGATACCCGCGTGCTGTTGATGGACGAACCGGCCGCCAATCTCGACCCCGAGGCGCGCGGGATTTTTTTCGATCTGCTTGCCAAACGCCAGGAAGACACTACCATGCTCATTTCCTGCCATCGCCTCTCTGAAATGACAGCGATCATTACCCGTGTTGTTGAAATGGACATGGGGCGTGTGATGCTCGACCGTCCCAACCAGGAGGATGCGTAACCATGCGCCTGACCCGCTTGCTTTTTTTCGTTCTTGCCGCTCTCGTCGCCGCCTGCGGCAAGCAGAGCAACTGGCCGGAGGGGATGGCGCCGATTCACTGGGACAGGGATACCTGCACCCAATGCAACATGGCGATTTCCGACCCCCGCTTTGCGCTTGAATTCATGCGTACCGAACCGAAAAAAGCCGTATTCAAGTTCGACGATATTGGCTGCCTGATTGCCTGGGCGAACGCCTTGAGTAAAAAAACCGGGGCGCGTCCCGGCTGGGAGGAGCCGGACGCCCGCATATGGGTAGCAGATTTCAGTAGTATGGTTGATAACCGCGAAACCTTGCGCTGGCTGGACGCGCGCGTGGCGCGTTACATCATGCGCAGCTCCCCCATGGGCTACAACCTTGCCGCTGTAGAAAACACCGGGGAAGAAAGCATCAGTTTTGCCGAATTCCTGCGGCGCAACAGCGCGTCTCAGCATGAGGGCGGTCATGAGGGCAACGGTGAACACAGCAGAGAACATGGGGGTGGTCAATGAAACAACTGTTCCTTACCGCCAAACTTGATATTGCGGAATCGCTGCGGGCGCGTTGGTTTTTAATCTACACCCTGGTATTCGGGGGGATTGTTACGCTACTGTTTGTGTTTGGCCTGTCGGAGTCGCGGGTGCTCGGTTTCATTGGCCTCTCGCGCCTCCTGGTGACCTACATTCAACTGACGATGGCGATTCTACCGATCTTTGTGCTGATTACCACGGTGCGCTCCGTGGCGGGCGACCGCGAAGCGGGCGTGTTTGAATACCTGTTGTCCCTGCCGGTTTCCATCGGAGCATGGTATTGGGGCAAGGTTTGCGGACGTTACGCGATCATTTTCCTGCCGGTATTTCTTGCCATGTTGGGCGCGGCGCTCTGGGGGTCTTTCCAGGAGATTGACATTCCGTGGGCGATGTTTGCCTATTACACCGCGCTGCTGGCTGTAATGGCGCTCTGTTTTCTCGGTCTGGGCATGCTCATTTCAGCAATCGCGCGTAGCACGGATACCGCTCAGGGCGCCGCCTTCATGCTCTGGCTCGCGCTGTTGCTTTTCCTCGACCTGATCCTGCTGGGAGTCATGATTCAGGGGCGTATCGAAGCTGAGACTGCCATAGGCATCGCGCTTCTGAATCCGTTGCAGGTATTTCGTACCGCCGCGTTGGCGCTGTTCGATCCGCAACTCGTCGTGCTCGGCCCGGCTGCCTACGAGATTTTCGATCGTTTCGGCGCGGCGGGTTTCCAGATTTACGCGCTTGTCTATCCGGCTCTGTTAGGGCTGGGCGCGGCGCTTACAGGTTATTTTCTCTTGCGCCGGGGGGATTTGCTGTGAAGGCTGGCAGAATTCTGGGCGCGCTGTTTTGCGTTCTTTTCCTCGCTGCCGGGGTGAAGGCAGAGCAGCAGGAAGGCGGGGGGCTGGACGCGCTTTTTTCTGCCGCGATGCTGGATATTCACGGCGAGCCGATGACGCTTGCGGAGTTCAGGGGTAAGCCGCTCATCGTCAATTTCTGGGCGCGCTGGTGCGTGCCTTGCCGTGACGAAATCCCGGAACTGGTCACGTTTCAGGCGCAACACCAAAAGCAGGGGCTGGTCATACTCGGCATTGCGCTGGAGGATGAGCCGGGCAAGGTGCGTGACTTCCTGGCTGCTTATGAGGTGAACTACCCTGTCGCGCTGGTTGGCGACGCGGGTCTTGCCTTGATGCAGGCACTGGGCAATGACGTTATGGGGCTGCCGTTTACGCTGTTTATTGATCGCAATGGCGAGATCGTATGGGTCAGACGCGGCGTGCTCAAGAAAAGCGACCTTCAGAATATGGTAAATAAATTGTTGTAGTCATATAGTAGTTCGGCAGATAAAGCGACGGTTGAACTCGTAACCGTATGGGGGTGAACAGAGCGAACCCCGACACGCAACGCTTTATTTACAGGAAGGAGCAACTGTAAGGTTTGTGCTAACGCCGGGGCGGGAGAAAAGAGACGCCTGCCCCGGCTTTTTTTTATAGTCATTCCCCAAAATACAGAAACGCGAAGACGAGCCCGTTTTGTAATTGAATGGACTCGCCCAGGCCGAGGCGTCTAATAAGCGCCACGGTGGCATCATGATGATTTTGCCAACGACAGCGAGGACGAATCCATGAAACAGAATAGCACAACCAAGTCTGCGTCATTCCTGTTGGCCTGCACCGTGATAGCGGTGGATTTGGCCAAGCGGGTATTTCATGTTGTCGCAGAAGACGCCTGTGGCAAGGTGCTCTACGAGCATCGAATCAAATCACGCGAAGCATTTGCCGCGTTTTTACGGCAATTGCCAGCGGAATTAACCGTTCTGATGGAAACTGGCCCCGGAGCGCAAGCGTGGGCACGCCAGTTAGTTGAGCAAGGGCATACGGTGCGAATCCTTCCCGCGCGGCGTGTGG
>Ga0099364_10001540_pt1 | contig 37644 bp, 23 predicted proteins | sample TergutTh196P3_FD_73070 | JGI IMG/M metagenome (GOLD analysis project Ga0099364, IMG submission 73070) | Microcerotermes parvus P3 segment gut microbial communities from Pointe-Noire, Republic of the Congo - Th196 P3 | ecosystem: Host-associated > Arthropoda: Insects > Digestive system > Gut ... | reverse complement strand
GCTGAACAAGTTGAGTATCAGTTAGACTTTGAGAATACATTGTCCAAAATGAATGAACAACAAATAAAATGGTTGAATGATTCCTTAAAAATAATGTATCCTAAAGGTCATAAATGGTTGACTGAAATAAATTTTAGTTTGAAAGGATAATAAATTGGTTGAAAAGCAAAAACGTCGCCTAACAAACGGTATACGCTCCGCCGCCCATTCGGGCGGCTCCGGGGCTGCTGTTCGGCTAGGTCTCTTCGTTCCCACGCCTCATTCCACCACATTCAAGCCCACCGAAAGTTTATGGTTTGCTTTATAATAAGGTGGAATGGAACATCGCCAACTTAAAACGTTAGACGAAATATGCCCAAGATATTAAATAATATGTTGATAAGGATTCTTTTCTAAAATCAAATCACCAATTTTTGACATGCACTCAAGTATCGAATCCCTAAATTTTGGAAAACTATCTGTATTCTCTCTTTTAAGCATATCCATATATTCTACTCTTAAGGCATATAAAACATCGTATATTTCAGTCTCTCCAGCGATTTGGAGCATAGAAAGTATATCAAGCATCAATGGTGTAAATAGTCTATTTTTCTCTGATGATAAATCATTAAATGTCGGTGTTTGGGAAAGAAACACTTTCATTTCATTGTAATATATATCGTAATTTTTGTATGATTGGGCTGCTAATGATGAATCTATCGATACTTTATCATCTGCTGGCACTATTTTTGAACAATATATTTCATTGTGACATACTTTCATGAGTTCTTGCTGAGTAAAGATGTAAAAATCGGGTGCTTGCTCGGTTTCGTGTCTCATATTGAGAAATTTGTATTTACCTTGTTCAAAGCCTTTGTAAATCACAGAATGCTTTGATTCTGTTCTGCGTATAGTTTTGATTCCCATCATTACATTCACATTTGTTTCCAAGAAATCAATTAATTCATGCTTTGAAAATCTATATTCTTCTATTGCCAAGCCCTTGGGTTTAAGAAACAAATCAAACCAATATTTACCTTGAAGCATAGAACCAGCAAAGTATTCTTGACCATCATAATAAAAACAATATGGAATTGCGGCTTGCATGATAATTTCTCTATCTTCGATATTTATGCCAAATTGCTCTAACATATTGGCTAAACCAGTATATGAACAAGAGCGATTGAATGTCATGTATTTCATCTGTATCCCTGCTTTTTCTATATATTTCTTAATATATCCTGACTATCCATTTCCATCTTTGAAAAAGCAAATAACTTTTTTCCTAAATTTTTTAACGATGCACCGATAAAGTAAACTATATTGTCAATAATTAGGAAGCGATCATGGCAAGCTGATGTGATATTTATGCTTATAGGCTCGTACTGGGAGTTGTGTCTTGATATATCTAATTGTAGTTGAGGAGAGATATGTCTTGTATAAATGTGAGCTGTAACACCTGACGGCCGTTTAGAGAGTAATACAAGCACACTTTCGTCAATATAGTTGTCTATCAATACGATAGATTGCTTTGCTGACTTTATAAGATCTGATGCAAATACATAAGCATCAAAAATTTCACCTTCAAAAAAGATACCTTGAATAGGTGGCAATGCAGTTTTTACAAAGAAATCAATTTTCTTTTCAGTTTCTGTAACTCGGTTTTCTAAACTTTCGAACCTTTTGTTTACAGCATAGCCTTTTAAAATGTAGTCTTTTAAAATGCGATTTGCCCAGATTCTAAATTGAGTAGCATTTATAGAATTGACACGATAGCCAACCGACAAAATTGCATCCAAACAATAGAATTTTGTTTGATATGATTTTCCGTCTTTGGCAGTTAGTTCCAAAACGGAACTAACTGAATTGACATCCAATTCACCAGTATCAAATATATTCTTTAAATGTTTGGTTATGGCTTGCCTCTTAGTTCCAAATAAATCAGCAATTTGTTGCTGTGTTAACCATACATTCTCATTTTCCAGCCTGACTTCAACTGCTGTAGTTATATCCGGTTGATAAAGAACAACTTCACCTTTGTCCATATTATGTTCTTCTTAATTTAACTATATTTTTGAAAATACTTATCTTGCTCAGTGATTAACTTTAAGATTTCAGGCACATCATCCAGTGAAATATTCGGAATCTCTGGGACATAAGCACCGCAATGGTATTTAGTCTCACTGTCTGGAAAGGTATATGAATAAATATGGCTCTCAGGTTCACCTAGACACCAGCTACATTTATTCTCAAGACAGCCTGGTATTTTGTGTGGATATTTGCTGATTGGAGACTTAACTATATCTGCAAATCTCTGTGAATAATCTCGACATGCTGAAAACCTTAATGCAAGGAATGGAACTGGATGTTTGCCTTTTTTGATACCCATTTTCACCATATATTTATTGAGGACAGGGTGTGTGAAAGCAATATTTTCTCTGACTTTTTTAGGGACATATCCCAGCTTAAGCAGATGTTCAACTACTGGCTCATAAATCTGCTTTGCGTCATTTGATAATTGAGATATAAATGTGTTGATTAGCTCTTTTTGTTTTGGTGTGGGCATAATTCCTCCATCATGGTTTGATTATACTCTGATTTGTAGCTCGGACATAATGTCTCCTTTATCTGTGCCGACTTTGTGGCAATTCATATTTAATGTGTTATTATATCTATTTTATAATTTTATAATACATATTCATCCCGAAGGGATCGATCGCTATGTAGAAAACGATTGACCACACCACCATTCCAGCATGCCGAAGGTATGCAACATTGTATATAAATATCCCTCTGTGCCACACCTTCAGAGTGGGTGAAAAAGTCACGAAGGGGGGCATCTATTTCTACATAGCGATCGATCCCTTCGGGATGGAGCTGTGTCTTCTTTATTAAATATGTCAACTATGACTATGATGTCTTTGATTTCACTAAATGTCAGCTCAGTTCTCTTCATTTTTCTGGCGATTTTCTCTATAGCATCAATAAATTTATTGAGGAATCTTTTATCTTAAAACGATTTTTCTAAATTTTCTTGACAAATTTGATAACTTTAAAAAAATTGTTCAAATTAATATAAATATTTTTATTTGGAGGATAAATGACAGAGAATAATGCTACTATCAATCAAAAAGAAAAAAAGCCAAAAGGCAAATTCACCATTATTGATTTATTGATGATTATTATGATTGTCGGTGTGGCTTTGACTATCACTTTACCGCTTAAACAAGCTCGAGAACATGAGGCTATCGTTAGAAACAGCGTTATGGAACTCGAAAAAATCATGCGCGCAAACGAATTTTTCAGACTTAATAGTGGCTGGGATTCTTATGCGATGGACCTTTCACAACTCAGAGGTTTTTCACCACAGTATTTAAGAGACTTAGACACTTCCATTTTTACCTTTACGGTAACAGACACTTCCATTGTCGCTACTACAAATCACCTTGCCCAAACTGAGAAGGGGTATTGGTTTGATTTAAGGGACAAAAGATTTAGGGTGAATGATGACTCTAAAGATGTCATCGTTGATGCTTGGTTGCCATAGGGATTTGTTGTGACACCCTATTTTCCCTCCCTAATAATTAATGTCTTGCAGGTGGCAGAATTGGGATAGTGACACGGAGATTGCTTCGTGAGTATAGCAAGAAGGAACCTCGCAACGACGGTATTGTCCATTATACACTATAGGCGTAAGCAATACGCCACTACGATATGGGGTCTGAGATAGGGGATAGTGACACGGAGATTGCTTCGTGAGTATAGCAAGAAGGAACCTCGCAACGACGGGCGGAGTGACACGCAAGGACGGTCGAAGTGACACGGAGATTGCTTCGTGAGTATAGCAAGAAGGAACCTCGCAACGACGATATAAGTGACACAGAAAAAAATCTGCGTCCTCAAATATTTGTAATTTGTAAATTGTAATTTGTAATTTGTAAGGAGTTTTCATGTCAAAAGAAAAAAATTTATTTACTTCAGAATCGGTTACTGAAGGTCATCCAGATAAAATGGCTGACCAGATTTCAGATGCTATACTAGATGCTATTCTCGAAAAAGATCATCTTGCTAGAGTTGCTTGTGAAACTTTTCTCACTACGGGTATGGCTTTGATTGGTGGCGAAATTACTACAAACTGTTATGTTGATATTCCTGATATTGTTAGAAGAACTATCAATGACATTGGATATATTCACGCTGATTATGGGATGGACGCTCAGACTTGTGCGGTTCTTACGGCGATAGACAAGCAGTCACCGGACATTGCTTTAGGCGTCGATAAAAATGATAATAAAGCTGCTGGAGCCGGCGATCAGGGTATGATGTTTGGTTATGCGGTGAACGAAACTCCCGATTTGATGCCTTTTCCTATTCATCTTGCGCACAAGCTAGCGCAAAGGCTTGCAGAAGTTCGTAAAGGTTTGGCTACTGATGCTCCGAAAATTGATTATTTAAGACCGGATGGGAAATCACAAGTTACTATTGAATATGATGATAAAAACATCCCATTGAGGGTTGAAGCAGTTGTCATTTCTACTCAGCACGCTCCGGAGATCTCGCTTTCGCAGATCAAAGAGGACATCTTAAAATTTGTGATCAAACCTATAGTTCCGGAAAATATGATCGACAAAGATACTAAATTCCATATTAACCCCACTGGCAGATTTGTTTTAGGTGGTCCGCACGCTGACACTGGACTGACTGGCAGAAAAATCATTGTCGATACATATGGCGGGATGGGAAGGCATGGAGGCGGTGCATTTTCGGGAAAAGACCCTTCCAAAGTTGATAGATCTGCCGCTTATATGGCGCGGTATATCGCTAAAAACATTATCAATTCAGGTTTAGCGCACGAAATCGAAATTCAGATCGCTTATGCTATTGGAGTTCCAGAGCCTGTCTCCTTGAATGCAAATTCATTTAACACAGGTCATATTCCCGACCACGCTATCGCTAAACTCATCAGAGACAATTTTGACCTCACACCAGAAGGGATTATCAAACAGCTTAAACTGCTTAGACCGATATACAAAAATACTGCCGCTTATGGCCATTTTGGGAGAGCTTTACCAGATTTTACATGGGAAATAACAGATAAATATTTTTAAATAGAGATTAGGCATTAGGCATTAGGCATTAGGCATTAGGCATTAGGCATTAGGCATTAGGCATTAGGCATTAGGCATTAGGCATTAGGCATTAGGCATTAGGCATTAGGCATTAGGCATTAGGCATTAGGCACTTAGGCATTAGGCATTAGGCATTAGGCACTGAATATTTGTAATTTGTAAATTGTAATTTGTAATTTGTAAGGAGCTTTTAATGAAAAAGATATTTAGCTTATTTTTTTTCTCGATATTTCTCTGCTCTCTTTTGTCTGCTCAAAATACTATAGTGGAGGGAGTATTTGAGAGAATGGATCCCAGTGAGCCTATTATAACTGGATATTATATCATAACATCTGTCCTCGATGCTCCAGCTGGCTCTCTGGCAGCAGGGACTTATGCTATGACGGATGAGCAGATAATGTCAACTGGTGTTATTCCTATGGGCATTGCTATCGGGGCTCAATACATATCTAATGACATCAGTCCAAATAATATCACTGACCCAGAAAAAAATATTGTTTATTATATTGAAAGAACTGCTACTGCTGATCAATTTAGAATTGTCCGAGCTATAAATATGCAGCAATTTTTAGTTTGGAGAGAATTAACTCAAGTCGCATTTGGAGGAATAGGTAATAACTCTATATGGCAAATTACAGGCGACAGCTCTCAAAATATCAATCCTTTCAATGTGCAAAATATAGCTTTGGCAAACGATTGGTTTCTTAAATTTAGACCCACCATGAACCCACCAAGATTTCTTGCAGATGAAGGTACAACTAGCAATGCTTACGGGATTACATTGTATAGGTTACAATCTGGTGTAGAAGGCGATTTCGTCAGATTGAACTCAGCAGATGGTTTAGAGGATGGTAGATATATCATTGCTGCTGATTTACCAGCCAATACTACAAATGCAGTAGCGGGTATTCATGCAATGCAGCATTTTACAAATAATTTAGCATATCCTGTCAGAATATTCCCAAATTTAGCTGGAAATATAGAAAATCCTTTGTTAAACCAGGTATGGAGAATAGAAAATATTGGAAACAATCATTATTCTATTTTCAATGAAACTGGATTGATTTATGTGAACGGGTCAAATGGTACAGAATTTGCAGCATCCTCAAATAGTGTTGCAAACGATAATTCGCGATGGACAATAACTTGGGATGCCCAAAGAAGTGTTTTTAGATTGGGTAATGTTCAAAGTAATACTAGAGAAATCTCTTTTGGAAGTGGTAATGATCAAAACGCGACAGGAGCTATATTTAGACATTTTGCATCAAGCAATATTAATCTAGCAAACAACAATTATTTAGCAATCACGCTTTATAAATTTCAAGATGAACCTACTTATGTCGAAGGGACATTCAAGAAAATGGTTTCGCCCGAAACTATGACACCGGGTTTTTATATGATAGTGGCAAGAGATGCGCGAGCTATGAATTCTGAGATAAGTGGCAATTGGATACAAACAGTCCCAGTAACACCAATAAACAATGAGATAATCAATCCTAATAAAGCAATAGTCTGGGAAATAACCGCTGATGGAGTAAATTGGACTTTACAAAATGTATTAACAGGACTGTATGTATCTTTTACTGGTTCCACCACAACGAGTTTGGAAATGGTCTCCGCAGTAACAAGTGATAATCAGAGATTTTCTATCAATTGGAATTCAACAAATGTAGCTCATCACATTCAGAGTATTTCTCAAAATCGTATATTAGCACAAGGCGCAAATGCTACAGATGGCTTCAGAAATTATGTTACAACTACTCCCGTAGTTCAGCTTCCAGTTTTATACAAACTCCAAGGTTATGACCCACCCCAGGTTCCAATCATTTCGAACATCACGCAAATCACAGAAGCACCCATAGCAGACCAGGATTTAACTATTTCAGCGACAGTGAGTTATACTGGCAGTGAAGCACTTTCTGTTTTTTTGCATTATTTTCATAACGACACTGAATACAATGAAGATATGACAGGTGTGGGAGATGTATATACAAGGATAATACCTGCTGCACAGCTAGTACATGGGGCAAAATTTGAAATGAGGATAGTAGTTTTATATGGAACCAATGCCCCAATCATCTCAGCAGAACAAAAATTTTTGGCAGGGATAACCCCAATCCGAAAATTGAGGGATAGAACAGGTAACACCACAGCAGATTTGGCTTATGTGGGATATGTTTTTAAAACACAAGGCGTTGCCTTGATGAATGATAGAATACTTTTTTCTACCAGAAATGAGTTTTATATTCAAGATGAAACAGCCGGTATTGCTGTATTTAGACAAGCAGCAGATGCTATCAATTTACCTGAAATAGAAGGTCGAACAATAGAAGTCAATGGAGCATTAGAAGCATTCAATCAGTCAATACAAATAAATGCCAATATCGCCAACAATGGTAATATTTCAGTTATTGATCTTGGGCAAATGCCGAATGCAGTTATCAATACAGCTGAATATTTCAATGATCCAGTCAATCGAGAAATATATGCAGGCAGTTTGATAGGCATAGACAATGTAGACAAAGTAATGGGAGGTATATGGCCCACTACTGCTACAGCCAATATTATGATAACTGATGGAAGCGATGAAATAGCCTTACGAGTATTTCAAGCGTCAGATGCTATAGGTTCTCAAAATGAACCAGATTGGCCAGTAAATATCACAGGCGTGCTTGGATATTTTTGGTCAACTGCAACTCCTACAGGCAATCAAATCATTTTGCGTGGATTAGAAGATATTCACCCAATTATTGTCCATACCCCGGTTATATCAGATGTCACACCGATCACCATATCTCCTTTAGCCAATCAAGATATATCGATAGCGGCGACTGTTACCTACACAGGAACGAGCAGTATAAGCGTTAATTTAGTGTATTCTTTAGACGGAGTAAGTCAGGATGATATAGTAATGCAAAACTCTGGTGGTGGGATATATACAAGCTCAATACCTGCAAGTTTAAACGGCAATAACACTAGGCTTGATAATGGCGTTAGGGTAGAATATCGAATAAAAGTATTATATGGTTCTGGAGAATCGATTTTATCAGAGGAAGAAAGAAGATTTTTTGTAGGGACTACTCCGATAATCAAATTGAGAGATAATTTAACAAACGGGATGCCTACATATCAGGGCTATATAGTTAGGATTCAAGGCATTGCTTTAAATTCAGAGGGTGTGATCAGCAATGTAGCGACAGATTTCTTTTTGCAAGATGCAACAGGAGGGGTAGGAGTATATACAACAGTGGCTGGCTTTACAGATGCAGTAGAAGGCGAAGAATATGTTGTAGAAGGTGTTTTGGAGCAATTTAATGGTAGATTACAAATATTGCATTCAACAGCAACTCTTCCTACAATATTTTCCATTACTCACATACCCTTAGGAACTATACCGCAACCAGAGCCTTTTACAAATACAATAAATTATTTTACAACATATTCTACAGCAGAAAATTATGAAGGTAGCTTAATTGAGATAAAGGATGTGGAACTCGCACCTAATATTACATGGCCTACTTCTGGCGGAACAGTAAGTGTAAATTTGACAGATGGCACAGGAACAATAGCTTTGCGAGTAGTACCTTCAATGTTTAGCGCAGAACCGAGCTTTCCTGCAGATATAGTAGCAATATTGAGCCAATTTTCCAATAGTTTACCACATCATGATGGCTATCAGTTATTTGTCCGAAATAGTGATGACATCACTTCTACTACACCACCTCCACCCTTTGTAGAAGCAATTTTCAGTCGAATAGATTCGCTCAGCGAATTAACTCAGGGTTATTATGTGATCACAAATTCAGAAAATGTTTATGCAATGGTCGACAATCTCGGCGGTACGGGAGCAGGAACATGGTTAGGAGCAAGGGATATATCAGCAACGATTGATGTAAACGAAATAGAAAACCCGACAGTAGACTCTGTATGGTATATAGATTTATTATACGATAATGTTTATGCGATTCGTAGAATAAATGACACTACCAATAGATATATAATTTCAACGGGAACAGGTGGAACTGGCGTCGGATATGCTGAAAATCATAGTTCTACGCTTGCTCAATGGGAAATAATCTATGATACCCCCAATGAAGTATTTACATTAAGTAATTTTGCCAATCAAAACAGATTTTTGACTTTTCGCCCCAATCAAAATCCAGTTCGATTTAATAATCCAATTCCAGCACCGCAGGTAGATTTTGAGCATTTAAAGTTTTATAAGAGACAGGGGTATATGCCACCTATAATAGATTATTTCAATCCAATAGTTTCTCCACCCGATATAGGTCTTGACATCAGCATTTCAGCTGTCATTGATTATAACGGAGACGACATTGACGAAGTAGTCTTGATTTACAGTGTTGATGGCATAGCTTCTCAACAAAATATTCCGATGGTTTTAGCCGGAAATGAATATACTGGCATAATTCCAGCTAGTAGTTTTTCAGAAAATGGCACCAGAATTGATACGCAAATTGTTGTTTATTATGGCTCTGGCAAATCCGTTGTTTCTAATATCAAAAGATTTACCACTGGTATTACTCCTATCTCTGATCTTAGAAAAAGAACGGGTAATACAGTTGAGCAAATGCTTTATAATGGTTATATCTTCAAGGTTCAAGGGGTTTCTTTGGTCAATAGTGGTGTCTTGAGTAGCACTCGGCATGAATTTTTTATCCAAGATGAGACTGCTGGGATTTATATCTTCAGTCCGAATATGACTCCGAGTATTATTATCGAGTCTGGTCAGTTATATGAAATAACTGGTGAATTGCAGTTTTTCGGTGGTCAGCTACAGATAAATGTCGTAGCAGGGTCTGTAGTGCATAGAGGTTCTGGTCTGATGCCTGAGCCAGTTTTGGGGTCATTAGCTTATTTCAATGAGCCTGAAAATCAGGAGAGTTATAATGGTACTTTGGTATCATTGGTAAATATCCATCATATCAGCGGAGAATGGCCTGGAGCGTCCTCAACAAGTTCAGTGAATATAATGGTTAGCGATTTTACCGAAGAAATAATAATGAGATTAACGGCTGGTATGGGTGTTTATGGTAATGTGCCGAATTTTCCGGTAAATTTAGTAGGAATCCTGGGAATATATGAGGGTAATAATCAAATCTTTATCCGAAATGCTGCTGATATTTCTTATCCATTTGTATTTGACAGAGAGGAGATACATTTTGGGGAAACGATGATCGATAAAGCTCTATCGGAATCATTTATTATCGATAATCTGGAAGATGAAATCATACATTTGGAAATAGGATTTACAATCGACTTTGGTTCTGTATTTACAGTTACTGTAGAAGCAACGGAACCGGATGCGGATTTTCTATATTTGGACGATGTTGTTAGTATAGGTATAGGTAAAAGTGCCAAAGTGACGGTATTGTTTCATCCTATGGAAGCGGCGGAATATAATTTGTTGCTCTATGTGAAACATTTGGGAGATTATACACGTGGTAGGGGAGAACCATTTCGGATAAGGAATTTGGAGTAGAGAATTAAGAATTAAGAATTAAGAATTAAGAATTTAGAATTGAGAATTAAGAATTAAGAATTAAGAATTAAGAATTGAGAATTAAGAATTAAGAATTAAGAATTAAGAATTGAGAATTGAGAATACGGAGTCCTCTCTGAAAACCCCACCCCGTAGCAGAAATCTCCGATTTCATGTCCGTAGCAGAAATCTCCGATTTCATAATTCATATCCGTAGCAGAAATCTCCGATTTCATAATTCATATCCGTAGCAGAAATCTCCGATTTCATAATTCATATCCGTAGCAGAAATCTCCGATTTCATAATTCATGTCCGTAGCAGAAATCTCCGATTTCTTAATTCATATCCGTAGCAGAAATCTCCGATTTCTTTGTTTTTCAGAGGTCATCGAAATATGACCAATCGGAGATTGGTGCTACGAGGCGGAACGCATACATGCGTTCCCTACGAAGGGAATCGGAGATTTCTGCTACGGATATGAAATCGGAGATTTCTGCTACGGGGTGGAGGTATATGTCCAATTATCATTTAACGATATCCGTTCGTGAAATAATCGAGAGTGTTTTTCTCTGTGGAGATTTACAATTATCCTTTTCTGGTAACAATAGATTATTAACAGGTTCCGAAGCTCATCGTGAGATTCAGCAAAACCGAAAAGATGAGTCTTGGGAAAACGAGAAATATGTCAAATATGAATATATTTCAAATGTTATGAAATCGGAGATTTCTGCTACGGGGCGGAACGCATACATGCGTTCCCTACGAAGGAAATCGGAGATTTCTGCTACGGATATGAAATCGGAGATTTCTGCTACGGGTAAAGCTTTTCCAGATAAAGAAAACGAGGTTAATCGCGGTTTATTAGTTCATGGTCGCATCGATGGAGTATACCAGAGTGCCGATGTCGTGATAATAGAAGAAATCAAGAGTTTTATAGGTCAAGTCGAGTTCAAAACATTTAGGTTAAGTGATTTTATCGAGCCTGAGTCCTGGTCTTCAAATATCGAATTATATTCTGCCTATCAAAGTAAATTTCAGGGATTGTCCTTTCTTCATTGGGGTCAGGCTTTATTATATTCATATATATATTTAAAACAGAACGGCTTAAAGGAATTGCTTTGCCGTGTCCATTATACTTTAGTGAACAGTGAAAAACAGAAAGGTAAGAAAACTGGCAGTGGTAGTATACATAAGCCTGAGCAATCTCAGCTTTTTGAGGTTTTGTGTAGTGGGCAATTTCTGGAATTATTTTTTGTCTATACTTGTGAAAAATGGCTTGCTGAGCATGGTAGATATAGCGAAATAAAAGCACTCGGGAAGGCATCTTTAATAGGTCTTGAATTTCCCTATAAATTTCGTTTTGAACAAAGAAAAATGGCAGTGGCAGTTTATAAAAATATATCTAAGGGGACGAATCTTTATAGCCGCGCTCCAACAGGGACAGGTAAAACACTTGCCACACTATATCCAGCCTTGAAAGCGCTGGGTGAAGAAAAGACGGAGAAAATATTTTATCTGACAGCCAAAACAGTGGGGAGAAAAGTAGCAGAAAGCAGTATTCAACTAATGCAAAACAAAGGAGCGGACATCCGCTATTGTGTTTTGACTGCAAAAGAAAAAGCTTGTTTAAAAGAATTTCCACTTTGCGATCCTGATTTTTGTGAATATGCAGTTGAGTATTATCGGAAACAAAAAGAGGGATTTTTAGAAGCCTTGAATTATAAAAACTGGGATGCCGAGCAAATCAGAAGTTTATCCAAAAAATATAAATTATGCCCTTTTGAATTTAGTCTCTATCTTTCTCAATTTGCAGAAATAGTTATCTGTGATTATAATTATGCTTTTGATCCGATTATCTATATTCGGCGTCATTTTGATAATCTTCAGCATTCTTATACCTTTCTAATCGATGAAGCTCACAATCTTCCTGATCGAGCACGCGAAATGTATTCCAGAGAAATAACTAATGAAATAATGGGTGAATGGATCCGAGAATTTCCGAATAAAAAAATCTTGATCTATAAAAAATTGTTAGAAATGAATATAATACTCAAAAACCTTTCCCCTCTTGATAAAAGTTTTTTCATTTTACCAGAATATCCTGAGAAGGTTATTGAGTTAGTAGAGACAATAATAAGACTGATAGAAGAAAAATTGTGTAATGCTTCAGATAAAAAGAGTAATTTAAAAAAGCCTTATAATCGCTATTATATGATAAAAATATATTTTCAATTGCTTTTTTTATTGGGAGCGATTCGCAGTATAACAGATGAGCATATCATTTATTATCAAAGAGAATTAGTTTATAAAGAATCAGACCAAGGTGGAACGCATACATGCGTTCCCTACGAAGGCGGAACGCATACATGCGTTCCCTACGAAAAATATAATTTAAAAATATTCTGTCTAAATCCTAAAAAAATCTTTTCTGAATATCTAAAATTTGCAAAATCAGCAGTATTTTTTTCTGCGACATTGCATCCTTTTGATTATTTTTGTGAGATACTCGCAGAAAAAGAAAATGATAACAGGTTGTCCTTACTTTCACCTTTTGAAAAAGATAAGTTTGGTTTGTATGTATATACAGGAATCAACACATTATATCAATATCGAGATGAATCTTATCAACCTCTCGCAGAATTGATTTATCATATCTGTAATATTAAAAATGGTAATTATTTAATCTATTTTCCATCCTTTGCATTTTTAAATTTAGTTTACGAAAAAATATCCTATTATATGTCCGAAGTAATAAGAAATCCCCATCAAATATTAAATATTGTCTGTCAAAAACCTAATATGACCGAAAATCAAAGAGATGAATTTTTGTCATTGTTTGAAGATACTAAAAACAGTAAAATAGGTTTTGCAGTTCTGGGTGGTATTTTTGGAGAAGGTATCGATTTGATAGGTTCAAAATTGATAGGATGTATTATCGTAACAGTAGGTTTGCCCGCCTTGGGAGGTGAAAAAGATTTGATAAAAGATTATTATGATATAGAAAAACATAAAGGCTTTGATTACGCCTATAGATTGCCGGGATTTAATAAAATAATGCAAGCTGCTGGTCGCGTAATCCGTTCAGAAAGTGATAAAGGTATAGTAGTTTTGATAGATAAAAGATTTATGAGAGCAGATTATATAGAAATATATCCCAAAGACTGGGAACATTATAGAGTGTTTTCTCAAAAAGAAAGACTGGTTTCGGATGTGAGGAGATTTTGGGAAAAATTATAAATTATAATTTACAAATTACAATTTACAAATAATAAATAGTGAAAGCAGAACATAGTTTCACAATTACAGGAAATTACCCTGTTACAAGCCCGACGGAAAAAAAGTCGGGCTTTTAAATAAGGTATAGAAAACTATCTACTCAAGCTTTATACTAGTGCCTAATGCCTAAGTGCCTAAGTGCCTAATGCCTAAGTGCCTAAGTGCCTAATGCCTAAGTGCCTAATGCCTAATGCCTAATGCCTAATGCCTAATGCCTAAGTGCCTAATGCCTAATGCCTAGTGCCTAAAATAATTAAAGCATAAAATAGAAGTTATCTAAGTTTTTTTGAAACTACTTAAAACTTTATATCTAAAGTGCTATGGACTCCGTAGATGTCGTCTAAGTTTGTGCCAAAATAGCTATAAGGTTGAGCGTAAATCCCGATCAATCTGATATAAAAATCTTTAACGAGTTGAATTTCGAAGCCAAGATTTCCTTCAGCACCCATCATATTACCAGAAGATCTAGTATCTCCTCTTCCTCTTTCAACCGCACTAAGTCCGCCTGCTGCGAAACGAAGGGAAATTTTTTGGCAAAGTGGCACAGTATAACGGAAAACAGCACTCATGAGTCCATGTCCAGAATTAAATGGGTCAAGCCAATATCCTTGTGGCGAACCATCATGGAAGCCATTGCCAAATAATTCAAGCCCATTGTTGAAATCTGAAGAGATAGTGGAAAAGAAAGTAGTGTTTTCTGGGTCTGTCCCTTCGTCCCCTGTAGCTATAAGAATATTGATAGCAGGTGTTCCCGCTCTACCAGCCTTGAATTCGAAATCGAGAGCAAAAGCCATCCCAATATTTTGGGTGTTTTTGGCATAAACATCTCTATCAATAAAGCTGTAATTCAAAGCAAACATCGCATCGAGATTAACTTTACGCCATTCTTTAGTGATGTAAGGCATAGCCCATAAATGATACGCTCTGTTTCTGAAAGGAGTGTATTTGTAGGTGTTAACGATTGTTTGTAAACCGAAATCTCTTAAATAATCAACTCCAAAAAAGTAAAGCGCGTTGTCTGCACCTTCGCTATAGCTATGCGGGTCTGGTCCGTACCAATTGTCATGCAGAGCAGTGTGTCCATTTCTAAGCAGTCCGTAACCGAATTCAACCGAAACTTCATTACAGAATTCGTGTCTGAGAAAACTACCAGCAAAATCATCATCCAGCACCAAACTGAGCGGGTCGTTCCAAGGTAGAAAACCTATCTTGAACGAAGTTCTTTTGATACCAGTAAAATCTGCATACAAGTGCTGTGTTTTGATATTAACTCTATTAGAGAAAATACCAGATTCTGAGTCATCACCCCAGATAAAATCACCAGCTTTGACAGCGAAAACGACACTTAAATAGTCAGTCGGAGTAGCTTCAAACTGTGCTCTAATCCTTGAATCGATAAATCTTTCGGATTCATATTCTGAGTCAACCCAGTTAAAAATCCAAGAATAACGAGTTCTAAAATCTCCACTATATTCGAAGGAAAATAGTGAACCTACAAATAGTGCAATAAGCACTAACAACAAAGCCTTTTTCATCTAAGACCTCCATGTTTTTATTGTTTTTGCGACATTTTCTAAAACGACCTCATTTAGTCAAGAACTTTTTAAAAATTCGGGTAAAAAAAGAAAAAAATATTTATTTTTTGGATTTATAACTCATATTATTATTGAAACAAATATTTTTTTAAGTGTTTAATAATTTAGGACAATATGAATTTTTTCCCATTATTATATGCAGAAACGCATTATCATCTGAAATATTTATTTCCAAGATATTTCAAAAAAGAAGCAGAGGTATTATTTGATTTACCGAGATGTGTATTAATACAAAGAACACAATCCAAGATACCCATATTTCTTTTAATAAAGGATGCAGATAGATATCCAGTAATAGTATCAGATATCAAGGCAAGGGTGTTTTTTGGGAGACATGAAGCTGGGGTTCAGAAACGCGAAATAAAAAATATTTTATTAAAACCCCAAAAAACTAATTTAACTAAATCCGATGTAGAATCAATAAAAATAAACAGTAACAAATCATTAGATTTCATTGAATTTTATATAGAAATAGAAGAATTATGGATAAACCAAAATATCATCATAAATATTGATTTCAAAATAAATAATAAAAAATATATAAATGACAATTATCATGGTTTATCATCACGATCATTCAAAGTATTTATCTCTGAAAAAGAAAAACTATTTCCGGATAATTGGTATTTAGGTGACACGCACTACCATAGCTCTTATACATCAGATCAAGTAGAATATGGAGCACCTTTAGAAATGACAAAGAAAATGGCATATTCTATGGGTTTAGATTGGTTTTTTGTCACTGACCATTCTTATGATTTAGATGATATAGAAAACGACTATACAAAAAACGATAAAGAACTAAAAAAATGGACAAAATTGAAATCAGAATGTGCTAATTTATCCGATAAAGAAATGAAAATAAAGTATGGTGAAGAAGTTTCAATAGGAAATATAAATAATCAAAATGTCCATCTAATAGTCATTAATAATCCCAATTTTATTGAGGGTAAAGGAGATAGTGCTGAAAAATGGTTTAAAAATAGACCTGATATGAATCTGAGAGACTTGAGTATAACCAATGACAATAAAATACTTTGCATAGCAGCTCATCCCTTTGAAAGGGTGCCAATTTTACAAAAGCTCCTATTGAATAGAGGCAATTGGTCTGAGGAAGATTTTTCTTTACCGATAAAATCGATAAAATATCTTCAAATAATCAATGGTCAAAGTTTATTTGAAAATATGGAGTTAATAGAAAAATATTTTAAACTTTTATTATCTGGAAAAGATTATTATATTCTAGCAGGCAACGATGCTCATGGAAATTTTCAATATATGAAACAGATAGAAATACCTTTTATCAAATTATTTTCTCGTCAACAACAGATATTTGGACAATATTTTACAGCTTACCAGCATTCAACAAACGATCCAATAGAAGGATTAAAAACAAAAAAAATCGTAGTCAGCAATGGTCCTTATTTATCGTTTTCACTAATATTTAGGGGTAAAGAGTATTTTATCGGTGAAATTATTGGAGAAAACTTAAATATAGAATCACAAAATGTGAAAGAATCGATCGAAAAAGTTCAACATTCAAATTATTCAAGAGAAGATAATACAAGACAAGCAGTAGTAAAATATGAATATAGTATGCCTTTAAATCTATCAGAAGAAAGGAAGTCCTTTTTACAAAAAGAAACTATAATAAAAATGATAGTCGGTGATGTAAAAACACAACAAATAACTAAGACAAGACTTGATATGAAAAAAAAAGAGATAATCATCAATTTGCAACAGAATTCATTTATTATCTTGATGTTATACACAAGGAATGGATATTTAGCATTAACTAATCCTATATTCACCGCTCTATACTAAGTAATAGGGTATAAAAATGTAATATGAGAAAAATATTGACAAAAAAGGTCTGAGATAATTTTTGTCACAAGGGATATAGAGTCACCATAGTATTTATTAGAAAAGGCTCAAGAAAAAAATCTCTGGCTTTAAAGTAGCCTACGACAGGGTATTATGTTTTTATTAAATAAAAAAAAGAGAAAAAAAAAGAGTGAAATTGATTATTCAAAGTTTTTGGATACAGTTGAGAATATGCTGGTTGTTATTGATAATACTGGCAATATATTGAACAAGAACAAAGAATTTGATAAATATTTCAATGAAAAGATAAAAAAATATTTTAATAATCTTTATTTTTATTTTGAAGGCACTGAGCTAGAGTTATTTAAAAAACACATATTAACAGCATCAGAAAGCAATTTGGGGAGCAAAATAGAAACTCGCTTTATCTCTATAGATTCCAAAGAATATACAGTCTTTTGGTCAGTTTCATTTGATGCCCAAACAAATCTATTTTATCTAACAGGCAAACATAAGTCTGATGACGATTTTGTTCATGAGCAGTTACAATTGTCAGAAGAAAAGTCTCGTAAACAGTTCAAGAGTATGCCTTTTCCAACCTATACCTGGAAAAAAACCATTGATGATTTTATCTTAGTCGATTTTAATGATATAGTATTTCAAGAAACGGAAGGGAAAGTTCAGCATTTATTGGGCATAACAGCGAGTAAGCTGCTAGTGAACAACCCTGAATTTATACAGGATATGGAACGATGTTTCAACCTCAAGCAAACTATCAAAAAAGAGGTAAAATACCTGCTTGATTACACAGGAGAATACAAATTTTATGATGTCAGTTTTGCCTTTATCGCTCCTGAAAATGTATTAGTTCAAATGGAAGAAATCACAATCCGCAAACTGATGGAAATCCAAATCCAAGACAATGAAGAAAAATACCGAAAGCTCTATAATACAGGTCAGGATGCAATCTTTTTACTAAATAAGGAAGGTCAAATATTAGAACATAACGAATCTGCATTAAAAATGTTTGGCTATACAACAGAAGAATTTAGTAAAAAAACTATCAATGAAATCATCGAAATGGATCATAAAAATCAAAAAAAGGACATTATATCAGATGTGGAAGAATTTATCCTCGACTTTTTCAGTAAATCCATGATAGATGGTTTTGTGGAAATCAGTTGTGTAAAAAAGAACAATGACATATTTCCAGCCGAAGTTCATACTCAATTTACTCAGATAAAAAACAATAATATTCTTTTGATTTTTATTCGTGATATATCGCAGAGAAAACAAATGGAAAAAGCCTTGCAAGATAGCGAAAATCAGCTAAAAATTTCAGTTAATGAATTAAAAAAATATTCAGATGAGTTAGAGAAGGCAAATCAAGAATTGAAGACCTATACATATATAATCTCACATGATTTAAAAGCACCTTTGAGGGCTTTGCATAATTTAGTAGAATGGTTAGAAGCTGATTATACAGATAAATTTGATGAAGAAGGGAAAAATATACTTCATTTGCTCTCTAATCGGGTAACACGAATGCATGATTTGATAGAAAGTATTTTAAGATATTCAAAAATAGGGAAGATTGATGTTGTTTTTGAAGAAACCGACTTAAATGAGCTGTTAAAATCAACTCTTGATCTATTATTGGTTCCTGAGAACATACAAATAATTATCCCTGATAATCTTCCTACCATATCTACATCAGGAGTATATATTCAACAAGTTTTTCAAAATCTGATAGGCAATTCAATAAAATTTTGCGATAAACCCAACGGAATAATAGAAATAGGTTTTGAAGAACAAGATACAGAAAACAAATTTTGGGTAAAGGATAATGGAGCAGGAATCGAGATAAAATATTATGATAAGATATTTCAATTATTTCAAACACTACAACCAAGAGACGAGTTTGAAAGCACCGGAATAGGTTTGTCAATAGTCAAAAAAATAGTTGATACATTGAAAGGGAATATATGGTTGGAATCAGAGATAGGAGTAGGAACTACATTTTTCATTTTGTTACCAAAATAAATAAAAAATCGAGAGGTTTTAGATTATGAAAAAAACAAAAAATTCATTTCTTTTTTATACTATTTTGATAGTTTTTTTATTATTAAGTGCTTGTTTTAACAATTCAATATCTCCTGTCAACCAGCAGATAACTAGTCCACAAGGGATAGTCGAAGACTTATTAAATTATTCACAAGACCCATTTTTCTACGCAAAATTAATCAATCAAGATTCATTACTTGTGTCACAAAATAGGCAAAATGAACTATACATTGGTTTTGTGAGTAAGTTTTTTGCAGTTTGGATAGATACTTTGTTTATTTCTGATTTATCTAACGGGACAGGAGAGAATATATTGCTTTCTGAAAAAGCAGAAAACACTTTGGAATACTACCAAAATCAGATAAATAACTTATTTATAAACGCTGGTATAGGCGAAAATAAACTTGCTCGAGACGCAGATTTTGCAAATGAGATAAAAATAATAGCGAATCTTGAAAACGGTTTCAACACAATGAAAAAAGGAATAATGCTAAACTACTCTCATATCAGAGTGATGCCGAGCGTAAAACCTTTTTACCTTGATTTTGCCTTAGCTGGCGAGGGTTACCCTTTTGATTATTGGCAAAATTCAACTATTCCAATCGGAACGCCAATATTTATCTATCATGAGAGCGAAAACTGGGCATTGATAGAATCACATATCTGTAGTGGTTGGGTGCCACGAAATATGATAGCGTATTTAGAGGAAGAAATGATAAATCAGGTGATGTTAGCTGAGCAAATAGCGATCACATCAGATAGAACTCCTCTTTATAATAAAAATGGGAGTTATGTCGCTCATGCAGATATTGGAACTGTTTTTTCAGTTATTAATGATTTAGGATATGCTTATGAAGTCTTTCATTTTAATAGAGATGAGTTTAATAACGGAGTATTAGCAAGCCTGAGAGTATCAAAAAATGACTTTGATACTGTAACACAATCAGCTCCAAGAATAATACCCATACCTTTGACTGCTGGAAATCTAGCAAATATCAGTAGTAAAATGATGGGGCAAGTATATGGATGGGGTGGAATGTATTTCAATAGAGATTGTTCTCAAAGTCTTTTGGATTTATATATTGGGTTTGGGATCTTATTGCCAAGAAATGGCAGAGCACAAGCTTATGAATATGGTAGATTTCATGATATGAGCCATATCGAAAATAATTTTGAGAAGAAAAAAGAAATTATTGATTTGGCTACACCATTTACAACATTAATAAGGACACCGGGACATATAATGTTGTATTTAGGTCATGTAGCTGAGGAACCGATAGTGTTTCATACTATTTGGGGTATAAGAACCATTGAGTCTGATGGCAAAGATGGTCGGCATATAATTGGCAAAACGGCGATAACGACTCTTGAGCCGGGTAAAGAACTCCCGAATGTTCATTCCACATTGATAAATAGGCTTGAAGGGATAACCTTTATATGTGAGTAATGTCAAAAATCTTGTCGAGAAAAAAGATATGCAATCGATTAACATTATATTTAGGAGGATAACACAATGAAAAAGCGTGATTCTACATTTTTAATGGTAGTTTCAGGGTTATTAATATTATATTTTTACAATTGTTTCAATTTGGGAGGCTTTGGAGAAAGCACAGTAGTGGCAACTGTCAACGAAACTAGCATAACTATGAAGCAATTGCGTCAATTTTCTATCAATACTTATGGAGGCTTTGATCCGGCAAATAGTCGAGAAATACTTGATATGATGATAAATCAAGAAATTTTATTGATTCATGCGGAGAAATCAGGTATCATCCAAAATGTATTGAATCCTCAATTTGAAAAGCAGGAGCGCTATGCTAAAGATAGATTGATGTTGGAGATGTTTTTTGATTTAGAAGCTGAAAAAAATGTTCATGTAACTCGGAGAGAAATCGACAATTATTTCAATACTCAACCGATATTTGAGGTTCGTGGTTTAAGTTTTTATTATTCTGATGATGAAGCTGAAGAAAAAGCACGATTAGCAACAAGAGAATTAAATAGATTAGGTGATTTTAACACGGTCTATAGAATGTTTTTTCCAGATCACCGAATATCTCGCCCTGGATTTATAGGTTTAGCAAATTACTTTCATCCCCCAGATTTTTTACAAGAACATATAGAGCAATTATCAAGGACTGGAGAAGCAACAAATCCAATAGAAACATTGTTTGGATATATAGTTTATTTTCGTGGTGTCCAACCTTCATTAAAGGATTCACGAGAGTTTATAGCCAATGAACTGTTGAATATAAAAAAGGAAGATTTTAAACAGGAAAGATATGAAGAAATCATCAGAAATAATAGACCTAATCTTTTTATCATCGACCAAATTTACAATCAAGGGCATGTATTATATACTCAAGAAACAATAGTCACAAATAGACTAACAAATGATTTTATGACAATAATAGAATTTTTGGATAGGTTGGGAGATTTATACAATATTTATACCATCAATAATCTTTCATATCAAGAATTTTTAGATTATATCAATCTTTTTATCAGCCAAAAGACAATCCTTAGCCTAGCAAGTGAAAATGGATTTTTTACGAATCGACAGTTTTTGATAAACTGGAGCGAAGAACAGATGAATCTGAGAGAGAATCAAAAGATAGAAACTATAAATTACATGCTTGAATATATTTATGATTCACAATCGAGAAACATCTCCGATGCTGATTTACAAAGATTTTACAATAGAAATAGAAATTTGTATAGAAGATCAGATTTCTTTAAGTTACAGACAATAGTATTAAATGATAGAGCTACAGCCAACAGAGCCTTTGAAGAAGCTCAGATAAACCCAGATTTTTCATCTATAGTCTTAACATACTCCAATGACCCATTCAAAAACTCAACCAACGGTATAGGACCATTTCAAGAGAGATCAGAATTGGAAAATAGCTATGATATACTCTTTGAAAGAAATGTAGGTGAAATCATAGCTCCTATCGAAGTAGAACCGAATGTATTTCATGTTTATAAAATATTGGAAAGGGTTCAGGGAGCAGTGCGTCCAATTGATGAGGTGGTGACGCAAATGATACCAAGTCTCATGTTTGAACGAATGCAGGACTATATCAATGAATTGGTGCATAATTATGGGATTCAAATTATGATATATGAAGACAGATTGGAGGGGAATTAAGATGATAAACCGCTATAAAATCTATTTCCTACAAAAAATCTTTAAATACACTTTTTATTTCTTTAATCTCTTTTAATGTTAGGTCTGAAATTTTTTTATCAGAACCTATTTTTTTAATCAAATGACTTGAAAAAGCTGAAATAGTCATATCCAATAAATCATCACTGTCAGAACTTATCTGTGGTAAATTTATCTGAGTTGAACTGATTGTTTTAGTTGCTTTTTCTCTCAGTTCTTCATTTTTCAGAGCCGTTAAGTCAATAATATCATCATATATCAGATCATCAATATATGTCACATCAGCAATCTTGGGTTTTTTACCGAAATAGGAGTCTTCTATATCAACTTCTTCTTTTTCATTATCTTCTTCTGGAGGTTCATCAAATTCTTCTTCCTGAAACACTATCGGCTCAAAATAATCTTGTTCCATAGCAGATTTGAAGTTTTGAAAATTTGATTCTGGTAACAAACGAAATTTTTCCTTATCTTCGGCAGTAAATATTTGATTTATCAATTTGTTGTATTCAAGACTTTGGTCAGTAAAAATCTTTTTTTCAACAGACCTCTTTTTAACTAAAATTTCATCATTGGGATTTGCACGATAGAGGATACTGTAAAGCGTAAAAGCATCAAAATATTGTTTTTGTGCCTCATATAATTGAGCCAATGTCAACGTTGGGGTTATCTTTTTTTCCATTTTTCCTTCCTAATTTCCAACTGTGATATATTCTTTGATATTTTCAAAGGTTTGAGAACCTATACCTTGAACATTAACAATGTCATCAATAGTTCTAAAACGTCCATGATTTGTTCTATATTCTATTATTGCTAAAGCTCTTGTTGGTCCTATACCTCTAAGGGTGATTAGTTCGTCTTGTGTAGCAGTATTTATGTTTATCAATCGATTTTGAGTATTATTGCGAGTGTTGTTTGTAACAGAAACTACGGTATCAGCGATTTGTATATTAGTATTTGAAACTCGAATTGAGTCTCCTTCAACAAAAAAATATTCTCTAAATTCTTCCAATCTTCTGTCACCAATTCCTCTAATATTTATTAAATCATCTACTCTTTTAAATCCAATGTTTTGTTGATATTCGAGAATAGCTTGAGCTGTAGAAGGTCCGATGTATCTTAAAAAAATCAATTCATCATAAGTAACTTTATTTAAGTCGTATCTTGGTTGAAAGTCTACAGCTAATAAAACTGATAATTTTTCTTGATCAGAAAGTATAAATTCATCCTTTTTTAGTAGTGGTGGAGAGTATCCAGAGATTTCTAAGGTTGTCCCTAATATAATTAAAAACATAATAAAAAACAAAGTTTTTTGTTCTGTTGAAGTCATATCACTAAATCGAAATTTTCTCATAAATCAATTTCTACAAAATTGCATTTTCATAGATAAATCTAAGTTCACTCAATTCAATATCAATAAAACTTTTTACAATAAATCTATTGTTGGTTACAATACCTAATCTTTGAAAAGGTTGTTCGTTATTTTTACACATTTCGATAAAGTCTTTTTCATTATTTGGGTGTAAAGAAATGGCTATTCTAGCATGTGATTCCCCAAATAACTCAAAATCAGCTCGATGAATCATCTCGTAATCGATTTGACAACCTAAAAGTCCTTGATCTTTTTTGAGACATTTTTCAAAAAGAGCCACCGCCAGACCACCGTCAGAGCAATCATGTGCAGATTTAATTATTTTTTTATTAACTAATTCCAGAAATGTTTGTTGTAATAACAATTCTTTTCTTAAATCAACTATAGGCGGCATCCCCATTGTTTTTTTTAGGATTAATTTTTGATACTCACTGCCACCTATTTCATTACAATTTTCTCCTAAGAGATAAATTATATCACCCTCATTTTTAAAATCAGTCGTTATAGCTTTACTAATATCATCTAATACGCCTAGCATACCAATAGTGGGGGTCGGATAGATAGAAGTAGCGACAGCTGGGGTATGGTTGCTATCTTTTGTAACCCTTTCATTATAAAATGACACATTTCCACCAGTCACTGGCGTCCCAAACATTTCACAGGCATCTTTTATACCTCTGATGACCTCAACAAAAGTCCAATAAACTTCTGGTTTGTATGGATTTCCGAAATTTAAATTATTTGTGATTGCTATTGGTTTTGCTCCAGTACAAAGCACATTTCTTGCAGATTCAGCAACAGCACCTTTGGCTCCCTCATAAGGATCAAGAAAACAATATCTACCATTACAATCAACAGAAACAGCAATAGCTTTTGTTTTACTATTATTTACGGAAGAATTATCTTTAAGATTCTTTATTCTAATCAAAGCTGCATCTCCACCAGGTTCGATGAGTGTATTTGTTTGAATCATATAATCATACTGTGAATAAATTGCTTTTTTAGAAGCTATATTTGGTATGCCGAGCAATTGTTTCAAAATAAAATTGTAATTATCGGGTTTAAGGGTAGATGCTTGATCGTAATTTCTTGTTTTTTCAAAATAAGCAGGTATTTTTACTTCTCTATCATATACAGGAGCTTCACCACCCAAAACAAGAAAATTTGCAGGTATCTCTGATTTTATGACTCCATTGTGCCGAACTCGAAAAATCTTGTCATCTGTTACAAATCCTATTTTGGCGATATTAAGGTCCCATTTTTCAAAAATATCTTTTACTGCATTAAAATTATCAGGGGTAACAACTAAAAGCATTCTTTCTTGTGATTCTGAGAGCAATATTTCGTAAGCAGACATATTCTTTTCTCTTTGGGGTACAAGTGCAGTATCAATTTCTATACCAGTTTCAGCTTTTGCAGACATCTCACTTGATGAACAAGTCAAACCAGCAGCACCCATATCTTGGAGACCTACAACAAGTTTTTTTTCTATTACTTCGAGAGTAGCTTCCATTAAAAGTTTTTCAGTATATGGATCGCCGACTTGGACAGCAGATTTTTGACCTTCAGACTCATCGTTCAATTCTTCTGAAGCAAAGGTAGTTCCATGTATTCCATCTCTACCTGTTTTTGCACCCACATAAACCACAAAATTTCCAAATCCTGCAGCCTTTGCAGACATTAAATTTTTATGCTCCAATAAACCCACAGCCATAGCATTTACAAGTGGATTTCCTCTATAAGCATCCTCAAAATAAATCTCTCCTCCGACAGTAGGCACTCCAAAGCAATTTCCGTAGTGACCAATACCTTCTACCACGCCTTTCATCAATCTTTTTACTTCAGGGTCAGATATGTCGCCAAATCTTAAAGAGTTCAAGGCACATATTGGTCTAGCTCCCATAGTAAAAATATCTCTGAGAATACCACCTACTCCCGTTGCGGCACCATGAAAAGGTTCTTTAGCTGAAGGGTGGTTATGACTCTCTATTTTGAAACAAATCGCTTGATTGTCACCAATATCGATGACCCCAGCATTTTCTTCGCCTGCTTTTGATAACATTGCCGGACTATCTTTGGGTAAGGTTTTAATATATTTTATGGAGTTTTTGTAGCTTGCATGCTCAGACCACATAACAGAGATTATTCCCAACTCAGTGAAAGTTGGAACACGACCAAGTTTTTCTAATACTTTGTTATACTCATCTTCGGTCAAACCATGCTCTAATGCGAGCATTAAATTCACTATAGGCTCATTCATCGATACCTCATAATATCTTATTAATAAAAAATCTACTTATTATTTTCATAATATTAACAGAATAAGAACATAAAAACAGATTTTTACCCACTTATTCGCCAAAATTTATAATTAATTAATTTTGTCAAGGATTAATATAAAAACACAATTAACGGATTAAATTTTTATTAAAATCATCCATATAGTTTCTTTTAAGTGGTTGTATAAACGCTATAGAGAGAGTGTATGCTTTAGTTCGATTGAAATCTAAATATTATTTAGATTGTTCACTTATTGGCTGTGCAATAATTAGACATAGTGATTATATTGTCTCATGGAATTTCAAACATCTGGTCAATATCAAAACAGTAAAAGGTGTTCCTACTATCACCTATTTGTTTAACTATAAATTCGAAAAAATTAAACTTGTTGACATAAAATTACTTTTTTTTTTCATGGCATAAAATAATTAAAATCAGGAGAATAAGAATGTCAAAAAGAGTTCTTCTCGCCACTGAAAAAGCCTTTGCAGCTCCAGCTGTTAAAGGTATTGAAGAAATATTCTCAAAGGCTGGGTATGTTTTAACCAAGTTGGAGAATTACAAGGAAAAGTCAGATTTATTAAAAGCTGTAGAGACAGCTGAAGCCGTGATAATCCGTTCAGACATAGTTGACAAAGAGGTTATGGATGTAGCCAAAGACATGAAAATAGTTGTCAGAGCTGGTGCTGGATACGATAATATCGACATTGCTATTGCTAAAGAAAAGAATATCGTCGCAATGAACACACCGGGTCAAAACTCTAATGCAGTAGCTGAACTAGTAATCGGGATGATGATCTATTTAGCAAGAGGGAAATTTAATGGAAAATCAGGCACAGAATTGAGAGGTAAAAAACTCGGCATTCATGCTTACGGTAATGTAGGTAGATTTGTGGCAATGATTGCTAAAGGTTTTGGAATGGAAGTCTATGCTTATGATCCCTTTGTTGCTAAAGAAAAAATGGAAGCTGATGGATTGAAGGTTTTCACAGAAATGAAAGAGCTATACAAAAATTGTGAATACATTTCACTTCATCTCCCCAAAACGAAAGATACTGTGAAATCAATCAACTATGATGTATTATCACAAATGCCTGAAGGCGCAACCCTTATCAACACTGCTAGAGCAGAAGTGGTATGCGAAGAATCTATAGTGAAAATCATGGAAGAAAGAAAAGACTTCCGATATGCTACAGATATTACTCCTTCAAACGATAAAGAAATGCAGATATATGGAGATAGATATTTCGCTACACCAAAGAAAATGGGTGCTCAGACCGAAGAAGCCAATATCAATGCAGGTATTGCAGCTGCAAATCAAATAGTGAACTTTTTTGAGAAAGCCGATATAAGTTTTAAAGTAAATTAATCATCATTGGAGATTGATAGGCAATATAGTATAGATGAAAGCAAAAAAAGAATTATTAAAGCTACTTTATGTTGGTAAAACAAAAGATGTTTACCAAGTAGATGAGACAACATTATTACTTCATACTAAAGATACAATAACTGGTTGGAAAATTAAAAAATCAGATGGATCAGTCGAGATTGTCGAAGATCCTGGCGCAAATGAAGTAGTAGGAGAAATCTCTGGAATAGGCTTGAAAAATTTGATTTCCAGCGTTATTTATTTTACAAAGTTAAATAATGCTGGAATATCAAATCATTTTCTTGATGCCGATTTAACAGAAAAAAGCATGCTTGTCCGCAAAGCCAACTCTATTGGCGCTGGATTGGAGTGTATTGTCCGTTTTAAAGCTATGGGGAGTATAGTCAGAACTTATCCAGACTATGTAACACAAGGACAGAAATTGAATGATTTCTTTGAAGTAACAACTAAAAACGATTTTGCAGGTGACCCTCGAATATCTCGAGAATTTTTAACTAATCCTGATTTTGGACCTATTTTGACAGATAGTCAATATGAAGAAATGAAGAGTATTGCATTGTCAGCAGCGAAAATAATTCGAGATGAACTAATTCTTTCTGATTGTGAATTAATAGACATTAAATTTGAAGTAGGTTTACAAAACAATCAAATAATCCTGATTGACGAAATTTCAGCTGGAATCATGAGAGTGAACAAAAATAATGTGCTTTTATCAGAGGAGGATTTGGCAGAAATTTTAGCTCAAAAACGGTAATTTTTTGTCATTATACTAAATTGTTTATATTTAGTAATAATAAAAATGAGGATTTTTCTTAATTAAAGCCAATCATTTAATAAAAAACTGGTACCAGAGACCAGAATCGAACTGGTACGGGGCGAACCCCGAGGGATTTTAAGTCCCTTGTGTCTACCTATTCCACCACTCCGGCATAAGAAAGAAAAAAACTCAAGAAAAGTGGAGGCGACACTCGGATTTGAACCGAGGGATGAGGATTTTGCAGACCCTTGCCTTACCACTTGGCTATGTCGCCTAAATAATGGAGCGGGAAACGGGATTCGAACCCGCGACATCAACCTTGGCAAGGTTGCACTCTACCACTGAGTTATTCCCGCAAATTATCTTGAGCCTTGTTTTGTGCCATAATAAAAAAGTGGTTCAAAAAGTCAAGAGAAAAATAAAAAATCGGGTATAATTTTTTTCGAAAAAATTCTAATATCTTGATTTATATAAAGTTATAAAAGAAAAAAAAATCACATATTATCTGAAAAGATTAAAGCTTCAAAACGAAAAATAATTAATTTTTCATCTGATAAGCAAGATTCATGTAAACCAGCCTTATGGCAAGTTTCTATCAAGAAAGTATCTCTATCCCAATTGTATTTTGTAGCAACTTGTGGTAATAAAAGTCCAGAACCGCGTGGATGTTTAATATAAAGTCCATCTCTACCAATAACAATTTCCTCATATTGTATTACTTTATACAAAGGACTCAAAATAGAAATTTCGATATTTATGTCTGGAAATTCTTCTTTGTTTACAGGTTTAAATCTATTGTCTTTAAAAGCAGCGGCTCTTGATAAATCGACCAATGATTGATAAAGTGGTTTATAAGGTTCAATATATCCTATACAACCTCTTAGATGCCCTTTTCTACTTAAAGAAACAAATAACCCGTAACTTTCGGTAAAGACACTTTCTAAAGGACAAGGTAGCATTTTTCCAATAAGTCCTAGTTGCTCTGCAATAGCCTCTCTTGCTATAGATAAAGAGAGTTTTTTTTCTTCATTGGTAAGCATATATCTCCTATTTCATCGAAACTGTTCAAATTTTCGGAACGCATTTTCGGAACGCATACATGCGTTCCCTACGGTGGTCATTTATAGAAACCGCAACTAAAATATCCAACAACTTGTTTGAAATCATTTGAAGCATGTCCAGAATGAGTATATTGTATATTTCCTATTTCAACAGAGTCTAAATTTTTAATTAAGTGCAACAAAGTCAAAATCCCACCAAAACCACAAGCTTCAATCTTTTTATTGGAAAAATCATCTTCCAATTTTTCAATATTAAAATTTTTTATATGCCCAATCAATTTTTTATCCATCTTCTCTGCCACTGTTGATTTATAAAAATGCGATAAATCTGTGCTGATAATAAATAAAGTATCTTCATTGATAAAATCGCTGAGATACTCACTGAGTATTTTTGCATTTATAAAATTTTGCCTAACGAAAATAATAGGTAAAATCTGTATATGTGGTTTTATATATTTTAAAAAAGGGAGGTGAATTTCAAGAGAATGTTCTCTTAAATCAACGCTTTGATCAAAGAAGAACCCTTTTTTTGATTGCAATTTATTGATCATTTGTTGGTTTGTTTTTATTTCTCCCAAAGGTGTTTCATATTCATCGTATTTTCCTATAAAAAAATCATTACTCGCGTTATAATGAGAGGGAGCTATAATCACAGCATTTTTAAAGTCGTATTGCTTCACTACATGATAAATGTTTGCTGCTGTTTGCCCAGAAAAATAATATCCAGCGTGTGGTGCAATGATAGCAAATAGCTTTTTAGGATTAAAATCAGCAGTATTTTTAACTGTGTTGCTGAAAAAATTATCAAGCATTTTAGTCAAAGACAGTTTTTCTTTAGGGTAAAAAGTACCAGCTATAACAGTTTTCTTAATCATACAAACTCCATATTTTGTTCTCTTGGGTAAAAAATTTATAATAAGGTTTTAAAGTCAAGTTAAAAAATTTAATCAATAGTTGGCTCATTTCCAAGTCCATTTCTTGAATAAGCTGTAAGTCATTTGAAAAATTAGATAATACGGAAAAATCAAGCTATAAAAAAAATAAATAAACCTAATTTTTTCTTTATGTAGATTGCATCCAACAACCATATATAAATTAATAAAAAAAACATATAGGAAAAAAGGTGATAATGTTTTTATAAGTTGAAAAAAGTTAGTATTAAAGTTAGGCTCATAAAATAATTGAGAAAATCTCAATATAATCTGAATTGGAGAGAATATTAGAAATATCCCAATCATAACCATGACAAGTTTCCAAGTTAAAGAGGACATGGAAAATTTTCCATACCTACGAAGTTTTTGGTCTTTTAATATTTTTTTTGAAGCTGGTTTAGTAAACATGGGTGGATAAGGCATATAAGTTATTTTTTTTTTATGGCTTAAAAATCTTTTTAACAACAGTTTATCATCTCCAGAAGGGATATGAACTAATCCTTCATATCCATTGACATCAAAAAAAGTATGTCTATGAAAAGCAAGATTTCTACCTGAACAGCTAAACGGAAACCCAGCACAAGCAGTAGAGGCGTAGTTTATTGCTGTAGCAAGCTGTATGAAGTATTGAAAGGGATTTTTATATATTTCCGGAGAATAGCCAATAATCATCGAAGATAAAGGAAAATTATTTAAGTGTTGATTTATAGATTGGAGCCAGTTTTCAGGAACAATACAATCTGCATCAGTAAGGGCAATCCAGTCGTTTTTCGCCGCAAGAATACCCTTTTGAAGAGCTGCTTTTTTGCCACCTTGTGATTGTAAAACAGATATATTCAATTTCTTTGCATCATCAAAATCATTAGATGAAATGAGAGTATTTATAATTTCAAGACTATTGTCTGAAGAATTGTCGTCAACAAAGATAATTTCAAATCCAGCAGTATAGTAGTTGATGCTTTTCAAGGAAATAAAAAGGTTTTCTAAATTTTGGACTTCGTTTTTAAAAGCGATAACTATAGAAAAAGTAAAATATTGATTGGGTTTACAAAGAGTTTTTTTGCCTTTATTAAGACATAAGGTCAAAAAAAGCAAAAAAGCGTTAAACATGTATGAAAATATATAATACATAAAATATCCCTTTTTGTATAATGATTTTTTACTAATCAGAATAGAAAAATTTCAATTTCAAGATACTTGCTATATTAATAATAAAAGCATATAGAATTAAAATAAAAAGGTTAAAAATGTAGGTAGGAACAGTGATATTACCCAACCATTTCATAGAAGATAAAAATACATTTTGTCTAGTATTTAAGAGTCTTCCATCCATTATATTTACAGCCAAAGAGATATATTCATTTTGATATTTTCTTCTTGGGAAAAGCAGATGAATTTCTTCAGTTTTATCGTTTAAAATGGAAGTGCTTTGATTATCTTTTAGCAATCTTTGCCTTTGTTTATCAATGACATTCATCATTCTATCATGCTTATTTAATTTTGCTTGTGAGGTATAAAGACCTTCAAAAAGCCAGTAAGATGGCATAGTTTTGACTATTTCGGGGATAGGATTTGTATCTATAAGTGTGATTTGTCTATTCATTTTTTCATATTCAATAATAGCCCCACCAAAAATAATCTGCGGTATTAAAATCAAGGGAATAATATTAATTAAGGACTTACTGTCTGATAAAAAAGTTGAGATAAACACCCCAAGGGAACACCCAATCAAAGAAGCAACAAATAAATAAGTAAAATAGATAGGGAACATCCCCTCAATAGCGAGAATAGCATTTGCAATTAGCAAATAAATCGCAACTTGAAAAGCAGAAAACAGACAAAGAACAGATATTTTTGAGGATAAAAAATAAGAAACCTTGATGTTTAGCATTTTCTCTCTGATAAAGTTTTTCTTTTCTGATAATATTTCTTCCATACTATTTGACATCCCTAAAAAGATAAATATAATAACCGAAATAAAGATAAAAATTCCGATATTTATATTTTGATTAAAACTATATGCTTCATTTGCAGGTGCAAGTCTTAGTATAAAGGCAATAAGCATTGCTAATACAATAACTTGTCCAAAGGTGATAAACATATTTGAATGATTTCGCAGTTTCATAATAGTATTTCTTTTAATAAATACCTTTAAATGTGTATATCTTGTTTGTAAATCTTTTTTTTCTTTCTTTTTAACTGTCATTTTATTTGTTTTAGCTCTCATACTGTCGAATTGAATCAAATCAAAAAGCATTTTTCTTTTATATTTATCTCTCCAATATTCAGGTGAAAATTTCCTTTTTATCATTATTTCTCTACCAAATTTCTCGAAGACGATTTCGCCATTGTCCTTGTATTCTGGGTATTCAACAATGAGATTAAGATATTCTGGTAGTTTATCATGTTTTTTTTGTTTTAAAACTTCTAAAGGACTATTTTGAATAATGTTTTCTTTATCAGATGAAGCCTGAGTATCAGCATTATATTGATTTGTTTTATTAGCCAGAAAAGTTGAGGCGGAGAAAAATGGCTCATCCGCGTCAAAGTAAGGTGAAGGAAAAATACTATCATCAATAGGAGGGCAAATTTGTTCAAATTCCATATCAAAATATGTCCATACTTCGTTTGGTTTTCCGAAGAAAACTTGTTTTCCTCCTCTATCCATGATCAATATCTTATCAAATATATGAAAAACTGTGGTGTTGGGTTGATGTATTGTCAAAAGAACAAATTTACCCTGCTCTGTATATTGTTTTAAGATATCGATAATTTGTTCAGCATCTATATAACTAAGCCCTGAGGTAGGTTCATCACAAATCAGAAAAGTTGGGTCAAATAATAATTCTAAGGCTAAGTTAAGTCTTTTTCTTTCACCACCGCTTAAATATTTATTTTTAAAATCTCCAACTTTAGTATTCTTTTTATGAATAAGATTTGTATTTATGAGTATTTTCATAATTTTTTGTTCTAAATAAGCATCAGTGATTTTAGGTATTCTCAGTTTGCCCCTATAATAAAGGTTTTCATAAACAGTAAGATGAGTAAAAAGGATGTCATCTTGTGGAACATAACCGACATATTGAGAGAAAAAACCTATATTTTGATAATAATCTTTTCCATCATACATAATAGAGCCATAAGTTGGAATTATTTCACCACATAAAGATTTTAACAGGCTCGATTTTCCACATCCGGATTGCCCTAATATACCTAAAATTTCTCCTTTTTCTATCTCAAAAGATATACCATCTAAACCCATTGTTCCATCTGTAAAAAAATGTTTTATATCCAGAACATTGATATTTTCAAGTTCGAATGGTATTTCGACTAAATCATAAAAATTATTTATACGGAAATTATTCTTGTTTATTGTAATAATATCAGTGTTTAGGTAAAAGAGTGTCGGTTCTGTAATTTTTATATTGTTAAGATAAACGACCCAAGTTTTTTTCAAAGGCAGATGTAAATAATGTTTATGATTACTTATTTCTATATGAATTATACTGTTAGTGTTTTCAACACGACTCAAAGAAAAAAAGCCTGCTTGGTGATCAATGTAAAGTTCATCTGGAATGGTATTAAAATTTCCAATATCGTTTTTTAACGAGAGAAATTCAAAGACATTAAAACTTGGAATCCCTTTAATATGAAAAACATCATCATATAATAGCTCAACAGTTTTATTTTTCGGAATTTGCTCTTTGTTTTGGTAAATAATCCCTCTGTATAAAACTAAGCTAAACCTATTACAATCATTAATAATCTTAAAATCAAAAGCGTCTCTTTTGTATATAATTTCATCTTGATTATCTTGATTTTTATAAAGCCTAACTAAATTATCAGAATTGAATTCGATACCACTAACATTAATAATAGAATGTCTCGGAATAAGAAACATATTAAAAGGAGCTAATTTTTTATCATCAATATAGGCTGAGACTCTGTTGTTTGTGGCAATAAAAATGTATTGGTCGATCATGAACAGGACAAATTCTACACCATTTAATAATTTATCAAAAAACTGTATTTGGCATTTATCATCTCTACCGAAACTAACATAATCACTGAAAATAGATGTTTCAATAGCGTTTATTTTTATGTGTTCTTTTATGGATAGATGATCTAAAGATTTGTGTTCTAGATTATTGAAAAACTCCATAAAACCATCTGTTTCTAAATCAAGTTTTTTTGCGAGTTCTAAAATCTTTGTTATTTTAGGTAAGGAGTAATCATTATTTGAACTTGTCATGATGATAAGGCTGAGAAGAATCCTGATCTTGTCAATAGCGATTAAATGCTCATTTAGATAAGAAATGACATGATTAATATGAATATTTCTACTCACAACCTCTCTAATATATATCTCCCAAGAAATAGTCTCTCTTCTAAAAATATTTATCAACAAGCTGTATAGAATATTAATTTCAATATTTGATATACCAATCTCTTTTTCTATAGAATCTTCATTGCTATTTTCTGAACCTACCTCATCATTTACTTGTTTTATTACTTCATCATCTAATGAAATATCCAAATTTTCTTTTCCAAAATCAAATATCACATCTCTTCTCAAAAAATGAACATACAGTTGAGTTACATTATCAATAATTCTTTTTCTTTCAGGAGTTGTAGTTTTATGTCTTTTTGTAGTGTCTTTTAAAATCATAATTATCCTTGATTTATCATCACTAACATATTTTCTTTGCACATATTACAAAGATTATTAATACAATATTTATGATAAATATTCAAAATTCCTTGCTGATATATAGCTTTTTTCTGTGAAATGATAAATTGCTCTTCTGACATATATTTTCTCATTATTTGACTAATATTATTTTCTTCTAAACCTCTAAAATCCTTGTAAATTCGATAACAAAGATTCAATAAACTACTATCATTCATAATATTTGCATAGATAATAAGGATTGGAATAAAGATATTGATGACTATAGTATTTATCCTATCTTTTCCAAGTTTGTATTTAGTAAATTGATTTGATTCTTTCTTTTGATGATAAAAATCAGAAGTAGGGTTTAAATCACCAGAAAATTTCTCATATAATCTATTCATAAATTTCTTAATTGAAAAATCAATTTCAGTAAAGGAAAAAAGTTTCACAATTTCAGTAGTCATAGATGTAGAAAATGAATCGAATATAAAGGGAGATATCTGATACAGGCGAGTTTTGGGATGATTGCAAGGTCTTATTCTAAATAAATACCAATTATATTTTTTATTATCAAATTCAGCCTTTGAAACTATATCTTTTATAAAATCATCTCTGAGAGAATTATTTATATTCTGAATGGGAGTTGCTGATTTTACGGAAGAAATTTTATTATTTGACATAGACCTAATATAATCGTCTTTTTTTTCTCCATAAACCTGTTTAAATCCAATCCATTTATGTTCTTTAGAAAATAAATAAAACTGATGTTTATTTTTTGAATAGCCCATAGCTTCAAGTATACTTTGGTAAAATAGCTGATCCATTGACACAAAGGACAATTCTGCTTGAAATCTTTTTATTTTCTTTTCTAATCTTTCCAAGCCAGACTTCAAAAGAAAAGACTCATAAAATTCAGGTCTGATAGTAGAAAAAAGACTACAATATTTTTCTTTTATCTTGTAAACATTCTCTGAATACCTTTTAAACAATTTTTCTATATCATCAGAGATTATGTTTTTCAGTTCTAAAATTTCTATTTTATCACCATTTTCATTAACGGTGATTTCCATCAGATGATTGTGATTCAATACTACATGTAAAATCACACTGTTATAGGCAGGATTAGTGTCATGCTGGTGATGATACCAATCACTTGTATTAATATGGATTTCTACATCTCCTGTGAAAGTCTTTTTATCTATCTCCACGATAGCATTTTTAAAGTCGGCACCCGACATAGTGTTAAAATGACCTTGAAAATGTATTTTAACATCCAACCCTGAGATCGTTTTCAGAACTTTAGCCTTATAATCTTTATATTTTATATGCTGTTCATCCCAGATGTGATAAAGAAATTTTTCTGGGAAGGTATTTTCAGATCTATCAGAAATGAAATAGTTTATAAAGTCCATAATTAATTCTTATTTCGATAAATAATCGGGTCTTCCAAATCTGCCTCTTTAAAAGCCTTCAACCGTAAAAAACAGCTATCACATTCTCCACAAGCGATTTCATTTTCAGAATAACAGCTCCAAGTCAATTCATAAGGTGCATTGAGAGATTTCCCTAACTTTATGATATTGGATTTTGTGAGATTAATTATAGGAGTTTTTATTTCTAAATTTATATTGTATTTGGTTCCAAGATTTATGGCTTTTTCGAGGCTTTGAAAGAATACAGACCTACAATCTGGGTAGTTTGAGCCTTCCACTTCGATAGCTCCTATATATATTTTGAAAGTAATTTGAGATTGAGATTCTCTAGTTTGCTCATTTCTTTCAGAAACATGATGGTTCATTTCATTTTGAATATTTAAAACTTCTGCCCAAGAACATGCTATAGCTATCAAATTCCCATTCCGAAAAGGGACATAAGTATTCGGGATCTCAAAAGGGTCGATATTGATAGGAATATCAATATTTTTGTCAGTTAGAGAACTTCCCCCAAACTGCTTTAAATATCCAATATCAATTATTTTTTTATCTTTTGGTTTGTAAAAATCACAAATTTTTTGAAAAGCCTTTAATTCTTTCTTTTCTGTTCTTTGTCCATAATTAACATGAAGAAAATATATTTCATCGTTTTCTTCAATGGCTATACATGCAGTAACAAGGCTATCAATACCACCACTGACTAATACTATTGCTTTACTCATTTTTCTCGTTTATACTCTCCTTCTTTTTCCTAAGAGTAACCAATTTTTTCAAATACTCAAAAAAGTCAAGTGAAATGATTTTTTACAAGATATTGTTTTATAGAAATAGTGACTAGTCATTATCCCGTCCTTGCGAGGTCCCTCACTTGAAACTCCCCACGAAGCAACATCCGTGTCACTCCCCCCAACCCGTCGTTGCGAGGTTCCTCATTTTAAACTCCCCCCGAAGCAATCTCCGTGTCACTACCCCCCTTCCCGTCCTTGCGAGGTCCCTTCTTGCGATCCTCACGAAGCAATCTCCGTGTCACTACATCCAACCCGTCGTTGCGAGGTTCCTTCTTGCTATCCTCACGAAGCAATCTCCGTGCCACTACCACCCCGCTCCGTCGTTGCGAGGTCCCTTCTTGCTATCCCCACGAAGCAATCTCCGTGTCACTCCATCCAACCCGTCGTTGCCAGGTTCCTTCTTGCTATCCTCACGAAGC
>Ga0099364_10001539_pt1 | contig 37647 bp, 35 predicted proteins | sample TergutTh196P3_FD_73070 | JGI IMG/M metagenome (GOLD analysis project Ga0099364, IMG submission 73070) | Microcerotermes parvus P3 segment gut microbial communities from Pointe-Noire, Republic of the Congo - Th196 P3 | ecosystem: Host-associated > Arthropoda: Insects > Digestive system > Gut ... | reverse complement strand
TGCGGTCATAGCCTTTCTGAAAACGTCAAAGCGTTAGGAGAACTATACTGATCCACAGCGTCTGTAAGAGTATAACATACTGTCCTTGGAGAGGGACAATAAACACTACTACTATATAATACGAGGAGGAGCAAATTTATGAATTTTAGGAAAAGTAAATCTATTTCGCGTTCCATTGAGGCTTATGCAAGTTCTTGTACGTGTTATTGTATATGTTCATGTAATTGCATTACCTGCAGTTGCCCAGGGGCGCAGCCGCCAAATCCCCCGCAATACGGCAACCACCATCTTTCGGACAATAGTAATTATGGTGGCGTTGGCCAATCGCCAAGCAATAATAATTTTCAAGGCGTTCATAAGTAGCAAAAGCAAAACTTTCAGTCATTTATAAGGCAGTGCAAATGAAATATTTGCCAGTAAAAGCACAGCAGCTTGGATTCTGGGCTGCTGTGCCGTAACTGGCATTCAGACAATGAGGAGTCATTAGAAAGGAGGAGCAAACTTATGAATTTTAAGAAAAGTAAATCTATTTCGCGTTCCATTGAGGCTTATGCATGTTTTTGTTCATGCTCGTGTACATGTTCATGTAATTGCATTACCTGCAATTGCCCTGGGGCGCAGCCGCCAAATCCCCCGCAATACGGCAACCACCATCTTTCGGACAATAGTAACACTAGCGCCTATTCCCACACACCAAACAGCAGTTCTTTAACTACTAGACTTCAAGTCATTAATAGGTAGACAAATGCAAAACTTTCAGTCATTTATAAGGCAGTGCAAATGACAAAATTTTGCCAGTAAAAGCACAGCTGCTTGGATATTAGGCTGCTGTGCCGGAACTGGCATTCAGACAATGAGGCGTCAAATGTGGAAATTAAATTTCCACTTTCTAAAAAACTGCATGAGGTGTAAAATGAAGCTTAATAAGATTAAGAAGCGGGCCTTGCCATTATTGCTGCTCGCCGCCCTCACCATCCTGCTCCCAGCCTGCGGCAGCCAGCCGGAAGAGGGATTTGCGTATCTGGCGGAAAAAGTGGAGTTCGGCGAGTTCGCCAATGTCCTGTCCCCCGTCAGCTTTGAGGGCAAGGTTTATTTTTACTGCATAAACAGCCACGCCATCCATGCCATTGACATGGAGAGTGAAACCCCGGAAGCGGAGGAGCTATTAAGGGACCCGGGCGGGGATTTCATCGTCAGCATGCTGTCGCCCCACCCTGACGGGAGCCTTGGCCTTTTGCTCCTGAAATTTGACGGGGAAGGGTTTGCCGATGCCGCCATAATGAAGATGAGCCCGGACGGCAGCCCGCCCAAGACGCTTCCCATCATCGGCGACATCAGCGGGGGATATGGCTGGCCGGCACAGTTCCTGGCCGATGACGATTTCTTTTACCTGGCATTGGGCGAGACCGTCTATGTCTGGGACATGGGCGGGATCTTAAAGCACCGGATACCCGCCGGAAGCCGGATATTGTTCATGTCATTTGACCACGGGGGCAGGTTATATGCCGCCCGGCCTGAGCCTGCCCTCGGTTACGACGTGATTGCGCCAGTCGACCCGGAAGCCGGGGCCATTGGGCCGTGGCATGGCATTCCGGGCATCGCCTCAATTGGCGGCATGGCGCCCGGCCTTTCCGGCGGCCTGCTCCTGGCAGCCGACAGGCGGGTTTATGAATATGACCCAGCCACAAATGGCAAGGCTGAGCTTTTAAGCTTAAATGCCGCCGGGGTGCCGGGCAACCTGGCGGACGGCGGGACGCTGCTTAGCCTGCCCGGTAACCAGCTGGGCTGGCTCAAGGAAAACGCGGCCGCTGGCCAGGCTGATTTGTGGCTGCTCCGGCCCGTCCCCGAAAGCGAAGCCGCCGCGGAGCTTGAAAGGATTGGGCGGCCAAGCGGGGAAGAAAGCCGGGAGCTGGCCGGGAGGGAGATTCTGACGCTCTGCCTGTTCCCCTGGTTCAGCAGTGACCATCCATTCACGAAAGCCGTGTCTGATTTTAACGAAAGCAATCCTGGTTACCGGATCGAGATAAAGGAATATGAGGACCAAAGCCAGCTGGACATGGCCATCATTACTGGCAATGCGCCGGACATCATCTACCTGCCGCTTAGTTTCTCGATGGCTGTCTATGCAAAGGTGGGGGCTCTGGCAGACCTTTATCCCCTGCTTGATGCCGACGGCACGGCCGGCAGGGAAGACTTGCAGGAAAACATCCTGAAGGCCTACGAGGTGGATGGGCAGCTGTTCGGGATCCCGGTCAGTTACTCCATCCAGACGGTCCTTGCTTCCCAGGCAGAAGTTGGCGGGATAAGCTCGTGGACCTTAGATGAAATGATAGGTTATGCGGACTCTCATCCGCCGGAGAGCCATGTCTTTAGCAACCACAGCAAGTCCGGGGTGCTAAGGACGTGCCTTGAGGCCAACGGCGATGCCCTGGTTGACTGGGACAATGGCGGCGTTTTTGACCGCAGCCTGTTCCTCAAGATGATTGAGTTTGCCAACCGCTTTACCCCTGACCATTTATATGCGGCGGCCAATCCCTTTACGCAGTTCCAGGATAAGCAGGTCCAGATCCACAATGACTCTATTTTTATCAATAATATAGGCAATATCAATTTCTATCAGATGATTTTTGGCGGGCCGGTGTCTTACCCCGGATATCCGGCCGAGGGGGGCAGCGGCAACCTGGTTTATTCAAGCATGGTACTGGCAATAAGCCATTCCAGCCCCAATAAGGAAGCGTCATGGTCTTTCATCAGCAGCCTTCTGGCGGACGGGTACCAGGCAAGCAGCGAATCAATGTATGAGATACCGCTTAAGAAAAGCGCGTTTGAGGCATTGTTAAACGAGGTGATGGAATCATTCGATATTGAGGGCGGATTGACTGGGATGGGTTTTAATTGGGGTAATGAACACATAACGATTGAGCTGGATAAGCCCACGGAAGAAGATGCCCAGCAGCTCCGGGATTTGATTAACAGTGCCACAAAAACCCGCAGCTTTGATGAACGGATTAATAATATCCTAAAAGAGGAAGCCGGGTCATTTTTCAGCGGGGCAAAAACTGCCGATGAAGCCGCTGACATCGCAGCAAATAGGATCGGAATTTACGTTAATGAGTTAAGATAGATATTTTTAAGCATACAGGAGAGAAATTAAATGGATAATATGCGTAGTTTTCTGTCAACAATAGGGTTTTGCATTCGCCTCTCATGGGAATCGTCACGCCTTTATACAGTTTTACGGCTTTTTATATATTTAACTAATGCCATCATTCCTTTAATTTCTATATATGCTTCAAAAGTTTTCATTGATATCCTCGTACAGGCAGGGCACGTAGCGCGTCCTTTCCATGAAGCGGTTTTTTGGCTAATCATCATCTGCGGCATTACGATTTCCGTGGCAGTAACTAACCGATTGCTCCAATACATACAGGATATCCATATCGAGCTGATGAACAACCGGATTCAAGTCGGCTTAATGGAAAAGAGCATGAGCGTTGACATGGATTTTTTTGATTCACCAGATTATATTGATTCCATGCAAGCAACTATGATGGATTCATTTGCCCTGCCGAACATCGTCTGGAATATATTTGCCGGGTTCAGCAGCCTGATATCATTCACCAGCGCGTTCATCATGCTGGGGACAGTAAATTGGTTATATCCATTGATTCTGACCGCTGCCGCGTTTCCGTCCGCCATCTCGAACCAGCGGTATACAAAGCTTTTATATGGGTGGCGGCTTTCCCATATCAACGAAGATCGCAAAATGGGCTACATACAATCGCTGGCAAGCAACAAAACATTTGCCAATGATATAAGGCTTTTTAACCTGCGGGAGTTTTTGGTCGGGCGGTATCAGGATATATGGACATTATTGATTATGGGCAGGAAAAAGCTGTTGAAGCGGCAACTATTTGCTGCTCTTTCTGCTTCACTATTGCCGGAAGCGATAATTTTTATTATCCTTATCTTAGTAACGCGCAACATCTTTGACGGAAGAAATACCGTCGGTGATTATACACTATACTCCGGCCTTCTTGCAACGCTGGCTGGAAGCCTGACTTACGCCATAAACTCAATTGTTAATATCTATGAGGACAAATTAAAGGTCGATACAATTAAGAAATTTGAATCAAGGGCTAATTCTGTGCTTGACAATGGGACAAAAGAATTAAGCGGTGATTTAGATATTGAATTTAAGGATGTCAGCTTTAAATACCCCGGCACAGAACGCTTAATATTAAATGGGCTTTCTTTCCGGATCGCCCCCAAGGAAAAAATATGCCTGATTGGCATAAACGGAGCAGGAAAAAGTACAATCATCAAACTATTGCTCCGGTTTTACGATGTCAGCAATGGAAATATCATTATTAATGGAAATGATATAAGGGAATACAGTTTAAGCAGCTTGCGCAGGTGTTTCAGCACTTTTTTCCAGCAGTATGATAAATATGCCTTTTCACTCCGGGATAATGTTATCATCTCTGATTTGGAAAAGCAAGCAAGTGATGACAAGCGAGCTATTGAAACATTGGAAAAAGTGGATGCCTTAGGGCTTCTCAAAAAAGCGGCAAAAGGGCTTGATACGCCGCTTTCACGATATTTTGACCCTGACGGAATCGAGCTATCCGGGGGCGAAGAGCAAAAAATAGCACTGGCCCGCACCGTTTACCGCTCCTGCCAGATGATTATTTTTGATGAGCCATCTTCTTCGCTTGACCCAATCTCGGAGATGAATTTGTTTGAAAATATGAAAGAATTATTCAAAGGCAAATCTGCGCTGTTTACGTCTCACCGCTTGAGCATAGTTCATCTTTCAGACCATATTCTTATCCTTGAGGACGGGCATATCACCGAAAGCGGAAGCCATAAGGAATTGATGGAGCTTGGGGGGGAATATAGCAAATTGTATACATTGCAGTCAAAGAAGTATGAGGTGTGAATGTAGTATGAACTTAGCAGTAGCTGTAATAGATGATGGGATTTCGCGGGAAACCATGCCTGATTTAAGTTTCCGGCTTGCCCATAAGAAAGGCATTATCCAAGAAGAAAAAAAAGCAATCAGCCATCTTAGCCATGGAAGTGTCTGCGCCGCCATCATCAAGAAATATGCGCCGCAGGCAAAAATAGGCAGCATCCGGGTTTTGGGGGAAAAAGGGCGGGGAAATCTGGATGCCTTGCTCGCTGCTCTTAAGTGGTGTAGCGAACAGCGGATAAAATTAATTCATTTGAGCATTGGAAGCACCCAGGCCAGCGATGTCCCGGCATTATATGAAGCAGTAAATGAGATAGTTAGAAACGGCGGAATAATTGTTGCCGCCTGTAAAAACGGGAAAAATATAAGCTTTCCGGCAACCTTTCCAAACGTGATTGGCGTCAGGGCAGACAGGACGCTTGTTGGCCCGCAATACATCGTGAATCAGGAACCCAACGGCGGAATTGAATTGTCCGCCAGCGCAAACCATGACCTTGTTCTCTTGCCCGGAACTGAACCAATTGCATTTTCACAATTTAATAGTTACGCAGCCCCAGTTATATCAGCGGCTGTCTTTAATCTTATATCTTCAAACGAGGATAAAAATATTGAGGAAATCCGTGCAGAGCTTTATCGGATGGCCGGGTCTTTTTCTTTTGAAAAGCAATATTATTTAAAAACAGTTAAATATTTTGCTTCCTGCTCCGTAACAGATAACGTTCCGCTAGTTACTTTTATCGGGGAAAAACAGCTGTCTTTAATGCGGGCGGTTGCCGGGAAATTGCTTAACGATAATTATCTCCCGCTCCTTTTTTCGCAGCATAAGGGCGATTGCTCCCCGGAATGTTTTTATGTTGAGGATTTAAGCTTGCTTGCTAACAAGTGCCAAGAGATGGCTTGTTTTTATGAAGCTGACTTAATTCTGGCTGTTATTAAAGAAAATGCAATCGATGACGTAAAAGCAGAAGCGGTTATCATAAATGATGATACGGAAATAGCAAGCAGCAACCTCATCAATTCAGAGGGGCTTGACATCGATGTTTTATATAACCGTTTAATCGCTATTTTGGAAGAATAAAAAAGTTACAGTCCGGCCAAAGGCTGAACTGTAACTTTTTATTAAGTCATTGCTGCTAATTTACCGTAAATTCCATATTTCCCTTGCCGGAAATGATAGTATCGCCTTTTTCAATTTTGAAGTCAGCCGAGGATTTTTCGGCAGCGAGGTTTACTAACCTAATCGTATATGCCCCGGCGGCGGTTATTTTTATGGAAATCTGGCCGTCTTTATTAAAGGCCGAGATGCGTAATTTCTCGCTGACATCACCATCCTTGTCATAAACCATTGCCGTACAGGTTTTGCCGTCTTTTAGGGCATAGATACTGGCAACCACGTTTTCCGCCAGATCATAATCAGGGCGGTCGTCACAATTTCCGGTCATGATGATTGAGTTTTCTTTGACGTATAATGGCAAGCTAAGATAATCGTATTTTTGGCGATAATATTTTCCGCCCTCATTGACCGATCCAGTCAATAAGCACGTCCATGTTCCCTCCGGCAGGTAGTACTCACCGATTCCGTCTTCATTAAAGATTGGCGCGACCAGAATATTTTCGCCAAGCAGATATTGTTTATCCAAATAATCACATATCCGGTCAGAAGTAAATTCCATGACCATGCTCCGCATCATCGGGACTCCGGTTTTTGCCGTCAAAACCGCATTGGCAAAAAGATAAGGCATTAAGCGGTTTTTTAAGCGCGTAAAGAAGCGGACGACATCAACAGCTTCATCATCATAAGCCCAAGGCACACGGTAAGAAGTCGAACCATGCAAACGGCTATGAGTGGATAAGAGGCCAAAAGCACACCATCTTTTATAAACATCAGCCGTTGAGGTATGCTCAAAGCCGCCGATATCGTGACTCCAGAAACCAAAGCCGGACATAATAAGGGAAAGGCCGCCGCGCAAGCTTTGTTCCATTGATTCATAATCTGACCAGCAGTCGCCGCCCCAATGGACAGGGAATTTCTGGCCGCCAGCTGTTGCCGACCGGGCGAACAAGACCGCCTCCCCTGCTCCGCGCTTCCGGGTAAGGAGTTCAAAGACACATTTATTAAAAAGGTACGTATAATAGTTGTGCATTTTCAAGGGATCTGAGCCATCAAAATAGCAAATTCCATCGGTTGGAATCCGCTCGCCGAAGTCGGTCTTAAAACAGTCAACGCCCATATCGATTAATGCTTCCAATTTTCGCTGGTACCATTTGGCCGCTGACGGATTGGTGAAATCAACCAATGCCATCCCCGGCTGCCACATATCCCATTGCCAGACATCGCCATTTGTTCTCTTTAAAAGATAGCCTTTTTCCATTCCCTCATCAAAAAGACATGATTCTTGGGCAATATAAGGATTTATCCAGACGCAGACATTAAGATTTTTTGCTTTGATTCTTTCAAGCATTCCTTTGGGGTCGGGGAAAACACGGTTATCCCAAGTAAAATCTGACCAATGAAATTCTTTCATCCAGAAGCAGTCAAAATGGAACGTCCTAAGCGGAATGCCGCGATCAATCATCCCGTCAATAAAGCTCATGACGGTTTTCTCATCATAATTTGTCGTAAACGAAGTAGATAACCAAAGCCCAAAAGTCCAAGGTGCGGGCAAAGTGGGTTTTCCGGTCAAATCCGTATAGCGGGTAAGCACTTCTTTCATTGTCGGCCCATTGATTAAATAGTAGTCAAGGTGGCCGCCGGGAACGGAAAATTCTGCACGGGTTGACATATCCGACGCCATTTCAAAAGAAACCCTTTCCGGGTGGTTTACGAAAACGCCATAACCTTTGTTGGTCAGGTAAAAGGGAATGTTTTTGTAAGCTTGCTCGGTACAAGTTCCGCCGTCTTCATTCCAGATGTCAAAGCATTGGCCATTTTTGACAAAAGCGGTAAACCGCTCGCCAGTTCCATAGATTAGCTCGCCGACCGAAATAGAAAGCATTTGGCGCGTATAGGTCTCGTTTTCATCGCCTTTGTCGTAATAGTCGCCTTTCCAGTCAGTTTTCATGATTCCAAGGTCACGCCCGGTGCTTTTTGTGATGACTTCATCACCTCTCTTATACGCCATCAACCAAGTCTTTTTTGTGATTTCCAAGCTTAAGTTTCCGCTTTTAATGGCAATCAGTTCATCGGAATCTTTTACATCTAAAGGCAATTCATCATTTAATAATAGTTCAAACGCTGGCCCTTTTTTGACTTCCCCTTTGTAATGGTATGTACGTAACCGGATAATATCGGGGGCGGGCGAAGTGATTTCGAGGGTCAGGTTGATGCCGCCCAAGGTATCACCGCGGTGGTTGATGTGGTGGGTCGGGGCAAGCAGGGTCACTTTTGTAGCGGTGATTTTCGTAAAATAAACCTCATGGGGCGAAAAGCAGGTGCAGCCTTCTTTCTGTAGCCAACAGCCATTACTGAATTTCATATTATTTTTCCTTTCTTGTTTTAGTCTTCCCTATAAGGATAATAAGGATTAATAATAAAAGCAACGGTCAAAATTTTAGATGAAAAGCATATTTTTTTAGTGATTCTTGAAATGATTTACTTGGTTCGTGCTTTTTGATATACTATAGTCATGTGGAAGCGGCTCAAAAATCTTAATACCCGGCAGCAGCTTTATTCGATTTATTTTATTGCCATTTTTCTGCCGATTTCTATTATCGGTACATTTTTGCTGGTCAATAATAACCGTATTTTGACCAATTATCACCACGATCTGCTTTACTCTGACAATCAGCGGGTTAAAACGATTCTTTTTGAAATAACGACCCAGATCTATAATATTTCCCGTGATATCGCAAGCAACAGGGATATCCAGGAAATCTTGACCCAGTTTCATGGCTCGGAGCGGGATTTTATTGAGCGGGTTAATGAAATGACGATTCTTGAGCAGTATGAGGTTAATTATGTTGACGTTGAGGTGATTGAAATTTATACTGACAACCCTAGCGTTTCTGCTTATAAGCAATTTATCCCTGTCGATGAAAATATCGAGGTACTTCACTGGTATCAAAAAGCCCTTAGCCAAGCCAGCCTGTTTTGGCTTTCGATGCCAACAAAAGACCGATTCGGCAATGAATACTGGAATTTGTCCCTCGTCCAGAGAATCCCCTTAGTCAGGTCAGGCGGAAATGCGGTCCTGGTCCTAAAAATCAGCGACAATTACTTAAAAGCCCGGATTGACAGCGGAATGTACAAAACCACTTTATCAGTTGATGACAATCTGGCCTTTTTCTCAAGCGACCGCGAGGATTATGGGCAGCCGCAAAAGATTGAGATTGATCTTTTAGCTGACAACTTTAACTATAGCGGTGATGTCATAATTGATGGAATCCGTTATATGGCGGAGGTATCGACCCAGAAAATGAACCTTTCGGAATCAAAAATATATATTACCGTGTTAGATAGTGAAGCTTACCGCAATATCCGGAGTATCTCCAACACCAATTTGCTTATTATTATTCTTTCAATTATTATCCCCGCTATTCTGGTCCACTTTTTTACGGTTTATTTTACCCGGCGGATTTTTACCCTCAGGGAGACGATGCACCGGGTCAGCCAGGAAGACTATGTCATCACTGACTCGCTTAAAGGTGATGATGAGGTTTCGAAAGCGTTTGCCGATCTGGAAATCATGGTTGAGCAGATAAAGGAAAAAGATGCCAGAATGTATGAAACGCTGATTAAGGAAAAAGACTTGGAAAACGAGCAGCAGGTGATGGAGTTCAAAATGCTGGCCAGCCAAATCAATCCCCATTTTCTTTATAATGCTTTGGAAACAATCCGCATGAAAGCTTTTACGACTGGTGACAAAGAGGTTGCAACCGCGATAAAACTATTAGGTAAAATAATGCGTTATGTCCTTGAAAATACCGGGACGAATTTTACTACCCTCGAAAAAGAATTAAATCATATAGAAACTTATCTTGCCATTCAAATACTGCGGTTTGGGGAGAAATTTGCTTATCATTTAGATGTCGCCCCGGAAATATCATTGCAAAAATATAATATCCTGCCGTTATTATTGCAGCCGATTGTTGAGAATGCGATTTTGCATGGCTTGGAAGAAATGGATAATAATGGAAAATTGCGGATTCATGTTTATCAAGAAAATAAAAACCTGATGATTGAAATAAGTGATAATGGGTGCGGAATGACAAAAGAGGAGTTAGCTTTATTAAAGCAAGGCATCGAAATCCGCAGTCCCGAGAAAAGCACCAGCATTGGGCTTTATAATATTAATCAGCGGCTTAAGTTATGTTATGGCGAGCAGTACGGAATTGAGATTACGTCACAGCCTGGGGCTGGGACTTGCGTAAAAATTATGTTGCCTGTGTGATGTGTAGATTTGTATGGAAGAAGCTGCCATCGGCAAATGGGAGAACGCCGCATGGAGAAAGTGCGATTCAAAAGTCCGACCCTTGAGAAGCGTCGTTACTTAATTCGCGTATTTTGCGGATTTATGTAACGCAACGATTCTCACGGAGCGAAAGCGTGTCGGACGGTGAATCGACAGCTTTCTCAATGCGACTAGAATACAACTCTAGAATACATCCTAGAATACACCCTAGAATACACCCTAGGGAATATCCGCTTTGCGGTACTCGGCGGGACTGACCCCGACATATTTTTTGAATTTTTTGTGAAAATAATCAACGTTTTTGTAACCGACCTGCTCCGCAATCTCATAAACCTTAAGCTTGTTTTCAATTAGCAGCTGCTTTGAATACTCAATCCGGCGGTGGTCGATATAGGTATTAAAACTCTCCCCGGTGGCCTTGTTGAAAATCTTGCCAAGATAGGCAGAGTTATAACCAAACAGCGGGGCAATAGTTTCCAGCTTGATATTCGACTGATAATTGTGGTCAATATAATAAAGAATATCATAAAGGACTGAATCACGCGAGGGAGCTCCGGTTGCATTGATAATCAAATCGGTTTGCTCGGAAATAAAAATAATTATCTCATAAAGATAAAAGCTGTTATCAATCCGCTCGATTATTTCCGAGTTAGACGGAAAGGGAATCGCCGCGCTGCTGTAAATGATATTAATTTTTTCTTTGATCTGAAAATACAAATCGGTCAAAAAACGCTTTACAGATTTGATATCATCTTTTACATTATATAAAAAGACCTCAAGCTCATGTAAAGATTCGGCAACTTTCCGGCGGTTAAAACTTTTAAGCGAATCGGTGAGCAGCTCTTGATATAGCTTAAGCTTGGCTTTATCGATTTCATTTACCTTGGTATTTAAGAAAGGCAATTCTTCATAACCAAGGGCGTGCTGGCCCTGGGTGCAAAAGAAACGGCGGCGGCAAAGTAAAAGGGCTTCTTCATAAGATAAATAAATCTGGTCCATATTTTTGACCGGGCGGCCATAGGCGAGAAAAAGCGTATCAAGCGGACTTTTTTCCTGATATTCCCGTAGCTCATAATGAGTTAAAAATGCTTCAAATTTGCGAAGCGCAAACGAACCCTTGAGCAAGAAGATTTCGCGGGAATCAATGGTAAGATGTTCAAATGAGTGGTTGCCGCGATTAGCAACCTTTAGGAGTTCGGCAAAACTATAAGCCGGGGAAGCAGTTCCATAAAACTCCTCATAAATAACGACTTGGTACAAATCAGCAATTAGATCCGGCAGGGCATTTTTGCTTTCGGGGGAATAAATACCGGTGACAAGCTCATGGAGAATGACATTTTTGGCTTTTTTGCGGAATAAATCAATATTGGTTGAGCTTTCCTGCTCCTTGGCTAAGAGTTCGCGGATGCGGGTGACTGCTTCTAATAGCTCTTCCTCATCAATTGGTTTCGTGAGATAAAACTCGACCCCATGGCGGATTGCCGTCTGGGCATAGGAAAAATCAGAATAGCCGCTAATGATGATGAATTTGCCGCTAAAACCTTGCTCCCTGGCATTGCGGATAATATCCGTGCCTAATAACTTTGGCATCCGGATATCCATAAGCACCAAACTGGGATTAAGCTTCATAATCCCATCAAGTGCTTCCTCACCGCTTCCGGCTTCGCCACAGATGGTAAAGCCAAGGTTTGCCCAATCAATAATATGCTTTAGGCCTTCGCGGATAATTTGTTCATCGTCGGCGATAAATACCGTTTCCATACTAAAATTATAATAAGGAAGTAAAGACAAGTCAATGAAAAAACAATCGAAGCCAGTTATTTTAATCCTATGTATAGTTTTGCTTCTTCCCGGCTGTGCAAACATTAGCTTTAATGGAAGCAATGGGCATAAATATGAAGAGTTCCTTGTTATTGATGTCTTTGACGAGCTGGCGAATTTTCAAGGCATCCAATCCGGCTGGTTTGCAAAAGTCGTCAAGGACAAGTTTAATATGGAGCTAAATATAATTGCGCCAAATGTCGCCGGAGGGCGCAAGGCTTTAATTGAAATCCGGGCGGCGGCCGGAAATGTTGGCGATTTGATTATCAGCGAGGGTGAACGCGGGGCATTACAAGAGATGGTGACCTCGCGGCTGGTCCTTGACATGACCGATTTATTAAAAGATAAGCAAATAATGCGCTATCAGCGAGCCATTGACAATCTTAACCAAGACATTACGCCTGTGGGTATTTATGGCATTCCCTCGGAAGTATCAGAAAATTCACCGCTAATCCCAAGTGAGGGGCTTGAACTGACTTTTGGCCCTTATCTGCGCTGGGATCTTTATGCTGCGCTTGGTTATCCGAAGATGGAGACCTTGGAGGATTTGCTCCCGGTCCTAAAAGCGATGCAGGAAGCCTATCCGTTAAGTGAGTCCGGCAAACCAACCTATGGCTTTTCTTTTTTCCGCGATTGGGACGGCAATCTAATGAATGCAGCCAAACAGCCAGCTTGCTTTTATGGTTATGATGAAATTGGTTTTGCCCTTGCCATGGCAGATGGCAGCGATTATCAAAGCATTATGGACGATGATTCAATGTATATGCGGGTTCTTAGATTGTATTATGAAGCCAACCAGCTTGGCTTGGTTGACCCCGAATCAATTCATCAAAATTTTGATGAAACCTTTGAAAAATACAAAAATGGTGAAATCCTTTACTCACCTTGGCCGTGGCTTGGGCAATCCGCTTATAATACGATGACTAACCGCACGGCCGGAAAGGGATTTATGGTTGCGGATATTGAGGACATGAGGATTTTTTCCCAAGGCTGCATTCCTGAGGGTAATGCCAAAACGGTCATTAGCATTGGCTCACAAGCAAAAGACCCGGAACGGCTTGCTGATTTCATTGATTGGCTTTATTCGCCGGAGGGAATTTTTTATAATGGCGCCCAAGCTTCCGGCGGCACGGCAGGCCCAGAGGGGCTGATGTGGGTGATGGGCGGAAATGGCCCGGAGCTGACGGAGTTTGGCAAGCAGGCTTTTTTTGAAAATGATACCATAATGCCCGAAGAATGGGGCGGCGGGATTTGGGAAGACGGAGTATCTGCCCTCAACTACCAGACGGTGGCACTAGTTGAGCTGACCCCGGATGGTTTTCCGTATTCGTATACCCTATGGGATTCGGTTTTGGCAATGGACGAAACAAAGCTTGAAGCAGACTGGCGGGCGGTAATGGGTGAAAATTCAACCAAGGAATATTTGGAAAAAAATGGAAAAATAATTGTCGCTCCGGGAACAGGTTTTACTATCCCGGCGGAATCCTTGGAAATAACCACAATCCGGACTTGGTGTCAGCCGATTATCTTGGAGTATTCTTGGCAGATGATTTTTGCCCGCGATAATGACCATTATCAGAACTTGAAAAAAGAAATGCAAGATACGGTGTTTAGTTTTGGTTATGAAAAGGTTTTTGCGGCAGACCTTGAGAATGCAATCAAACTGAATGAAGCGCGGAAGCTGGCTATTGAGTCGCATGGTGGGCATGATGGCGCAAAGTGAGATTTTAAGGAAAAGAGGTTTTATGGACAAAAAAGCATATTTAAAGCAAATCAATGAGGTTATTGATAAGGGTGAGTTTAAAGACGAGTGGAGTTCCCTGTCCGCGTTCCAAATCCCGGAGTGGTTCACGAAAGCAAAATTCGGCATTTTTGTCCATTGGGGGCTTTATAGTGTCCCGGCTTTTAATAATGAATGGTATTCGCGGAATATGTATATTAAGGGGACACCGGAGTTTGAACATCACGTAAAAACCTATGGGCCGCATAAGGATTTTGGCTATAAGGATTTTATCCCCCTCTTTACAGCTGATAAATTTGACGCTGATGAATGGGCAAGCTTGTTTAAGGAAGCCGGGGCCCGTTATGTTGTTCAGGTTGCAGAGCATCATGATGGATTCCAAATGTATGAATCGGAGTTGTCCGCGTGGAACGCAAAGCGGATTGGGCCAAAACGTGATGTCCTTGGCGAGCTGAAAGCTGCTTATGAGGAGCAGGGGCTTGTTTTTGCCGCTTCTTCCCACCGGGCAGAACACCACTGGTTCATGGGTAACGGGAAAGAGTTTGATTCTGACATTAAAGAGCCGTTAACTTGCGGTGATTTTTATTGGCCCTCGGTTATTGAACAGCCTGACCAGCAAAACCTTAGGGCAAAACCTGACCCATCAGAAGAATTTTTAGACGATTGGTTAATCAGGACTTGTGAAATCATTGACAAATACCAACCGAAATTCTTGTATTTCGATTGGTGGATTCAACATGAAGCATATAAAAAGCACCTTAAGAAAATAGCTGCTTATTACTATAATCGCGGTAAAGAATGGGGCATTCCGACCGCAATCTGTTATAAACATGATGCTTTTGCTTTTGGCTGCGGCATTGTTGATGTTGAGCGGGGCAGGTTAGCCGAAGCAAAGCCTTTTTATTGGCAGACCGACACCGCAATCGCCCGCAATTCGTGGTGTTATACATCTACGCTTGACTATAAGAATTCCAAGGAGATTATTTGCTACTTGATTGATGTTGTCAGCAAAAATGCCAATTTACTCTTAAATATCGGGCCGAAAGCAGATGGAAGCATCCCCGGTAAAGACAGGCAAATCCTTGCTGATATCGGCAAGTGGCTTAAGGTTAATGGGGAAGCGGTTTATGAAAGCAAATGCTGGCGTTATTCCGCGGAAGGCCCGACCAAAGAAGCCGAGGGGCAGTTTAGTGATGGTATTGCTGGCGGCGGTTATACGAGTTCTGACTTCCGCTTTACCGCTGGGAACGGGAATATTTATGCCATCTGCATGGAGTGGCCAGCTGAGGGAAATATAACAATTAAATCATTGGGTGAGTCAAAAGATCCGCATAAACCCGCTTTCCATGGCTTAATTAAAGATGTTAGCATATTAGGTTATGATATTAAGCTGGCTTGGCAGGCGGATAAAGAGGGGCTTCACGTAAATGCGCCGGGGTTAAGCTCCGAATTGCCGGTAGTTTTAAAGGTGGGGGTAGAGTAGGGGGGGAGTAGGGGGAAGAGTAATTTAGGTAAGCGGAATACGGAAATAATGGCAATGGCACAATTGAAATTAGGTCAGGGGTAAGATATAATGAGATTGTGAAAGAAAAAGGAGAGTATTATATATGCACACCCAACAAGAATTAATTGATACATTAACCCCGATTTTCAGACAATACCCCATAAAGCGGGCAGCAATTTTTGGCAGCTATGCCCGGGGTGATGCGACCAACGACTCTGATTTAGACATTCTTGTGGAGTTGGATTATACAAAAGGCATAGCTGGGTTATTCTATAATTTTTGGGATGAATTAGAAAGCACCATTGGATTAAAGACAGATCTAGTGACAGTTGATTCTTTATCAACAACGCCTCAAAAATTTCGAGAGCGCGTGTTGCAGGAAATGAGGTATATTTATGAAATATAAGAGCTGGGATTATTTAGACCATATGGTTCAAACCTGCGATGAATTAACCGAGTGTATGAAAGGAATAGATTCTGTGCAGGAGCTAAAAAAATCTATTTTAGCCAAACGCGCAGTCACCATGTGCTTGCTTGATTTAGGCGAATTATTCAAAAGCCTAACAATCGAAGAAAAAGCTGAATATCCATTAGGTAATTGGCAGCATGTCATTGGTTTCCGAAACCGCGCGGCTCACGGCTATCATGATTTGGATTTTGGGATTATTTTCGACATTGTTGTTAATACGATCCCGCCTTTATCAAAATTCTTGAAAGAAAAGCAAATAGCCAAGAGTAATAATAATGTACAGTAAAAAACAGCAGGTAAAAAAGGCATTAATAATTACTATCTTAATCGGGATAGCTGCACTTATGATAATATGCTTTGGCTTAATTCTTCATTCGCCAAAATATATATTGAATAATCTGGATATATCGCAGATAGAGAGCATAACTTTATACTCTTTATCGCCAAATGAAGCCGCAGTATTATCAGAAAATGATGTTTCCGAATTATATGAACTACTGAAACAAGTTAAGATAACTGGCAAAAGCAACGATGATTTCCGCTATTATGACGGCGGAAGATGGGTTCAATTCCACATAAAAATATATAATAAAAAGGGCTTTGATTTTGCGGGAAGTACCCCATTCTATATTATTAACGGTCAAAATGGATATGAAGCTGATGATGAAATTAGCAGTCATATGTCAAGCATATACTATTCATTAGTGGTAAAGTATTTTCCGCAATTTCAGCGTTAGTAAAGTAAAGCCTGAATTACTAGCGAATATATTTAGGAGATAACTATGAAAACTAGTCTAAAACTATTAATATTAACTATTTCTGTCATCAGCATTGTTGGTATCGGCAGCCTTATTGTATATTCTTCGATGGATAGCATGGGCCCGCAAATTTACTGTGATGATTGTAATAAAAATGCGTCTGCTCTTTCCGGGACACCTGTATCTATCCGCCAGTATTTTAATTATCTATACGGTGGCGCAATGGCTGGCGCGGTGATTGGAGAGAGTGACGAATTGAGTTATCTTGACTCAAAGGTTGTCCAAGGTGATATGGCCGCAGAATTTTTTATCACCGATGAAACCACAATGGAAGAGATGGTTAATCACATAAATGAAACCGAACCTTGGCGGTGCGAGCGTTGCGCAGTTTATGTTGCGCGGATTCTTCGCGACTATGAGGGCGGAAAAGCAATTCTAGAAGAATGGTTAAGAGACGTTGAAAGCAAATAAATAATTAGCGTGTTACCCATGAGCGGTAAATGTGTTCGTGGGTAACACCTAAATATGAAGAACAAATATGAAAAAACTTATCCCATTAATAATGCTAATATTAACTATCAGCCCTCTTTTCCTATCCGCCTGCACCAAAACCGGAAATAGTACAGGGATTGACCTTGATACGGTCGTTTATTTGGCTTCTTCTTTTGAAATAGAAAATATCAATATAAGTGCCGTAGCTTCTGATAGTGATTATCTTTATGCCTTGGGCGACGATATCAGCCAAAGCAATATCACGAAAATTTCTTTTGGCAATAATGAACAAGCAAATATTAGCTTGGATTTCTTAGGAAGCAATCAAAGCGTTTATGATTTTGCGCTTAAAGCAAATGGCAATTTTTTATTGCTAGTTTCCACATGGGATAATACTGGGACAGTATCAAACCTTATCGAGATTTCGGCAAGTGGTGATTTAGTTAGCAATACAAACCTAAATGACTTGTTAGGCCTATCCGGGAATGTATCGACCAATAAAATGTATTTGGATATGGATGAAATGATTTACATAATCGTTCCGATGAATCCGGCAACTCATATCTATGTTCTAAAAGACAACATGGAAATAGCTAATAAATTTATTGATGAAGATTACCTTTTTAACCTAGTTATCTGCGCTGATAATAATATATATTTGCATTCTTCCGGCGATGATGGGACAGTGCTAAAGGAACTGGATTTTGAATCAGGCGCGATAACCAAGATTTCTTTTCCGGACAGCATTAAATATAATAATCTAATCGGTTTTTCTTCTGCTTCAGATTCTGGTTTATTATGTGCCGATGTTTCCGGGATATGGGAAGTTGATTTGGCAAGCGGCTCAGCCAATGCTATTTTGAATTGGCTTGAAAGCAGCATTAGTGTTGTTAGAATTTATTATTTTGGCAGTCTTAAAGACGGCGGTTATTGGGCAGTCAGGCAAATGAATAATGAGGGGGTGCATTCCGCTGAAGTGATTAATTTAACCCCGACTACCATCAGGGAAATGCCTTCCCGGCAGTATATTACGTATGCGACTGGTTATTTAGACTCATACATCTTGGACACCATTGTTGAGTTTAACAAAACAAATGGAAAATACCATATTAATGTTAAGGAATACTTTACCGGGATTGATTATGGCGATACGGAAAGCCTTGCGGCGGCTTTGATCAGGTTTAACATGGCAATCAGCAGCGCAAATCCGCCGGATCTGATCAATATCGCTGATATAAATTTCCCGCAGCTTGCCGCCAAGGGTGCTTTTTTGGATCTAAACCCTTTGCTTGAAAAAAGCAAAATCCGCCATGATGATTATCATTATTTAGCCTTTAATGGCTATAATGTCATGGGAAATACATATGCCGTAACGCCGGAATTTTCGATTGAAACCTTAGTTGGACACGAAAGCAAACTAAATAATATTAACAGCTGGTCGATACCAGAGCTAATAGAATGGGCAAGCAAATACCCGGACGCCAAACTGCTCCGCAGCTATACTAATGATATTTTGGCACTTTTGATGAGTGATGATTATCATCGTTTTACTGATTGGCAAACAGGGAAATGTGATTTCTTAAACGATGATTTTATTAGTATTTTGGAGTTTGCTGCCGCTAACCATACGGACGATGAAGAAAATGACCGGAGCAGTCCTCATTTTATCGGAATGCGTGAAGGTTTCAAAAATAATTATTATCTTTTAAGCCATGCGTTTATTTCTAGTATCGATACATTCTATGAATATGACGTTATGTTTGATGGAGAAGCGAAATATATCTGTTTTCCAGCTCGTGACGGCAGCGGCTTTTTGGCACGCCCTGCCGGGGCGACTGCTATCTCGGCTAACTCTGATAATGCTGAAGCGGCTTTTGCTTTCATTTCTTACTTACTTAGCGACATATATCAGCAAACAGATAAGCCGAGAATGTTTTTTATTCCGGTTAAAAATTCTGCCCTTGCTTCATTTGAAAAAAGATTATTGACAAAAACATTGATTGGCGATAAGCGCGGAACGTATGAGTACGGATATGGCCATGAAGATATGTTTGTCCGGATTGATTTTTCCCGCGATGATGAATACATGGAAATATATAAGGATATTATTTCCAGCACGAATAGCATTAAGGCAGCAGATGAGCAAATTTTGCTGATTATCAGCGAAGAAGCCACAGGTCTTTTAGCGGGGCAAAAGTCGGCCAGAGAGGTTGCAGGGATTATTCAAAACCGGGTACAAGTTTATATGGATGAAAATCGGTAAGAAATATATAAGAGAAAAGAGGGCGAAAAATGCTGAAAATTGCGATTTGCGATGATGAAGATTTTTTTCTTGAAAAAATGAAAACAGCGGTAGAAATCGAGCTTAATAAATTAGGCATTAATAATTTTGCAATCGAAACTTATCTTTCTTCGCGCAAATTAGCTGGCCTTAATGAAAATATCTCAAAATATAACGTAATTTTTCTTGACATCAATATGCAGGAGTTAACTGGCCTTGAGCTAGCAAAGCACATCAGGAAATATGATGATGATGTCTTGATTGTATTTGTGACTGCCTTTATTGATTATTCAATCGAAGGTTATAAATATGGAGTGGCCGATTATCTTTTAAAAGATACTTTTGCCAAAACTTTGCCGGAATGCATAAGAACTATTATTAAGCGGTTAAAACTTAAAGCCGGAACGATTACAATGGATTTTTTGGAAGGAAGAGAAACATTAAATACCAGCCAGATACTATATTTCGAGCAGTAACCACAAACTATATTTTCATACATATAAGCATATGAAAAAGCAGTTCAGCATAGTCAGGAAACTTGATGATATTGAAAAAGAACTAAAAGAATTTGGATTTCTGCGGATTCACAAAAGTTTTCTTGTTAATGCGGGATATGTCCAAAAAATCGTTCCTTATCGTGCCACTTTGGAGGGGAAAATGGAGCTGCCAATTCCCCGGGTGAAATTTAAGCTGGTGAGAGACCGTTATTTCGAGTACAGGAGCAATTTGCTATGATTTATTATTTGACAGGCGTAATCCTTACTTTTTACGAAGCGTGTGGCTGTCTTTTGTTTTTTGACATATTCTCTGAAAAGAGGTCGCGGAAAAAAGGGCCTAATGCGTTATTATTCTTAATACTATTATCAGCGTTTTATCTGATTGGGTTTTTGAGTGCTTCATTTTGGGGCGACGTTAAATTTTTTCTTAAAATAATTTTAGCCATATTAACAATAATAATTGTCATGTCGGTTTATTGTAAAAGCTCGCCGCTTAAAATTGTTTTTCTAGCAACGGGATTTTACGCAATATCATTTGCGATCGATTATGTTTTGCTGATTTTAACCCAAACTGATAGCTTAGAAAGTTCAGCAAGGGTAACTATAGTAGCCCTTTTTAGTAAAACATTAATGCTGTTAGTGATCTTCTTTCTAAGCAGGAAGCTAAAAAAAGGAAATGGGCTTGGCTTAATTACAAGTGCTGAATGGATAAGGTTTTTGTTTTTGCCAATTTTATCAATCTTATCAATGGCCTGGTTCATTGTAAGCGGATTTGATGATATTAATGCGGTTATTTTTGTCACCTTTGGCTTGGCTTCCGCGAATTTCATTAGTTTTTATATTATCCGGGATATTATCCAAAGAGATAACAGTATCTTAAAAGCCAGATTGGCAGAAGAAAGATACAAACCACGCTATTGCCAACGCAATAATTAACCAAAAATATAAGATGGCGGAAGCGAATGGCATTATAATCATGCTTTCTTTAAGCGATTTGGCAAACATAAAAATATCAGATGAGGATTTAGTAATAATACTTTCTAATTTACTGGACAATGCAATAGAAGCTTGTATGAATTTAAATGAAGAAAGCAGAATCATCAAATTCCAGTGCATTTGGCAAAATGATGAGCTTAACATAATTATCAAAAACCCAATGACAGGCAAGTTAAAAACCATCAATGATTATCCTGTTTCGACAAAGCAAAATCCCGAAGAGCATGGGATTGGCTTGCAGAATGTTGAAGAAGCAATAAGGAAATATAATGGCGAGTGCAGCTATAGCAGTAATGGAGGATTCTTTTCATATTCAATAATTATTAGGGCGTAAAATACTTGCCTTTTCTCTTTTCGTCTATCCCATTCCCATAGTGCATATATTAGATGTAAAGCCTATCATAGGTGCAAAATTGAAATTTTCGCATAATTCAAGCTCTCCCAGCAAACTAAGCCTTAATATAAAAAAAATAATTATTATTGCGGCCATGATATTTCTCTCTTGCTTATTTGTTTTTGGTTATACCCTTGTTAATGACCGCCGGACATTTGCCCAGCTTTCACGCGAGATTTTTATTAATGAGCTGACCGCAAATACTTTGAATTTGCATTATACGATTGCTTATCCTGAAAATTTCGGGATTGTGCATATTCCAAAGCTGACCCCTTATGTTGCGGCGGAAATAAAATCGCGTGAAGATGAATTAAATGATATAATCATGTCGCTTGAGGGAATAACCCCGGTATTTTTAGCCCCGGATGACAATTATACATATAACTTATTAAAGGCTTATCTGCTTAATCTAAAAAACGGCCAGCGATTTCATTTTTATGATGAACCATTTTCGCCAAGCTCTGGAGCCCAAGTAATGCTGCCGATTCTTTTAAACGACTATGTTTTCCGTTCGGCTTCAGATGTTGAAAATTATTTACAGATTCTTGACCAGATTGATGATTATCTTGCCGGATTATGTATATTTGCGCGGGAAAAAGCCGCCGTTGGGCTATTTATGCCTGACCGGATTATCGACCGGATTATTGAGCAATGCGATATCATCATTGGCAAAAACGAGATTTTGTCGGGAACTCATTTTTTACAGATTTCGTTCAAAGAGCGGCTTAAGACCCTTGCGGACAATGGTTTGATTAGTGCCGAAGAAATGAACGGTTATCTTGCCGAAAATGACAGGCTTTTATTAACGGTTGTTGCCCCGGCTTACATAAGGACCGGAGATGAGTTGTTTTTATTAAAAGGTTCAGGTAAAAATGAAATGGGGCTTGCGCATTTTGCCGAGGGCAAGGAATATTATCTTCATTTGCTGGCGCAGTCAACCGGAACGAAGCGGGGCATTGAAGAGATAAAAGAATGGCTGTTTAAAGATTTCCGGCAAAATTACAATGAGCTTATCAGCTTGCTGCGTTTGTACCCGGCTTTGATGGATAACCAAGATGAAGCGGATTTACCGTTTATCATTGATACCCCGGAAGCGATGTTAAAAGATTTGGAAGAAAAAATGGCGGCCGATTTTCCCCGCTTTACTGCCGAGGTCGAGTTAATTCTTAAAAATGTTTCTCCGGCGATGGAAGATTATGCCAGCCCGGCATATTATCTGTCACCGCCCATTGATTATTATCTGGAAAATACGATTTACATTAACCAGAAAAATAATCTGACCGGGTTATCATTATATACGACCCTGGCCCATGAGGGTTATCCCGGCCATCTTTACCAAACTGTTTTTAACCGTTATTTTATGGAAAAAACAAACGGCAACCCGCTCCGCCATATTTTGCATTTTGGCGGATATCAAGAGGGCTGGGCATTGTATGTTGAAATGGAAGCCTTTGATTTTGCCAAAAGCGTGATGATGGAGAAATATCCTGAAGTAGAATTTTTATATGAATATCTCCGGTTAAACCATGCCTTGCAGCTTGGGCTTTATTCATTGCTTGATATCGCTATCCATTATGATGGGGCTGATCTTGAGCAAGTGCGGAAAATCCTTGTTACAATCGGGATTGTTGATAAAGATGTGGCCCTTTCGATTTTTGATTATATCATTAGTGAGCCAGCGAATTATCCCAAATATTATTTAGGTTTCTTAGAAATAACCAATTTGAAAAACGAAGCAAAAAGCTTGTGGGGTGAAAAATACAGCGATTATGAGTTTCACCGCGTTTTCCTTGAGGCCGGGCCGTCGGATTTTGCGACTTTGCATAAGGTGATTAGAGGGGGGCGGTAGTAGTTTAGGCGGATTATTCAAATATCCACTTCCGACCGAATCACCTCAAAGCACATTCGCCCATTATGGCAAGGGGATTTCCATAGTCCGGCAAGCGGAAGGCCGGGAGTTGGAAAGCCATCTTTTAGGACTTCCGTGAACCATTCCGAATCCGCCCTTTGGTCAACCACAAATTCTTTGATGAAGCCCCAGATATTCCGCGCTGCTTCCAGATATTCAATCCGTTTCGGCTCACGTTTATAGCCGGATAAGAAGCCAATAACGCTTTCCGCCTGCACCCACCATCGGCGGGCTTCATTAACTTCGCCTTTTAGTGCTTCATAAGCAAGTGAATTTCCGTCAAAGGCTATTATTAATATTTCATCGGTTATATTGGCGGTAATCGGGGTCATCCGGATAAAATAGGAGCGGTTCTTGATTACCTCTACAGCCCTGTCAATCAGCCATGCGGCTTCGATATCATAACCATATGAATGAAAATCAATAACCGGATTCATCTTCGCGTCGAAAAAAATCTCCAGTCGGCGTAAAGTCGGGTTATATATTTTCTCATCAATTGTGCTTAGAATCCATTCCAGACGGTCTTTAACTGCTTTGTTTTGTGAAACTCGGAAAAGCTCGGTATAAGCTTCCAGAATATAGAGGAGTGTTTTCAATGTCTTTTCTGCGGTTGGACAATTTTCTGTCAATTCGTCATTGGGGATATAATTAAAGTATTCATCAAAAGAATCTTTATAGCCAAATTTGTCCGTGCATTTTTCCTCAATTAAGCTAAACAGATCAAAAGCAAGGTTTAGGGCCTCGTTGTCACTTGTTGCTTCATAATAGGAAGCAAGGGCATAGATGGAAGCCGCTTGGGTGCAAGTATATTTGTCCGTCGAAGCCGGAACGCCGTTATTGCGGATTGACCAAAAAATACCGCCATTTTCGGTATCGAGGCAATTTTCTTTCAAAAAAAGGTAAGCGTGTTTGGCTTCATCTAGTAGTGATTCATCATTAAGCAGGGTAAACGTATTAGCAAAAAACCATAAAATCTGGCTGTTTAGGAGACAGCCTTTTTCGGCAAATTTGTTAATCTTTAAATCATAATCAACTTCACCAAAATAACCGCCATTTTCGTAATCGCGCAGGTTTTTCCAAAAAGGGATGATGACATTTTCCAAGTGATTCCTAATTTCGTTTTTTATCATTGGAAGCTCTCCTTATAAGTATTCGGCAAATTCATTTTCGGAAGCGTTCAAAAAAACGATGCCAACAATGCCAGGGCCGGTATGGGCGCCGATTGCGCAGCCGACTTGGCCAATCACAACGCTTTTGACATGGTATGTTTCTTCCAGCCGTTTGGCTAAAGTCGTCCCTAATTCTTTGTCAGTGCCGACACAGACGAAAATCCGTTGTTTTTCAAGCTCTACGCCCCGTTCGCCAACCATCTCAATCAGGCGGCTGACGGCTTTGCGGAAACCGCGGATTTTTTCTTTTGGCTCAAGAGCACCTTTTTCATTAACAATAATAATCGGTTTGATGTCAAGAGCTCCCCCCATCGCCCCGGAAAACTTGCTGACCCGGCCGCCCTTAATCAAATATTCCAAGGTCGTTACCGAAACAACGTGCTCAACACGGTTCGCGCTATAAAAGCGGGCAGCTTTTAGCAGGATATCCCTTGGGGCCCCGTTTTCTTTCATGATAAATAGTCTTTCAACAATCAGGGCAATGCCGCAGGAAGCACTTTTGGAATCAATGATGGTCATTTTGAAATCGGGATAGGTTTCTTTTATTTCGTCCCTTGCCAATATTGCCGCATTAAATGTTCCGGCTATTCCGGTTGAAAAACAGATATACAGTACTTCGTCATCCCGCTCGGCATAAGGAGTGAAATGCTTTACAAACATATACTGGTTGATATGGTAAGTCTTGATTTCTTTTCCTTCGCTTTGGATCCGGTAAAATTCATCAGGAAAAATATTCTCGCTGTCAAAATAATCCGTCCCCTCAATCGTGACCGGAGTCGGTATGACATGGATGTCATATTTTTCTTTTATCTCCAAAGGCATATCGGATGCTGAATCAGTAACAATTGCAAAAGCCATTTTGTCTCCCTTATATTTCATGCTAATATTAGACCGCTTTCGGGTCAACCTTGTTGCTGATATGGGTAAGGCGGTCCATGATATTAAGGTGCTGGGTGCAAAGGCCCTCGCACAGCCCGCAACGGGTACAGTCCCCTGCGCCGTCCGCCGTGACATCCCAATGCCAGGCAAGGCGGTTCATAAAGCTCCCCCCTAATAAAACCATGTTGTAGGCATCCATGTATTTGGGGATTTGGATTCCGGCAGGGCATTTGTCACAATAATTGCAGCCAGTACACATATCATTAATCGATTCGCCTGTATTTTCATACTCCTTGCATATTTCTACTGCTGGTTTTTCAACGAGGTTTTCCACGGAAAGACAAGCGTCATCAACATGGGCTTTTGTCTTACACCCGGCAAGGGCAACGGTTATTTCGCGATGGGACGCAACAAACCTAAGCGCAGCCTGGGCAACATTAAAATTAGTTCCTTCAGTCAGATAAGCAAATTTGTCCGCATTATCCGGAATCAAGCCGCCGCCTAAAGGATTCATCGCAACTACGCCCATGCCTTTTTCGTAAGCGGTACTGATCCCATTTTGGCGGAAACGGTAATTAAGGGCATTATAGCCAATCAGCATTCCTTTGAATTTGTCAGTTTCAATTACCTTTTCGAGCTGTTCGCCGGGCATATGGGAAGAAAAAACAATATTGCGGATCAGGCCTTCGGCTTTTGCTTCTTCGCAGACTTCATACATGGCGTCATAAAGCCTTTGGAATCCGTCCAAATTCATAATGCACCACAGATGGTAAAAATCTATGTAGTCAACCTTAAGCTGCTTTAGTGATGTTTCCAGACGGCGGCGGAAGCCATCTTTTGTCTGCGTTCCCTCACAAGTCCCAAAATTGCCTTTCGTCGAAATATAATAACTGTCACGCTTTACTTGTGATAAAGCCATTCCGGTAATGATTTCACTTTTGTTGTCGTAGCTATATAAAGGGGCGGTGTCAAAATAGTTAATCCCTTTTTCGTGGGCGTAAAGTGCGACTTCGGCGCATTTTTCCAGCTGTCCTTTCTTAATATCCTCGTCGTCATAGCGCATACAGCCAAATCCTATTGCCGATACTTTCATTTCGGTGTTTCCATAATTTTTGTAATACATATAACCATCCTTTCCTGCTAAACAATAACGTTCTCTATATTCATTCTATACTAAGTTGGCAATTTGCACAAGTGGGGGACTTTCACGCTAAGTTAATGGTGAAAATAAAATACTCCTCTTCTTCAAGATATGTCTTCCCATTGCTTACGAAACCTAACTTTTTTAAAAGATTCATCGAAGCAATGTTTTCATGCCGGACTAAAGCTTGTATCACGTTAAGCTCCAGTTCCCTTAATGCAAGCTCAAGAATCGCCCTTAAAATTTCCTCGGCATATCCTTTGCGCTGGTGGTTTTGGGCAATGACAAAGCCAAGCTCCGGAATGCTGAATCCCTCGCGCCAGCTAATTCCGGCCCGGCCGATGACTTCCCCGGTTTCACGAAGAGTCACCGTCCAAATCCCATATCCGTAAAAGGTATAAATTGTTTTGATGTATTCAGCGGCATATATCCTTTCTTCATTGATATTGAGCAAATTGGGGATATAAAGGGTAATCAAGGGGTCACTATAAATGCGGTAAAATTCATCAACATCTTCAATCGTTGTTTCGCGGAGCGTTAGCCGCTTGGTATCGAGGATATGCCAAGGAAGCCCTGCCAAACGCTGATAAGCTTTCAGGAATGAATCAAAATCAAGGTCGCGGATTTCGCTCATTGCGTATAATGCTTTTTGCAAGTCGGCACGGTGATTTTGGTCATGCTGGTGGGCAATGACATAATATCCTGCGGCCAGCATTTTTTCAAGCGTTTCCGCGTCATCGGCAAGGTATAGGGTATCAGGCAGCTGCCCGGCCTCCTTTATATAAGACGGATTAAAACCCCAATTATCTTCACTCAGCAAATAAGATACCTTAACCTCGTTTTCCTTGAACTTTCCCGCAAGGTACTTGATATCTGATATAATCGTCTTAATATAAAACGATTGATCCGTTTTTAATATAAATATGATTTGCTTAAGCATTGTAAATTTCGCTTTTTTCATATACAATGTTTATACCCTACGCATTTCACAAGCGGAGCTTGTGAAACTGCTTGAATAAAAAGTGGAAATTTTAATTTCCATATGTATACCCCATGCACCTAGTGTACCACAAAGGAGACCAAAATGGCAAAAAAAACTGAAATTACTATCACAATGGAAAGCGGCGAGACAATGACCGCTGAATTATACCCGGACATCGCTCCGATTACGGTTGAGAATTTCCTTAAGCTTACCAAAGAAGGTTTTTATGACGGGCTGATTTTTCATCGTGTCATCAAAGGCTTTATGATTCAGGGCGGCGACCCGCTTGGCGCAGGTTACGGCGGCCCAGGATATGGGATCAAAGGCGAGTTTTCCGAAAATGGAGTTGAAAACAATCTTAAGCATACCGCCGGGGTGCTTTCAATGGCGCGAAGCTCTGACCCTGATTCCGCTGGCTCGCAATTTTTTATCATGCACAAAGACTCAAGGCATTTAGATGGTTCATATGCTGCCTTTGGCAAAATAATAAGCGGCATGGAAGTGGTTGATAAAATTGCCGAAACGGCGGTTGACCATCAAGATAAGCCCATTGCTGACCAAGTAATGAAAACGATTGTCATTAACTGATTATGAATGAAAAAGTATTACGCACTCTTGAATATACGAAAATAATTAACAGCCTTTCCGAAAAAGCCGGATCGGAGCTGGGCATTTTAAAATGCAAAAATTTAGTCCCAATGACGCATCTTTCTGATATCGTTAAAGCGCAGCAAGAAACACAAGACGCGCTTTCTTGCTTATTTAAAAAAGGTGCAACTTCTTTCGGCAACAACCATGATATTGGCTGGGCAATGAAATCACTTGATAAAGGCAACACAATTTCTATTCCGGAATTACTGAAAATCGCCGGGCTTTTAGAAAACGTCAACCGCATTAAGCAGTATGGCCGCCCGGGGCGGAATGATGAAACACCAGATTCCTTGGCCGGTTATTTTGATGCCCTTGAGCCTTTAAGCCAAGTAAGTTCAGAGATTCGGCGCTGCATTCTCGGTGAGGACATGATTGCCGATGACGCCAGCGCTGGGCTTTTAAAGATCCGGCGCAGCATTTCCCAGACCAACGCCAAAATCCAGACTCAATTAAACAGCATGGTTAATGGGTCAGTCAGGAATTATTTGCAAGACGCGGTTATTACCCTGCGAGACAACCGTTATTGCATCCCGGTTAAAAGCGAGTATAAAAATCATGTCCAGGGAATGATTCATGACCAATCGTCGTCCGGTTCGACTTTTTTTATTGAACCAGCCGCAATTGTCAATTTGAATAACCAGCTTCGCGAGCTTGCGATTAAGGAAAAAGATGAAATCGATATCATTGTTGCAAAATTAAGCGCAGAAGTCGGCGAACACACAGTAGCAATCAGCACGAACCAAAGCATGATGACGGAGCTTGATTTTATTTTTGCGAAAGCAAATTTGGCTTTGGAGCAAAACGCCACAAAACCAATTATGAACGAGAACCATTTTATCCATATCCGCAAAGGCCGCCATCCGCTCCTTAACGCTGATACGGTCGTCCCAATTGACATTCATCTGGGGCGTGATTTCAAGCTTCTTGTTATCACCGGGCCAAATACCGGGGGGAAAACAGTATCACTTAAAACGGTCGGCTTATTTACCCTGATGGGGCAGGCGGGGCTTCATATCCCGGCGGGCGACCGCTCGGAACTGGCTATTTTTGATGAGGTGTTTGCTGATATTGGTGATGAGCAAAGCATTGAGCAAAGCTTAAGCACTTTTTCATCACATATGATGACGATTGTTAATATATTGGAAAATGCTAACGAAAACTCTCTGTGCTTGTTTGATGAGCTTGGGGCTGGGACTGACCCGGCCGAAGGGGCCGCGCTGGCCATTGCGATTCTTAGCTACCTTAATAAACGAAAGATTTTGAGCATGGCGACAACTCATTATAACGAGCTAAAGCTTTATGCCTTATCAACAGATTCAGTCCAAAATGCCAGCTGTGAATTTGATGTTGAAACCCTTAAGCCGACTTATCGGCTCCTGATTGGCATTCCCGGAAAAAGCAATGCTTTTGCCATTTCATCAAAGCTTGGCTTGCCCGACTTTATCATCAGCCATGCAAAGGAGCAGATGAAAGCCGATGAGACTAGTTTTGAGGATATTATTGCCAGTTTGGAAAAAAGCCGCATGACGATTGAACAGGAGCAATTAGAAATCATCGCAAGCAATAATGAGATAAAATCCTTAAAAGCCCGCCTGAAAGAAAAAACGGACAAAATCGACCTTAACCGTGACCGGATTCTTAGGCAAGCCAGGGACGAGGCGCGTGACATATTGATTGAAGCTAAGGATTTTGCCGACCTTACCATCCGTACTTTGCAAAAAGCCGGAATAAGTGATGGCATGAAAGAGCTTGAGCAAGCACGTGACAGCTTAAGGCAGCAGATTGAAGATAAAAATGAGCAGCTTAAGTTTAAAACTGAAGATAAAAATGAAAAAGAAGATATTAAAGCTGACATAAAAATCGGCACAATGGTCAAAATTATTTCAATGGGATTGACTGGCTCGGTCAATTCCCTGCCCGATCATAAAGGCAACGTTTTTATCCAATGCGGGGCAATGCGGACGAATGCCAATATCAATGATTTGGCTCTCGTTTCCGCAGATGAGTTAAACGCTAAACCAAAGAACGGAAAAAGCTGGTCAAACAAGCCCGGCAATAGCAGCATTAATCTTAGCCCAAAAGGCAGCATGGATTTATCAAAAGTTGCGAGCGTTCCTTCTGAAATAAGCCTGCGCGGGAAAACGGTTGATGAAGCGCTTTCCCAGCTGGACAAATACCTTGATGATGCGTATTTATCCCATTTTCCTAGCGTCAGGGTCGTCCACGGCAAGGGGACTGGCACACTCCGCAAGGCTGTCCATCAACATTTGAAAAAACTGGATTATATAGATTCTTTCCGCTTGGGCGAATATGGGGAGGGTGACAGCGGTGTAACGGTCGTAAAGTTTAAGAGTTAGGGAGATTGTATGGTTGGTAAGCAAAAGATATTGATTGTTGATGACGATGAAAACATTGCTGAATTGATTTCACTTTACTTGACAAAGGAATGCTTTGAGACAATGATTGTCCACGATGGGGAGGCGGCTCTTCTTGCTTGCTCCTCGTTTGCCCCGAATTTGATTTTGCTTGATTTGATGCTTCCGGGCATTGACGGTTATCAGGTTTTAAGGGAAGTAAGGACCAAAGCACAAACGCCAATTATCATGCTTTCGGCTAAGGGTGAGGTCTTCGACAAGGTCTTAGGGCTTGAGCTTGGGGCTGATGATTATGTCGAGAAACCTTTTGATTCCAAAGAATTGGTGGCCAGGGTCAAAGCGGTCCTTCGCCGTTACAAGCAAATAACGGCTTCCCCGGCGGCAAGCCATGATGCCGAAAATAAAGTTGAATATCCTGACCTGATTGTCAATCAAACCAATTATTCCGTCATTTTTATGGGTAAATCAGTTGAAATGCCGCCGAAAGAATTGGAATTGCTTTATTTCCTTGCCAAAACCCCTAACCGCGTTTTTACCCGCGAGCAGCTGCTTGACAAAATCTGGGGTTATGAATATGTTGGCGATACCAGGACCGTAGACGTACATATCAAACGCATCCGGGAGAAAATCGATGATACAGGCAAGGCATGGCGTATTTCAACGATTTGGGGGGTTGGGTACAAATTTGAGGTTAAAGGTTGAAAGAATGAAATTCTTTCAGCAACCCGAATCTATGATTCGGGATGATTTGAGCCACGCTCAAAGTTTCCAGACTTTTAAAGGAGCTTGGATTTAATGCGCAAAACACTCTACTTAAAGTTCATCTTAGCTTATATCATCTTTGGCTTCTTCGGGTTTGTTGTTGTGGCAACCTTTGTTTCGTCAATGACAAAGGAGCATTTACAGCGTGAGAAAGCTGAGGCCTTATACCGGGAAGCAATCCTTATTGCGAATACTTATGCAACTGACCTATATAATAACGAAACTTCGCTTGAGACGGTCAAAAAGCAAATTGATGCCCTTGACACCTTTTTTTCGGCCGCGGTCTGGATCATCAACCCCTCTGGGCTGATGATTCTTGACTCCCGCAACCCGATTGATTTGGAAACGGAAGTTTTTGTTGCCGATTTTGACCCATCGATTATGGCTGGCTCGCATTATGTGATTGGCACTTTTTTTGATATTTTTGATGAAGATTATATCAGCGTCCTTGCGCCAATTGCTTCTGATTTCAAAATCAATGGTTATGTCGCTTTGCATTATTCAATTAAAAATATTGCAACTTCGGCCGATGCCTTGCTTAATATTTCTTATCTGATGCTCGTGATTTTATTTTTGCTGTCGCTGATTATCCTCATTTTTTTCACCGAAATGGTTTACCGCCCTTTGCGCAAAATCACGGTCGCCACAGAACAATATGCCGATGGGAATATGCACTATGAGTTTAGCGTTGACAGCGAAGATGAAATGGGTTATCTGGCGGCTTCTTTATCTTATATGGCAAGTGAGATAGCAAGGGCCGGCGACGACCAGAAAAAATTTGTCGCCAATGTCTCCCATGATTTCCGTTCGCCGCTTACTTCAATCCGTGGTTATCTTGAAGCAATGCGTGATGGGACAGTCCCGCCGGAGATGTATGAAAAATACATTGACATCCTGACTAATGAAACCGACCGCTTGATTAAGCTGACCAATAGCTTGCTTACTCTAAATAACTTAAATATGCGGGGAATGTTTTTGGATAAATCCAGTTTTGACGTCAATAATATTATCCGCAATACCGCGGTCTCGTTTGAGGGGACGTGCCGGAAAAAGAAAATTGCGATTGAGCTTTTACTGACTGACAGTATCACTGTTTATGCTGACATGGATAAAATCCAGCAGGTTCTTTATAACCTTTTGGATAATGCGATTAAATTCAGCCCGACTGATTCAATCATCAAAATTGAAACGACGGAAAAGCATAACAAAATCTTTGTTTCAATCAAGGACAATGGGGCAGGAATCCCCAAAAATGAACTAAAATTCATTTTCGACCGCTTCTTTAAGTCCGATTCCTCACGCGGCCGCGATCGGCGCGGTACTGGACTTGGGCTGGCAATTGTTAAGGAAATCATCAACTCGCACAACGAAAACATCAACGTAATCAGCACGGAGGGAATCGGGTCAGAATTTATTTTTTCCCTCCCGGTCACTGATGAGGGTGAGGGGGATTGAAGTTTTGGAAAATTTTGGTAAATTTGAATTTGAAAAACAGTTTTGAAAAATTTCGATAAATTTGAATTTGGAAAAAACAAGTTTTGAAAAATCCGAAGAATTTGAAAAATTCGAAGAATTTTTTGAAAACCTGTTGACTCCCCTTTTTTTATATGCTATAGTAATTTGCAAAGAGATCAGCTCTTTTTTTTATGCTATTTATTTTATTTTGGAGGAATCCCAATGCGGACAAGAATAACATTAGCGTGCATGGAATGCAAACAACGTAATTATAATACTACTAAAGAAAAAAAGAATCATCCGGACCGGATGGAAACCAAGAAGTATTGCCGGTTCTGCCGGACACACACTTCACATAAGGAAACCAAGTAAATAGGAGACCAGCAATGGCAGAAAAAGAAAAAACCGCGAAAAACAGCTTTTGGAAAAGCGTGAAATCTGAGTTTTTGAAAATTACCTGGCCCGACCGCGAGGCGATTGTCAAGCAAACCACGATGGTAGTTTTTATTTCGCTCGTCTTGGGCATTATTATTGCGATATTGGATTTCTTCTTGCAAATGGGCGTTGATTTTATTACGACGCTTAATGTTTAGAAGCTTTTGAAAGGTAAAAACCATGGCAGAACCTAACTGGTATGTTGTCCATACCTATTCCGGATATGAAAAAAAAGTAAAAGCAAATTTGGATAAAACAATCGAGAACCGCCATCTTGAAGAAGAAATTGTTGAAGTCCGTGTTCCGATGCAAGATGTAATCGAGGTCAAAAACGGACAGCGCAAAACTGTCCAAAAAAAGATGTTCCCCGGTTATGTGCTGGTGAATATGGTGATGAACGATGATACATGGTATGTCGTAAGGAACACCCGGGGCGTGACAGGTTTTGTCGGGCCAGGCTCAAAACCTGTGCCTTTATCAGAAGCGGAAATGAAGCCGCTCGGAATCAGGACGGAGAATATCACGATTGATTTTGCCGTTGGTGATCCAATTGCCGTTGTTGCCGGAATCTGGCGCGATACGATTGGCGTTGTCCAGCGGATTGATATGGGCAAACAAACCGCAACGATTAACGTGGATTTATTCGGGCGCGAAACCCCGGTTGAAATCAGCTTTGCCGAAGTACGCAAAATGCACTGATAATAGATCAAAGCGAAGCCACTCGTAAACGCTTTGAATCTTATCATATAAAGTAAGCGTGGGAGCAGTACCTGCTGCATGACCACAAAAATTATTCACAGGAGGTGCCAATATGGCAAAAAAAGTAGAAGCTTATATCAAGTTACAAATCCCTGCCGGAAAAGCAACACCAGCCCCCCCGGTTGGCCCGGCGCTCGGACAGCATGGCGTAAACATTGTGGAATTTACAAAACAGTTTAACGCCCGGACGGCAGACAAAGGAGACACGATTATCCCGGTTGTCATCACAGTTTATGCCGACAGAAGTTTCAGTTTCGTTACCAAAACTCCCCCGGCGGCAATTCTTTTAAAGAAAGCCTGCAACTTAAAGTCCGGCTCGGCCGTTCCCAACAAAACCAAAGTTGCAACAATCTCCAAAGCAAAACTAAAAGAAATTGCCGAAATCAAAATGCCTGACCTAAACGCTGTTGATATCGATGCCGCAATGAGCATGATTGCAGGTACAGCGCGGAGCATGGGTATTACAGTCGAAGCAGATTAAGGAAGGGAGCATATCATGAAACGTGGAAAAAAATACAATGAAACGGCAAAATTAGTTGACCGTCTCAACCAATATGAACCTGCTGAAGCAATTGCTTTGGCCAAGAAAACAGCGGTTGCAAAGTTCGATGAAACAATTGAAGTTCATATCCGCACCGGCTGTGACGGCCGCCATGCCGAACAGCAAATCCGCGGCGCAGTCGTCTTGCCTAACGGCACAGGTAAAACCGTAAAAGTCTTAGTTTTTGCCAAAGGTGAAAAAGTAGCGGAAGCAGAAGCGGCCGGGGCTGACCATGTCGGCGGCGAAGAACTTATCCCCCGCATCCAAAACGAAGGCTGGCTTGATTTTGACGTTGTTGTCGCAACACCAGATATGATGGGTGTGGTCGGCCGCCTTGGTAAATTCCTTGGCCCGAAGGGCTTAATGCCAAACCCCAAAGCCGGAACGGTTACCATGGACGTAAAAAAAGCGATTGACGACATCAAAGCAGGTAAAATTGAATACCGCCTTGATAAGTCCAACATCATTCACGTCCCAATCGGCAAAGCTTCTTTTACCGAGGAGAAATTAGAAGAAAACTTCAACGCTTTGATGGAAGCAATTGTCAAAGCCCGCCCCTCAGCCCTAAAAGGCCAATTCTTAAGGAGTATCACCGTCGCGGCAACGATGGGGCCCGGCATAAAAATCAATACAGCACGTTTTTAAGTTGATTCTCGTTATGTCCCTCTTTATAATGAAGAGGGACATAATTTTTTATTGATCAGTATTTTCCTATGTTGTATAAGCGGAAAGGAACGTATGAAATATTTACTAGAATTAGAAAACGTCAGTAAAAAATATAAAAGATTTAGCCTTAAAGATATATCCTTTTCAGTTAGTCCGGGAGTTATTACTGGCTTTGTTGGCATTAATGGTGCGGGCAAAAGTACAACAATCAAAATTATTGCCGATTTAATCAAGAAAGATAACGGAGTTTTGAGGTTTTTTGGTGAAGAACGGAAATCAAAATACACAAATGAGCTGATCGGATATGTAATGGATAGCAGCTATTTTTACGAAAAGCAAACGTTAAAGTCAATTAAAAATACTATTTCTGGCACATACCGTAATTGGAATGAAAATGATTATCAGCGTTATTTAGACTTATTTTTATTAGATGAAAGCCAAAAAGTTGAAGAGCTTTCTAAAGGAATGAAGATGAAATATGCGTTAGCCCTTGCATTATCCCATAATGCCCGCTTATTGATTATGGATGAGCCAACGAGTGGGTTAGACCCTTTAATCAGAAGCCAAATAATTAGCGTTTTGAAAGAATTTATCGCTGATGGAACAAGGAGTGTCCTTTTTTCGACGCATATTACTTCCGATCTGGAAAAAGTTGCAAAGAACATTATTTTTATTCACGATGGAAAAATTGTGTTTAACGAAGCTTTGTCTAATATCTCCTCTTTGCATAAGAAAATAATTGGCACAGACTTTATGACTCTGGAAGATTGTATTATAGATTTTATTGAATATATGAAGCGAGGGAACGGCATATGAAAAACATAGTAATTTTAATAAAAAAAGATTTTACAATCGATAAGTTTAATGTAATAATTATTATCCTTTTATCAATTGGAATACCTCTTTATATAACATTCGCTTTACAGGATCTGGGGTTTGGCCAAGGATCAGATTTTGCTTCGCTTCTTCTAAGCTCTTTTTATTGCTTTTTTATGGTTTTAAGTAAGTTAGGATTGATTGAACACAAATATAAGGGTGCTGCTTATTTAACCTTGACCCCTATAAGCAGAAAAGATATTGTTGTTTCAAAATATGTTTTTTTATTATTGGTATTCATAATGAGTATTTTGGGCTATATAATAACATATCTTCTTGTGCCAGCAGTAAAGCCTCTTTCTCTCCCATCAATTATAATTGCAGGAACGGCAAACATAATATTTTTGGGCTTATATATTCCTTTAGAGTTTAAGTTGGGATATGAAAACATGAAATATTACTTTATGGTTTTGATAGTTGCAACACCTTTGCTAATCGGGTTTTTGGGAAAATATATGGATGTTTCAATTTTTCAGAATATTATTGAAAACGTCGAAAAATTAATTGCAATTATGATAGTGTTTTCTACAGTATTTATTGCAATATCATATAATTTTTCCCTCAAAATATTTATGAGGAAAGATTTGTAGGATAAGAAAGCAGAAAATATATAATGCAAAAACAAATAGAATTATCAGACATTCCATTTCATCAAGCGGAATTGGGATAAACCGCCAGATGCTTATCGATAATCACATTCTGATCACGTTAGCAATGGGCATTTTGGCTATCTTTGGGATAAAGATATTATCAGATAAGACCATAATTTTTAAGAAAAGAGCTGGATTTCTAGTTTTAGGAGTTATCAGTTGTGGCATTGGCTTTTGTCTGGAATGGGGTGCTATTCTAATCCCATTCATGCTGGTAATGTATTTTTGGCGTGATAGAAAAGTCTTAATGCTTGCTGGTTTTATTTTAATCCAAATAATTGCGCTGGTTATCCCATTAGCGAACCGCTTTTCCTTATTGCACTTCCCTTTATTTTCTTATATAACGGCGAGCGGGGCTCGGAAAGTGCCTTGGCAAAATATTTCTTTTATGTGTTTTATCCGCTTCATTTATGGATTATATACAGCGTTAAATTAATTATGGTTTTATCTTAATTCTAGGTTTCATATTATTTTTCCTAATCTACTGACAGCGGAATGAAATTGTGCTATAATCGTAATGGATTGATTTGTCAAGTAACCAGCGCTTATTAAAGAGTTTATAGAAACACTCAAAGCAAAATCGGCAAAAGAAATGAATTAATGACCAAGGGAGGATGCAAAAATATGGACACTATTTCTGTAAACCTAAACCGCGAGCTTGCGGCAAAAGCAAGACCTGTACTCAGCCATTATGGGATAGACATTGAAACTGCTCTCAATGCCTATCTGATGCAGGTAGTTACGGACATAAAGCCGTTTTTGCAAAAGAGCGAAAAAACAGACTTTGTACGCCCGGAGTTTCAGTTTGGCTGTTTGAAAGGCATATTAAACATTGATGATGATTTCAGCGATGTTCTCGCGGACTTTAAGGAGTATATGTAATGACAAAATATCTGCTTGATACACATACCGCGATATGGGCATTGTTGGGCGATGATGAAAAACTGTCCGCAAGAGCAAGGGATATAATAGCCGACAAGACCGTTGAACTTGCCGTCAGCATTGCATCCGCTTGGGAAATTGCCATTAAAATCAGCAAAGGCGGCAAAATTACGGAC